>ODAI010367306.1_pt1 | contig 10464 bp, 8 predicted proteins | sample 1539321 | NCBI WGS metagenome assembly ODAI01 (sample SAMN02144231, study PRJEB22623) | gut metagenome | biome: sheep rumen | host: Ovis aries | place: New Zealand | reverse complement strand
TGCCTGGCCATGCGCGAGGATCCCGACATGGAGGTGAGCGAACTGATGCAGTACATCAAGGCTCCTGACTTCCCCACGGGCGGTATCATCTACGGCTATCAGGGTGTGAAAGACGCCTTTGAGACAGGACGCGGACGCATCGTCGTGCGGGCCAAGGCCGAGATCGAGACCGAGCACAACCACGAGCGTATCGTCGTGAACGAGATTCCCTATAACGTCAACAAGAAGGACCTGATCGAGAACATAGCACGACTGGTCGAGGAAAAGAAGATTGAGGGCATTGCCGACATCAACGACGAGAGCGACCGCCATGGTATGCGCATCGTTATCGATGTCAAGAAGGACTTCAATCCCAATGTGCTGCTCAACAAGCTTTACAAGATGACTGAGTTGCAGTCGTCCTTCAGCGTGAACAATGTGTGCCTGGTTAACGGCCGCCCCATGCTGCTGAACCTCAAGCAATTGCTGCACTACTTCCTGGAGCACCGCCATGAGGTGGTGATCCGCCGCACTCAGTTTGACCTCAAGAAGGCCAAGGAGCGTGCCCACATCCTGGAAGGACTCATCATCGCCAGCGACAACATCGACGAGGTGATCGCCATCATCAAGAGCAGCGACTCGACCGAACACGCCATCCAGCGCCTGTGTGAGCGCTTCAGCCTCACCGAGGTGCAGGCACGTGCCATCGTCGAGATGCGTCTGCGCCAGCTCACTGGCTTGGAGCAGGAGAAGCTGCACAACGAGTTGGCCGAGGTGCGCAAGACCATCGAGCACTTGCAGGCTATCCTCGACGATCCCGCCGAGTGCCGCAAGGTCATCGAGGAGGAACTGCTCGAGGTTAAGGAGAAATTTGGTGACGAGCGCCGCACCCAGATCGAATATTCCAGCGAGGAGATGAATGCCGAGGACTTCTACAGCGATGATCCCATGATTATCACCATCTCCCACTTTGGTTATATCAAGCGCACCCCGCTCAAGGAATACCGTGCCCAGGCACGTGGTGGCGTGGGCGCCAAGGGCAGTGACACACGCGATGAGGACTTCATCGAGTATGTCTATGAAGCCACCAACCATAACTATATGCTGTTCTTCACGGCCACGGGTCGCTGCTTCTGGCTGCGCGTGTTTGAGATTCCCGAGGGTGCAAAGAACAGCAAGGGTCGTGCTATCCAGAATCTGCTCAACCTGGATGCCGAGAACCGTATCATGGCCTTTGTCCGTGCAACGGCACTCACCGATCCCGAGTACAACCAGTCACATTATATCGTATTTGCCACCAAGAACGGTATCGTGAAACGTACCCGCTTGAGCGAATACTCACGTCCGCGTGCCAACGGCGTTCGTGCCCTCAACATCAATGATGACGACAAACTCGTGGGCGCTATCCTCACCGAAGGCAACAGCGAGGTGATCCTGGCCAACAGCAAGGGCTATGCTATCCGCTTCGCCGAGACTCAGGTGCGCGCTATGGGCCGCACCGCCACCGGCGTCAGGGGTATGAGCCTGACTGAGGGCGATGAGATAATCGGCATGATCTGCATGCGCGACGGAACCCGCGACAATGTGCTTGTCGTTTCGGAGCAGGGTATGGGCAAACGCAGTGCCCTCGAGGATTACCGCGTTACCCATCGAGGCGGAAAGGGTGTTAAAACCATTAACATTACACCAAAAACTGGCAAGCTAATTGCAATCAAGAATGTGAATGACGATAACGACCTTGTCATCATCAACAAGAGCGGTATTGCCATTAGACTTAAAGTTAGTTCACTGCGCATCGTGGGTCGAGCAACGCAAGGCGTGAGACTCATCAATCTGGAAAAGAAGAATGACGAGATTGCAAGCGTTTGCAAGGTGGACACCGAGCCCGAGAGTACCGATGAGGAGAACATGCGCGACGCCTTCAACGGGGATGTGAATGAGAACATCGAACCCACCGAGAACGCCGAGGACTCTGGAAACTCACAAGAATGAAAAAACAAACATTATAAACCAATTTAATTGTTAAGAAAAATGAAAAAGATGATTCTTCTGGGCGCCGCCGCCATCATGATGGCTTCGAGCGCATCGGCTCAGATGAGCCTCGTGAAAGATCTCGCCAAGAAGGCTGGATCGAGCAACCCGATGGATTTGGTTGAGGTGCTCGACAAGATTGAGCCCGCCTTTACCAATCCCGAGAGCGCAAATGACGTGCTCACATGGTTCACCGCCGGTAAGGCTGCCTTTGGCATCTATGATGAGATGTACAAGATGAAAATCATGCAGCAGCCTGTCGACGACAAGATGATGAGCCAGGCCCTGAGCGCTGCCTATGAGTACTACCAGAAGGCTCTGCCTCTTGACTCGGTTGTTGAAATGGACAAGAATGGCATGCCCAAGCTCAATAAGGACGGCAGCAAGAAGGTGAAGACCAAGTACAGCAAGGACATCATCGGCGCGCTCACCTCACACATGGGTGATATCGCCAATGCCGGTAACATCTATCTGCAGGCAAGCGATTGGGAGAATGCAGCAGTGGCATTTGGCAACTATGCCGACATCGCCAGCTCGCCCTTTGCTATCGCCAACGGCGTTGCCGCAGCCGACAGCACCTTGAGCCAGGTTCGCTTCTTCCAGGGTTACTCGCAGTACCAGATTAAGGAGTATGCTGGTGCCTATGAGAACTTTACCAAGGCTCGCAAGCTGGGTTACACCGACAACAACATCGTTGACTTCCAGACCTCGTCGCTGGCCAATTTGGTTCAGGGCATGCTGGACAACAACGAGTTTGACAAGGCCAACAATTTCATCGACAATGCGCTCAAGGCCGATCCCATGAATGGAACGTTGCACGACATCAAGGGCTTCACTGTAGAGCTTCAGAATAAGGATGTTGACGCAGCTCTTCCTTACTACCGCAAGGCCACTGAGGTTGATCCCACCTACGCAAACGCTTTCTTTGATGTGGGCCGCTGCCTCTACCTGAAGGCACAAAAGATTATCGATGACAATCCCACTGCCACCAACGCTGACTTGATTCCCAAGATCAAGCCCATCTATGACGAGGCTATTCCCTTCCTGCAGAAGGCGGTTGATCTGAACACCAATCCTGATGACAAGAAGGCCAAGAACGTCCTCGACGACATCCTCTACAAGTTTGAGGTCATGGGCGTGAAGTAAGAAATCTTTATGACTAATACCGCGGGCGGTGAGGAGGCGATAATGCCACTTCACCGCCCGCCTGCTGTCAGCGTGTTTGCATGGTTGTGGAAATTTGAGTAATTTTGCAGCGGTTTTAATTAGGAGAATCTATTGTGAAGAAGTTTGTGATCATAGTGGCCTCTTGTATGGCTTTGACCTTCAATGCTGCGGCACAGCGACAACTCATCGGTCAGGCCAAGAAGGATATCAGCGGCTTGACGATGACTGTTGACAGCTATAATAAGGCATTCAACAAATTCAAGCCAGCCTTGACACACGAGGAAACGTGCAATCATCCGGGCACATGGGCCCTTGCCAACCGCATGATGGTTGAACTGTTTGACAAGTATGAGGACAATAGGCGCGTAGGCAAGAAGGTGGATATCAAGGCAATGGGTCATGCGCTGCTCGATGCCTATGATTATGGCCTCAAGTCTCTCGCGCTGGACACGATACCCGTGCTGGATAAAAAAGGCAATCCCGTCATTGACAAGAAGACCAAGCGCCCCAAGGTCAAGACCCGCTTTAGCAAGGAGGTCATTGGCCGATTGCTCGATTATCATGACAATTATCGCATCATTGGCAGCGAGTTATATAATGTGAAGGATTGGGATGGTGCCTACAAGGCATGGGATGACTACTGCCAGATGGCCGCACGTACCGATAATCCCCGATGGATCAAGCCCGACAGCATCGTGGCTGAAGTCCGCTATTATCAAGGCATCGCCGCATGGCAGCGGGCCGACACCATTGACGCGGTGCGCCTGTTCAGTATCGCTCGTCATTCGGGGTATAAGCACAAGGAGGCCTATGACTACGCTCTGGTGTGCCTCAGTGACTTGGGCAATGAGGCAGAAGTCGTGAAACTGGCCTGGGAGGCCTTTCTTAAGTTCGGCACCAGCGACCCCCAGTACATCCGCATCCTCATCAACGACTATCTTGCGCGTGAGGATTTCTCGGGAGCCAATGACCTCATCGACGATGCCCTGGAGGCCAAACCCAACGATGACGAGCTGTTGAACCTCAAGGGCCTCATCATCGAGAACCAGGAGGACATCTACCAGGCATTCCCTTATTATCAGCGCTGTATTGAACTCAACGACAGCAATGCCAGCGGGTTGTTCAATGTGGGACGGTACTTTTACAACAAGGCGATGGAGACCAGGCAGAACAGCATGCTGACTGGCAAGAAGTTGGCCAATCTGGTCAACCCCATCTATCGTGAAGCGTTGCCCTATCTGGAAAAGTCCTATGCCATCAATCCCCGCAATGTCGATGTGCGCAATGCTCTGCGTGATATCTATTACAAGCTGGGCGAGGCCGACAAACTCCAGCAGATAGAATCAGCACAGTAGCAGCAACGGGAAGAACATGACGAAACAATAGAGCCGCAGCAAGGGGTGACCCCTGTTGCGGCTTATTGTTGTATCAATGCTAGGCGGTGATTCCTTACGGCTTGCGAACGATACCGCGCTTGCTCTTGCGTACAAACTCGATGACAATGTCGCGCTCGGCGCTGGCTGGCAGCTTGCTTGCCTCTTCCAGCGACTGGGTGACATTCAGTCCCGAGTCATAGATGGTGCGGTAAACGTCGGCGATGGCATCGATCTGCTCGCTGGTGTAGCCTCGACGGTGCAGTCCCACCTTGTTGATGCCCTCATAGGCGATGGGGTAGCGTGCCGCCATACAATAGGGCGGAATGTCCTTGTTGACAAGGGCGCCACCCTGAATCATCACGTGGCAGCCGATCTTGGTGAACTGGTGCACGAGAGCACCGCCACCGATGATGGCCCAGTCTGCGACCTCGACCTCGCCGGCGAGTTGTGCCGCATTGGACATGATGACGTGATTGCCCACAACGCAGTCGTGTGCCACGTGGCAATAGGCCATAATCAGGCAGTTGTCGCCCACGACGGTCTTGCCGCGTGATGCCGTGCCGCGGTGGATGGTGACAAACTCGCGGATAACGGTGTTGTCGCCGATGATGGCAACCGTGTCCTCGCCTTGAAACTTCAGGTCTTGAGGGATGTCGCCCACAACGGCATTTGAGTGTATGTGGCAGTTCTTGCCAACGCGTGCGCCACTGTGTACAACGGCGCCGCTGTCGATGATCGTGCCGTCACCAATCTCCACATTGGCATCGATGGTCACGAACGGACCGATTTTCACGTCTTTACCGATTTTTGCGTCGGGATGGACGACGGCAAACTGATGGATATCCATATTGTGCTATGTTTCTTGTGTCTGTTATTGATTTCTTATCTAAAAGCCTAAAGCCTACTCCTGATTCTTGACAATCTGAGCCATGAACTCGGCCTCGGTGACGATTTTCTCGCCCACAAAGGCATATCCCTTCATGATTGCGGTACCGCGGCGAATGGGGGTCATCAGCGACAGGTGGAAAATGAGCGTGTCGCCGGGGACTACCTTGTTGCGGAATTTCACATTATCAATCTTGAGGAAATAGGTTGAGTAGTTCTGGGGATCCTCAACGCTGCTGAGTACCAGGATGCCGCCCACCTGGGCCATCGCTTCGACCTGGAGCACACCGGGCATGATGGGCTCATGGGGGAAATGACCCTGGAAGAAGGGCTCATTGGCGGTGACGTTCTTGATGCCTACCACATGCTTTTTGCCCTTCTCGATGATCTTGTCAACCAGGAGCATGGGATAGCGGTGGGGCAGCATGGCACGAATCTGGTTGATGTCATACAGCGGTTCCTTGTTGGGGTCGTAGATGGGCGCCTGCACGTTTTGGTAACGCAGCTCTTGGCGTATCTTCTTGGATAACTGGGTGTTGATGGTGTGGCCAGGACGCGTGGCGACGATGCGCCCTTTCAACGGGCGGCCAATCAGCGCCAAGTCACCCATCACGTCAAGCAGCTTGTGGCGGGCGGGCTCGTTCTTGAAAGCCAGCGGCTTGTTGTTGAGGTAGCCCAACTCGCTTGCTTGCTTGTGCGGCACGTTCATCACGTCGGCCAGGTGGTCCAGCTCTTCCTGCTTCATGGCCGAGTCATAGATGACGATGGCGTTGTCCAGGTCTCCGCCCCTGATGAGGCCGAGCTGCACGAGGGGCACGACCTCACGCACGAACACAAACGTGCGGCTGGCTGCTATCTCCTGCTTGAACTGGCGGATGTCGTTCAGTGAGGCAAACTGGTTGCCCAGCACGGGCGAGTCAAACTCGATCATGCAGTCGATGGAGAAATCGTCGTCGGGCAGGACGATGAGCGATGAGCCCGTCTCCTTGTCAACCACCTTGATGCGCTGTTTCACGACATAGAATTCCTTCTCGGCTTCCTGCTCGATGATGCCTGCTTTCTCAATCTCTTGACACCACATGATGGCGCTGCCGTCCAGAATGGGCACCTCGCCACAGTTTACCTCAATCAGGCAATTGTCGATGCCGGCGGCATACAGGGCGGCCATGGCGTGCTCGATAGTGCTCACACGGGCTTCCTTGTTGCTCTTACTGGCAATGACTGTGCCGCGGGTGGTCTCTACCACGTGCTCGGCAAGCGCTTGGATGGTGGGTTGTCCTTCCATATCGATGCGCTTGAACACGTATCCCGTGTTCACATCGGCTGGTTTGAACGTGGCTGTCGAGAGTTGTCCCGTGTGCAGGCCCTTGCCCGTCACGGTGAAGGCATTCTTCAGTGTCGTTTGTTTCATTATATCACTAACTTTTCTTTCAATACTTTAGTTGTTTAGAAATCGCAGACGGACTCTTACTGGTTCATCTTCTTTTTCAGGTCCTTGATGTCGCTGTACATCTCGCCCAAGCGCTTCAAGTAAACCGTCTGGCGGGCAAATTCCATTGCGGGCTGTACGGGAGCGCCCAGCCACTTGCCGTTGCTGCCGATGCTGTTGTCCACGCCCGTCTGTGCGCCGATGCCGTTCTTGTCGCCTACCGTGATGTGGCCGGCAAATCCCACTTGGCCGCCCACCATGTTGTATTTGCCGATCTTGGTTGATCCGGCAACGCCCACTTGGGCAGCCATGACGGTGCTTTCGCCCACCTCCACGTTGTGTGCGATCTGGATAAGGTTATCCAGCTTAGCGCCTTTCTTGACCACGGTAGCCCCCATGGTGGCGCGGTCGATGGTCGTGTTGGCGCCAATCTCCACATCATCTTCCAGAACGACGATGCCCACCTGTGAGATCTTCTCATAGGTGCCGTCCTGCATGGGCGCGAAGCCAAAACCGTCGCCGCCGATGATGGCGCCGCCCTGCACGATACACCGGTTGCCGATGCGGCAGCCATGATAAATCTTCACACCAGGATAGAGGATGACATTATCCCCAAGGGTCACACCGTCGCCCACATACACCTGCGGGTATATCTTCACGTTCTTGCCGATGGTCACGCCATCGCCGATGTAGGCAAAGGCGCCCACATACACGTCGTCGGGCAGGGTAGTGCCGTTGCCGATGTGAACGGGCTGCTCGACACCGCGTTTCTCGGGACGCTGGCTGTTGACGAAGTTCAGCAGGTCGGCGAGAGTCTTATAGGGATCCTCGACGCGGATAAGCGTTGCCTTGACCTCTTGCTCTGGCTGGAAGTCTTTACGCACGAGCACAGCGGTGGCTTGGGTGGTGTAAACAAAGTGGGTATACTTGGGATTGGCAAGGAATGTCAGGCAGCCTGCCGTGGCCTCCTCGATTTTTGCATAGTTGTTAATCACTGCCGATGCGTCGCCATCGACAGTACCGTTAACCATTGCTGCAAGTTGTTGTGCAGTAATTTCCATGATGTGTTGATATAAATGACTAGTCTTTAAATCAGTGTATTAAAAAACGGCTGCAAAGTTCGCAAAAAAAACTCAACATCACAACTTTATCATACATTCAATCGGTTGTGATGCGCGAAATGGGACAATAAAATGTCCATTTTGCCCCATAACGGTCACGAAGACTTGCCGCTGCGCTTGATCAACTCAGCGATTTTTGCCTCGATGACAGCGGGCTCTTCCAGTCCCACGATGGTCTGGTACTCTCCGCTGGGGGTGATGAACATCAGCATCGGGATGGCCTGGATATTAAATTCCTGGGCCAATTCGGGTTTCTGGTCCACATCGATGCGCTGGAAGATGACCTCGCCCTTGTGGTTGTTCTCGATTTCATCAAGGATGGGCGCCAGCTGCTTGCATGGTCCGCACCAGGTGGCAAAGAAGTCCACTACCAACGGCTTGGAGCTGACGATGGTGCTCTGCTTGCCCCAGCCGTCCTGGCTCTCCTCGGGGGTGATCGCGGCGGGAGCCTCGGCCTGAGCTTCGGCCTGTTCGGTTACTGCTTGTTCATTGGCTGCATTGCCGTCGTCCTGCCCGCTTTTTCCATTGCAGGCCATGAGGCTGGCAGTCACTGCCAAACAAATCAATATCTTTTTCATAAATTACCGATTTTTTATTCAATTAATCAATTTTCCCTTGCCCAATCGGGTGATTTGGGGCTCGCTGCCCGTGCAGTCCACGATGGTCGAGGGCAGCAACTGGCCGCGTCCGCTGTCGATGATGATGTCCACGCGTGAGCCAAAGGCCTCGGCCATCAGTCCCGGTTCGCAGCGGTAGTCCTCGTCGTCGCCAGGCACCGATGTCGTCAGGATGGGGCCTCCCAGCGTGCGAACGATTGACAGCGCGATTTCGTTGTCGGGGATGCGGATGCCCACGGTGCGGCGCCCCTTGAAGGCCTTGGGCAGCTTGGACAGTGCCGGCAGGATAAAGGTGAACGGGCCGGGCAGGTTGGATTTCATCAGCCTGAACTGTGTATTGTCAAATTTGGCATACTGGGCCACCTGCGAGATGTCATCACAGATGATGGACAGGTTGGTCTTGGCCGATTTCATCTCCTTGATGGAGCAAATGCGTTCGATGGCCTGGTTATTGAGCGCGTCGCAACCCAGGGCATAGACTGTGTCGGTGGGATAGATGATGAGTCCACCATCCTTGAGGGTCTCTACCACCTGGTCAATGTAACGCTGGTTGATGTTTTTTTCTAGAATTTCCAGTATTTCCATATCTTGTTTCTCTTTTTAGTCAATTTGGTTGGGTACATGTATCGCGGTCTCCACACGTGTGGCGTGGGCATATCGCTTCAATAGCGTTGCTGTCCACTCCACCGCCTGTTCCAGTGGCATTTCGGGCCCGAAGGCGTTAATGTTGATTTGGGCCGTTGTGGTGGCCTCGGTAAACTTGGTGCGCTCCTCGTCACTCGTTGGCGTGGCGATAGGGCCTGACGCATCACGGTAAACTGGCATGCCCTCGATGTTGAGCAGCCCGCGCCCGATGCCGTTATAGACATCGTTGGCAGTGCCCACGTCCATCGTCAGCGTGTCGCCCACGATGCGGTCGCCATCCAGCCCGCTGATGGGATAGCCGCTCTTGATCGACACCAGGTTCACCACGTCGATGAGTGTCGTCAAGCGGTAGATGCCCAGCCCGCGGATGATGCGGCGGCACAGCGCTTCGCTGGCCACGCGGTAGCGGCTGGGGTCCTTGCCCAGCGACTTGTACAGCCGTCGTGTGGCGGCAATGCCGGGACGCTGGTTGATGGCCAGCAGTTCATACTGGTCACGGATTTCCTGGGCGGCAGCTTCAATCTCGGCCCACAGCTCATCGCTTGTGGGGCCGTTAACCACAGTAGCGCGGATAAGCCCGATGCGGGTTTCGGGACATGATTTAACAATCCGTGGGTCAATATTGATGTGAATCATAGCTATCGTCAGAATCTCTTCAAAAAAATCGGTGCAAAGATACAACATTTCATCCAATTGGCGCCAACTTTTCCCCTTGCAGAAAAGCCGATTGTAAAAAACTTTCGGCGAAATATTGCACCGCACGGGGAAAAGTCATAAATTTGCAGTTTGAAAATTCTGGAAAATTATTTAACACTATAACATCATTAACAGAATTATTGTATGAAATTAGCAAAGTTAACAGTAATGTCGGTAGCGGCATTGGCTCTGCTGAGCTCCTCGACCTGCTCCAAGCAGGAGGCGGATCCCGGACAGGCCCCTGCCACCGAGAAATCCACGGCAAAGATGGAGAAGAAAGAGTTTACACCCGAGTTCCTCAATCAGTTGGGACGCGTGGGCGGACCGCAGGTGTCGCCTGATGGTAAGAAAATCCTCTATGGTGTCACCTATTATGACATCGCTGCCAACAAGGGCAACTGCGACCTGTGGGTAATGGACATTGACGGCAAGAACGCCCGCCAGATCACCAACACCCCGCGCAGCGAGAGCAACTACGTCTGGATTGACGGTGGCAAGAAAATCGCCTTTATCTACAC
>ODAI011027479.1_pt1 | contig 10465 bp, 9 predicted proteins | sample 1539321 | NCBI WGS metagenome assembly ODAI01 (sample SAMN02144231, study PRJEB22623) | gut metagenome | biome: sheep rumen | host: Ovis aries | place: New Zealand | reverse complement strand
CAAGCAAAAAGAATAGTAGATTTCTTAAGTGGTACGATATATGCGATAAGTGGAGATTTACAAAAAATAGGTGGAGGAATATTCCTATGTACACCAAATAATGTTAGTGTTCAAGGCAAAATAACAGGTGAGACAGAAGGAAAAGGAATTCACGATAATGATGATATAAATATAGAATGGTAAAAAGAATATAGGGGCGAACAATTCGCCAAGGTGAGGTTGAGTTTATGGAAAAATTTAATAGAACTCTAAGAGGCTATGATCCAGATGAGGTAAATGAATTTTTAGATCAAGTAATAGGAAAAGTAGAAAAGCTAGTTTCCGATATTGAATCTAAAAACGATGAGATAAAAGAAAAAGATGAAAAAATAAAAGAGCTAGAAGAAAAAATAGGAGAAACAAGTACTTTAAGAGAAAAACTAGAGCAGTACGAAAGAATGGAAAGTACCTTAAACAACGCTATATTTATGGCTCAAAAAACCTCAGACCAATTAAAAACAGCTGCTCACCGTGAAAGCGAAATAATATTAGATGATGCTAAAAAGAATGCTAGTAGAATAGTAAATGAAGCACTCTTAAGAGCAGAAAAAATAGAAGATAGTGCGTCTACTATGAAAAGGAATGTAACCATTCTAAAAAGAAGACTAAAAAATATAATAGAATCACAATTAGAAATAATAGACGATATAGATGATTTAGATTTATAAGCGCATTTGATAGAGACGGTATACTTAAAAAAAGTTTTAAAGAGAGCTGATGAATGGTGAGATTCAGTAAACTTATAAGTATATAGATCACTCTTGATGCTTTTTTTTGAAAATAAGTAGAAAAAAACGGTAACGCGTTATAGTTATAAAGAGTATATTTTATATAAAATAAGGTGGTACCGCGGGAAAACTCGTCCTTAAAACAAGGATGGAGTTTTTTCTTTATTTTTAAAGGAAAATTAATTGTTTAAAAAAAATAACTATGTTATAATACTTCGAGGTGGAATAAATGTTTAAATATAAAGATGTTAATATAAATTATGAAAGACTAGGTAATAAAAAAGGAACCCCTTTGATCTTATTACACGGATGGGGACAAAATATCCAAATGATGAAAATGATTGGAGAAAAATACCCTAAAAACGATGTAGTAATCATAGATTTCCCAGGTCATGGAAAAAGTGAAGAGCCAAAAGAAATTTGGACACTTGATGACTTTACAAATATGGTTCATGAATTACTTGAATCATTAAAAATAAAAAATCCAATCCTAATAGGACATTCGTTTGGAGGAAAAATAGCTTTAATATATGCTAGCAAATATGAAACAAAAAAACTAATTCTTTTTGGAAGCCCATTTAAAGTAAAGAAAAATCCAAATTCTATAAAAGTAAAAATACTAAAAACTATTAAGAACTTACCAGGAATGGAAAAAATATCCCTATTAGCAAAAAAACACATGGGTTCCGTTGATTATAGAAATGCAAGCCCGGTAATGAGAGATATATTAGTAAGGCACGTAAACACAGACATAACAGAAAAAGTAAAAAAAATAACATGCCCAACTATAATTATATGGGGAGATAACGATGAGGCAGTTCCGATAGAAGATGCGTATGAACTTTCAAGTTACATAAAAGACTCAGCAGTTATAAAATATGACGGTTGTACTCACTATGCATACTTAGAAAGACTAGGTCAAACAATTAACATAATAGATAGCTTTATAGGTGATAAAAATGAATAAAATAATTCCATATATAATTTATTTAATCTATATATTTGTAAGAAGCAAAGATACAATACACATGCTTCAGCAAAATAAATACAATGCAAAAAATACATATATAAAATGGATGAAAAAAAACACAAAAAAATGTTTTTATGTTGAAGATATGTTTTTTATGCTACTAATAATAAATAATAATATCCTTTTTAGTGTATTATACACATTATTAATACTAAAAAGATTATCTACAAAAAAACAAAATAAACTTCCACTTAAATACACATCAAGAGTAAAAAGATTAATTTTTACAAATATGCTTATGCATATATTACCGATAATATTATTAGAGTATTTTAAAATTGATTATATATATCTTATTTTAGGATATATCGCATTTACAAATAGTGTATATGTATTATTATCAATATATATAAACACACCAGTAGAAAAATTAGTAGGTTATTACTATAAGACAAAAGCAAAAAACAAATTAAAAAGTATGAATAATTTAAAAGTAATAGGAATAACTGGAAGCTACGGCAAAACAAGCAGTAAAAATATATTAAATGATATTCTAAACATAAAATATAATTCTATGCCAACGCCAAAAAATTACAATACACCATTTGGACTAATGATTACAATCAATAATTACTTAGACAAATTTACAGATGTATTCATAGCTGAAATGGGAGCTTGTCAAGAATATGACATAGACGAACTATGTAAATTAGTAAAACCAAAATATGGAATAATTACTAAAATAGGAATAGCGCATCTAGCTACATTTGGATCTAGAGAAAAAATACAAAAGACCAAATTCGAATTAATAGAAAACCTTCCAAATGACGGAATAGGAATCCTAAACGGAGACGATGAGTGGCAAAGAAGTTATAAAATAAAAAACAATTGTAAAATAAAATGGATTGGAATAGATAGTACTGACGTAGACGTTAGAGCTACAGATATCACCTTATCTCCAGAAGGAACAAAGTTTAATGTAATTATTAAAGGTGATAGTAATAAATATGAATTTCAAACAAAACTACTGGGATATGCGAATATATATAATATATTAGCAGGTATTGCCTTAGGATTAGAATTTGGTATGACCATAGAGCAGCTAAAAGCAGGAGTGTCTAAAGTAAAAGCTGTAGAACATAGATTAGAACTAAAAAAACAAGGTGATATTACTATAATAGATGACGCATATAACTCAAATCCTGACGGGGCTAAAATGGCTTTAGATGTACTTAAAATGATGCCAGGTAAGCACATAGTAGTAACTCCAGGTATGATAGAACTGGGAAAAGAAGAATATATAAAAAACAAAGAATTTGGAATGCAAATAGCAGATTCAGCAGATGAAGTAATATTAGTAGGAAAAGAAAAAACAAAACCAATCTACGATGGACTAAAAGAAAATAATTTTAAAGAAAATAAAATACATATAATAAATGATGTTTTAATCGCCTTTGATTTAATACAAAAGTTAAAAGAAAAAGAGACTTACGTTTTACTAGAAAATGACTTACCAGATATTTTTAACGAGAAATAGGTGATACAGTGTGCAGAATAAAAAAAATAAATAATTTTAGTTCGTATGAAGAGTACGAGAAAAACGTAGCAGATAATTATAAAAAATATAAAAATGCTATAACAGGGACAGAAGTATTTGATACCTATGAAGATTATGAGCAAAGTGTAGCCATAGCTAGTAACAAAGAATACGAACTATCAAAGCTTGCAAGGAAAGTTAATGACATTCATAATTATTCCGAATATATAACAGATGAATATAAAAGTAGTATAGATAAAAAAATAGATTATTATAGTATTAATTTTAACTCAGAAGAAGAAAAAAAATATATTTACAGTTATATGGCTCATATCGATGAATTTCCTGAAACAAGAAATTTAAGTTTTGATGATAAAATAAAATGTGCAAAACATCTTATGAAATATGATAAAGAAAATGGTTATAGAATTCTATTATCCACACCAACCATGAAATCGGGAACAATAGATGTTGATTTGGAAGATACAGAAGTACAATATCAAGGTAAATATTTAGAATATTATAATCCAGATGGTATTAACGTAACCGCACCACTTATAGAATATAAAAAAGATGAAAATGGTAATATTAAAGAGTATGCAATAGAAGCTGAAAAACTAGACAATTACATATGGGAATGCAGCAATTATTATAACAGCATAATGCAAAAAACATATAATGAATATACTGAAAAATTCAGAAATCAAATAATAAAAAATGTTCAAAAAATTACCCTAATTAACGCAACTTATAGCCATGATTGGGCAGCATTTTGTACAGAAACTGATAATACTAATAGTAATATAACAATTGACATGGATGCAGTAAATGAAGACTCATCATTCATGCTATCTGCATATACCCATGAACTAGGACACGCCTATGCCAACGCTTCATCTGATAAAAAAATATCATTATTAAATTACTATCTTAATAAAACAGATATAGATGTAACGGATGAATGGGGTAAAATTTATGAACAGATTAATAGAAATGATCCTAATCACAATTTTTTGAGAGATTATGCACACAAAAACCAGATAGAATGTTTTGCAGAATGCGTAACTGAATATTATGCTAACCCATCCGATGATGTAGATTTTAATCCAAATGATCTAAAAACTATCGATATAGAGGTTGGTGGCAAAGAAATGACACTATATGATTATATGGATGAGCTTTTAAATTAATGGAGGAATAATATGATAAGAAAAAAATACAAATTGGACAAAAATAAGGCATTCAGAAGTATTGTTATAAGTACAATACTAACAGTTTCTTTAGTAAACGCACATATTTTAAAACAGGAAACTATACAAAATAAGGGTATAGGTCATGAAATGTATAATACATACTCTAAAGCATACTTAGATACAATTAGTGAAATGGATAAAGAAAAATATGATGAGACATTTATTGATATATATCATAACGGAAAATATTACATAGATGAAACAGAATATGACGTAAGTGAATTATATATAGTGACAACTGAAAATGGAGAAAATCATATTATAAAAGCGGGAGAGAACAAAAGAGATATTTTAACAGGACAACTATTTAAAGAAAAAAGAATTAATATAGAGTGCCTAAGAAAAACAAGCATATTTTATAAATTATATCTAGATGGAATAATTAGTACAAAAGAAATAAAAATAGATAAAAATACATTAAATAAGTACGTAGAAGAATGGGATGGACTGAGCCAATATGAAGTCCCAGAACTGGTTGCTGATAAAGAAGCAAGAGAAAGAATAAGAAGAAGGTGAAAAATGATATACGGATACCATATGATAAATTCTGATGGAAGATATATAATAATATATCCAGTTATATTACTCACAAGAAGTGATAATAAATATTTGATATATAAAAGAAGTAGAAATAAAAATGCTAAAACATATATAGGAAAAGTTGTAGAAAAAAACGAAGTAGTTCCTATAGAAGAAATAGTAATGCAGTATTATAAATAAAGGAGGATAACATGAAAATAAAAGTAGGAGTTTTCTTTGGAGGAGACAGTGTAGAACACGAAGTAAGCATTATTTCAGCCCTTCAAGCAATGGAAAACATAGACGAAGAAAAATATGAAATTATTCCAGTATACATTAGTAAAGATAGACATTTTTATACTGGAAAATGCCTAAGAGATATGGAGACATATAAATATTTTGACAGTATGAAAAGATATACAAAAGAAGTAACTTTAACTAGACTAAACGACATAGTAATTTTACAAAAAGTAAAAGGTTTCTTCGGAAGAAATGTAACTGATATAGATGTCGCATTCCCAATAGTGCATGGAAAAGGAGTAGAAGATGGATCTTTAGCAGGATACCTAGAAACACTAGGACTTCCAGTAGTTGGACCAAGCATGCTTTCAGCATCCATAGGACAAGATAAAGTATTATTTAAAGAAGTATTAAATGCAAATAATATCAAAACACCAAAATATACTTGGTTTTATGACTATGAATATGATACAAATAAAGAAGAAATAATAAAGAAAGTAGAAAAACTAAATTATCCAGTCATTATAAAACCAGCAAACCTAGGAAGTACTATAGGAATAAATGCTGCTCATGATAGAAAAGAACTAGAAAAAGCCATAGAAGAAGCTTTTGAATACGAAGGAAAAATACTAGCTGAAGAGATGATACCAAACCTGCTTGAATTAAACTGTGCAGTACTAGGTAATTATGAATACACAGAGACAAGTTTAATCGCTAAGATGAAAATGAGACATGAACTATTAACATTTGAAGATAAATACATGGGAAACGGAAAAAAAGGAGCTCAAAAAGGAACTAAAAGTGCAGGAATGAATACAAGTGAATTTGAAGTGCCAGCTAAAATTTCAGAAGAAATGACAAATAAGATATATGAAATATCAAAACAAGTATTTAAAATATTAAATCTAAAAGGAGTATGTAGAATAGACTACTTAGTTAATGAAAAAACAAAAGATATATATGTAAATGAACCAAATACAATACCAGGTTCTCTATCATTCTATCTATATAAACCAAAAGGAAAAGATTATAAAACCCTAACAGACGAATTAATAACTACAGCAATAAAAGACTATAAAAGAGAAAAAAGAAGAACATCAAGTTTTACATCAAATATATTAAATAACTATAATGGCACAAAAGGATTTAAAAAAGGAGCAAAATAAAGGAGGATATCATGGAAGACTATAAAGATACATTATTAATGCCAAAAACAGAATTTAAAATGCGTGGAAATTTGGCAGAAAATGAAATGCTACAAAGACAAGCATGGGAAGAGATGGACTTATATAATCTAATCAAAGAAAAGAATAAAAGTGGCAAACCATTCGTACTTCACGACGGACCACCATATGCAAATGGAAATATTCATATAGGACATTCTCTAAATAAAATCCTAAAAGACTTCATAAACAGATCAAAAATGATGGAAGGAAGATACGTTGAATACATTCCAGGATGGGACACACATGGACTTCCTATAGAGCAAAAAGTCACAGAAAGTGGAGTAAATAGAAAAGAAATGAGCGTAGCTGACTTTAGAGAGTACTGTAAAAATTACGCATTAGAGCAAGTTAATCTCCAAAGAGAAGATTTTAAGAGACTAAATGTAATAGCCGATTGGAATCATCCATATATAACATTAAATCCAGAATTTGAAGCAAGACAAATAGAAGTATTTGCTAAAATGGCTAAAAAAGGATTAATATTCAAAGGATTAAAACCAGTATACTGGTCTCCTAGTAGTGAAACAGCTTTAGCGGAAGCAGAAATAGAATACAAAGATAGAAAAGACCCATCAATCTTTGTCGCATTTACAGTAGAAGAGGGAAATGAATATGTTCTTAAAGGAGATAAACTAATAATATGGACAACAACACCTTGGACACTTCCAGGTAATACTGGAGTATGCGTCGGAGAAAAATTTAACTATTCAAGAGTAAAGGTAGAAAATAATATCTACGTAGTAGCTACAGAACTAATAGAAAATCTAATGAAAGAATTTGAAATCCAAACATACGAAGTTCAAAACACATTCAGAGGAGAAAATATCCAAAATATAAAATATAAGCACCCATTTATGGATAGAATTAGCCCAGTAGTATGTGCAGAACATGTAACATTAGATGCCGGAACCGGGCTAGTACATACTGCCCCAGGATACGGTGTAGATGACTTTAATGCAGGTAAAAAATACAATTTACCACTTATTAACGGAGTAAATGATCAAGGATATCTAACAGAACAGTCAGGAATGTTTAAAGGATTATTCTTTGAAGAAGCAAACAAAGAAATAACAAACTGGCTAGATCAAAACGGTTATTTATTAAAACTTAAATTCATAACGCACTCTTATCCTCATGATTGGAGAACCAAAAAACCAATCATCTTTAGAGCAACTAATCAGTGGTTCTGTAGCGTAGACAAAATAAAAGATGACATTTTAAAAGAATTAGATACAAACGTAGAGTTTCAAACAGAGTGGGGAAAAACAAGAATCCATAATATGATAGAAGGAAGAGGAGACTGGTGCATATCAAGACAAAGAGCTTGGGGAGTACCAATTCCAATATTCTATAATGAAGATGGATCAGAAATAGTAGATTATGATATCATGATGCACATATCACAGTTATTTAGAGAGCATGGATCAAATATCTGGTTTGAATGGGATGCTAAAGATTTACTTCCAAAAGGATATACTAATCCAGCAAGTCCAAATGGAAACTTCAAAAAAGAAACAGATATCATGGACGTATGGTTTGACTCAGGAACATCATTCGCAGGTACTTTAATAGAAAGAGGTATGCAGTTTCCAGCCGATATTTATCTAGAAGGCTCAGACCAATATAGAGGATGGTTTAACTCATCATTAATCTGTAGTATGGCTGCTTTCGAAAAAAGCCCATATAAAAAATTAATATCAGCAGGATTTGTTTTAGATGGTAAAGGATTTAAAATGAGTAAATCTATTGGAAACGTAGTTGCCCCAATGGATATAGTAAGCAAGCAAGGATCAGACATTTTAAGACTTTGGGTATCAAGCGTAGATTATACAGAAGACGTTAGATTTTCAAATGAACTTTTAGCCCAAGTAGGAGAGGCATATAGAAAAATCAGAAACACTTATAGATTCATGCTTGGAAACCTATTTGATTTTAATCCAGAAAAAGACATAGTAAAATATGATAAAATGCCATCAGCTGATAGATACATGCTAAATAATTTAAATGAATTAATTACAGATGTTATAAAAGCCTACGATGAATATAATTTTGATGAAATATATAAATTAGTTAATAATTACGTAAATTCATTATCAAATTTCTACCTAGATTTTACTAAAGACATTTTATATATCGAAAAAGCAGATGGAATAGAAAGAAGAAGTGTTCAAACAGTTTTATATAAAATACTTCTTTCACTTATCAAATTAATGGCACCAATTCTACCATATACATCAGAAGAAGTTTATAAATTAATGCCAGGTAAAAAAGAAAAAAGTATTCATCTAGAAAACTTCCCAGAAGTAGAAACATATAAAGATAAAGAAGAACTAGAAGAAACTTGGGACCTATTCTTCAGTATAAAAGATGATGTTTATAAAGCTCTAGAAGAAGCAAGAAATGAAAAAGTAATAGGTAAATCACTAGAAGCCAAAGTATTCTTAAACTTACTTGAAGAAGACAAAGAAGCGTTAAAGGAAATATTGCCAAACTTAAAACAGTTATTAATCGTATCAGATGTAGTAATAACTGCTGAAGACTTACCAAAATACGAATACTGCAAAGTGAAAATCCAAAAATTCGAAGGCGAAAGATGTGAAAGATGTTGGAACTACTTCAGTGAAAAAGATCTAAATAACAACATTTGTCCTAGATGTGAAAAAGTAATAAATGAAACCAAAGAAAATTAATCTTTGGTTTTTTTGCAGAAAAAAGGAAAAAAAAATAAATAGAGAATATTAATATTAGAGGTGTTAATATGAACTACTATAATGAAATAAAAAATACTCTAATTAAAAATGAAAAATATAAAAAAGTAAAAGATTATTCTAAAAATAGAAGTGATTTAAATGCATACTATGAAGTTGGAAGATTATTAATAGAAGCTATAGTCGCGGAGAGAATAGAGCTGGATATGGTAATAAATTGATAGAAAAATATTCTCATAAATTAACTAAAGAGCTGGGGAAAGGGTATTCTACAAGAAATTTAAAACGTATGAGAAAATATTTTTTGTTTACGCAAAAAGGGACAACAGTGTCGGCCCAATTACAATGGTCACATTATATCGAGCTTTTAAGGCTTAAAGATATAAATGAGATAAATTATTATATTAATATTTCAGAAATACAAAATCTATCTGTAAGACAACTAAGAGAGAGGATAAAATCAAAGGAATATGAAAGAATAGGATATAAAGAAGAATTAGAAGAACCTAAAGTAAATTCATTAATAAAAAATCCAATAATTATAAATACTAAAAATAAAGTAAATGATAATATTAGTGAATATACATTACATCAATTAATAATAGAAGATATGGATAATTTTTTGAAGGAACTTGGAAATGGATTTACTTTTTATGGTCATGAAGTAAAAATAAAGATAGGAGAGTATTTTCACTATATTGATTTTTTACTATTTAATTATAAATTTAATTGCTTTGTGATAGTAGAAAAAAAAGTAGCTAAAATGAAAGCCGAGTATATTGGACAAGTTAAGAAGTATATGAATTATGTAGATAAAAATATAAAAGAGCCTTTTAATGATAAAAGTGTAGGTGTAATTATATGCAAAAAAGAAGATAAGTATGTTTTAGAATACTGCTCAGATAATAGGATATTTACCACGACTTTTGAAATAGAACAAAAAAATTAAAATTGCTATTCTATTTTTATTAATTGATAAAATATTAAAAAAAGATAAAAAGTTAATTAAATAAGAAAAAGAGCATATTAACACTGCTTCTATTAATTATTCTTATTTTTAATAAACTCTCTAAGCATCTTAGTTAAAGCTCTTTTTTCAATTCTAGAAACATAACTTCTAGAGATGCCCATTTCTTTAGCAATTTCTTTTTGAGTAACTTCTTCATTGCCATTAAGTCCATATCTCTTAATAATAATGTCTTTTTCTCTATCATTTAAAACAGCAAAATATTTTTTTAAAAGTTT
>ODAI013233579.1_pt1 | contig 10466 bp, 7 predicted proteins | sample 1539321 | NCBI WGS metagenome assembly ODAI01 (sample SAMN02144231, study PRJEB22623) | gut metagenome | biome: sheep rumen | host: Ovis aries | place: New Zealand | reverse complement strand
GCCGGCATTGCCGGTGTACTCCTCAAAATACCATTTCAGTTTGTCGCCGATGCCCGTGTTCTTGTCTGTCCAGATGCCGTAGTTGCTGCCCAGGTCTGTTCCCAGCCCCTGCTTGTTGCGGTTGTTATAGCGCCAGATGTGGTTTTCGCTGTCTATCCAGTAGCGGTTTGCATTGACGATGTCGAGTTCTGGCGAGTAGCGGGTGTCCCAAGCCCCGTCCCATACCAGGAAGCGCCCTGCCCCGATGTTGTAGAGTGCCGTGTTGCCGTCTTTGTCGGTGTAGACTTTCCACAGCTGGTCGGCAACGTTGGCATCATCGTCGGCATAGCGTGTTGCTATCTTGTCCGACTGGTTCATGGGCAGGAAGGTCATAAAGTAGTCGGTGCCGTTCAGCTGGGCACCATTGCGGATGCGATAAGCCTTGCCGTCAGTGCTGAACCCTTCCTCTGCCGGAACGGACTGGTTGGCATATACCGACATCGCTCCATAGTAAGGCAGCAGATATTCGTGTTTCTTGAAGAAACTCTCGCTGCCATTACCTCCGATTCCTGCCGCACTCATCGTGTGCCAGCACTGGATGGCCTTGAACTTGGGCAATTGCTTGATATAGTCAGTTTCCGACATGCCAGTGGGGATGTCAGAGGTCTTATAGTAATAATAATAAAGGTGGCAGTTCTTCATCTCTGACGACGACATCTGTACGGGGATGACGGTAATGGGTGTCACGCCGTCGCTGACCAGATGGTTGTTGTAGAACTTCACGACCTCACTTTCGCGAATCAGCGGCAGGTTGTCTTTGCGTCCCCATTTGCCACTGGGGTCTGTGCGGTAGAGGTTCTGGTTGAAGATGTCCTGTAGGCTTTCGTTCTCTTCTGCAGTGATGGCAGCGATGTCGCGGACTACGGTGCCGTTAACGACCTTCCATTCCGTTCCTGTTGAGGTGTCGGAGGGCTTCCACAGACGCTCGGCCTCCCAGCCCTTGTCGGCCCAGAGGTCAATGTGCTTTTCGGAAGTCCACCGGGTAAAGCCTTCGTCGCCACGGGCTACTGCCATGTTGGCAACCCAGGTACGCAGGGCGTTATAAGATGCTTCAGAGTTTTTGAACTCCATCTTCAGTGTCGATGCCTCCGGGTAAGTCGTGGCAGCCCGTCGGACAGAGCGTGTTGCTGACTGGAAGCTCACTTCGTTGCTGGTCATGTCGAAGCCCTTGATGTAGTAGCGCCCCTTGCTGTCTACGCAGGCGGCTATGAGGCGCTTGTTCAGTTTCGGAGCGTCGTAGGTCAGTGTCACCGTCTCACCTTTCTGTATCTTGGCTTCATTGAGAACGCGGGCATCAGCGTTACGGAAGGGCGACTCATTCAGTATCTGTACCTTCACAATGTCGTTCAGGTCAGCATCAGCAGTGATGGTCACCGACCCGCTGATGATGCTGTTCCAGTCTTGGTTGGCATCTATTGATATGTCAAACCTTGACTCAAAGTTAGCCTCAACTGATCGTAAATCAGTCTCTGCTAAGCCGAAATCTTGCTTTTTGCAGCCTGTCAGCACCAGCAGGGCTGCCGTAAGAATGATAAAATGCTGTTTCATAGCTCGTTGTGTTGATATTTCCATGCAAATTTACAAACAAAGCGCAACAATCATACGTTTTGTTGTTGCGAAAGATTAAATTTTAACACTATTTACATGTTATCTAAGGAATCTTACAAACCCCTTCTACAGTTCCACGGTCACTTTGGCGTTGATCTGTCGGCCGGTCAGGTAGTTGGGAACCGCATACTGGTGGTTGGTGACATCTGTCACCCAGTAGTATGAGTTAACATTGGAGATGCCGAAGATGTTCAGCCCGTCTACTCCTATCCATAGGCGCGGTTTCTTGAATGAAGAAGGCTGCTGCGGATCGCCAATAAGCAGATAGCTCAGTCCGATGTCGGCCCGTTTGTAGGCCGGTGCCCTGAACTGCTGATATTCCAGTCCACGGTGTGGTGCGCCGAAAGGCAGCCCGTCGGCAAAGGCCAGTTTCAGCGTCATCTTCCAGCGTTCTGTTCCCGGGAAATAGTCGGTAAAGTGCAGGTTGATACCCCATCTCTGGTCGGTCGGCATGGGTACGCTGTTGCCGTTGATGGTCTGTCGGGTCGACATGACGCTGAATGTCAGCCACGAGTCGGTGCCCGGCACAAATTCGCCAAACAGTTTCAGGTCAAGTCCTACGGCATGTCCGCTGGCCGAGTTCACGCCATAGTAGATCACCTTCATGTTCTGCACGTTATAGGGCACCAGGTTTGCCATAGCCTTATAGTAGGCTTCAGCGGTGAACCGGAACGGCCGGTTGACCATGCGGAATCTGTAGTCGAAAGCCCCCACGAAATGGATGGATCGCTGGCTCTTGATATGGTCGTTTAGCGTGACGATGGTCCTACCGCTTTGGGTAGTGGTATCGCGCAGTTCTTTGTAGAACGGAGCCTGATAGTAAAGTCCTGTGCTAAAGCGGAATACCATATTTTCATTAAAGGAAGGGATGGCCGCTATCGACAGGCGTGGCGACACGATGGTTTCTTTGTTGTAGCTCCAGTTGGCGAGCCGCACACCATAGTTCAGTGTGAAGTGCCAAGGCTTTTCGCCCTTCGTCCGGAAGCGGTAGGTGTCCTGGAAATAGCCCTCCAGTCGGGTCGACGAAATGGAGTTCTTGGAGACCAGCGAATATATCAAGTCCAGTCGGTCGGCACTGTGGGGGATGGAGTATCCGCTGGAGTCTCGCATTTCGTATTCCCGCGAGTTCTCGCTGATTTTTTCCCATTTCACGGTGAATCCGGCTTCAATGTCGTGTTGCTTCATCTTGTGGTTCAGCATCAGCTTCAGGCTCTGTACGTCGGCTTTCAGGTAGTTGCGGGCATGTTCCATATAGGTTCCCACCCCCAGCTGTTCCTGTGTCTGTGTGTCGTCCAGCCAGTACTGTCCCATGATGTCGAAGGTTTCCTGTTCTTTGGTGTGGAATGCCGACCCCAGCAGCGTCAGCTTCGTCTTTTCCGAGAAGGAGCGTTGGATTCGGAACGTGCCGAAGAGTGTGCGGAAGATATCCTTCTCCTGTCCGTCGAAATACACCTTGAAAGTCTTTACGTTCTGCATCGTGCCAAATGATGTCTCACGGTCTGACGGGCGGAAATTGTAGTGGTTTTCGGATATGTTGCCGATGAAGTCGAAGCTCCATCGCTGGTTGGGCTGATAGGTGATATACGTCTGGTAGTCAAGGAAGTTCGGCCGGTATTCGCCCTTGGTCTCTAGTGAACCCAGGAGGTATCGGTTGGTCTTGTAGCGCAGTCCGTGGCTCATGCTGAATTTCTTGTTGCCATAGCCGATGAATGCCGAGCCGCCCAGCAGCGAAGCCTGCAGATTGCCTTCCCATCGGTTAGGTTTGCGGTATTGTATGTCCAGTGCCGACGACATCTTGTCGCCATACTTAGCCTCGAATCCACCCGACGAGAATCCGATTTTCTCCACCATGTCGCTGTTGATGATGCTTAAGCCCTCCTGTTGTCCCGAACGGATCAGCAGCGGGCGGTATATCTCCACGTTGTTGATATAGACGGAGTTTTCATCGAATGAGCCACCTCTCACGTTGTATTGCGACGACAGCTCGTTATGGGTCGACACACCGGCCTGCTGTTGCACCAGTTCCTCCACCGCATTGCCGGTGGTAGAGGGCGTCTGTTTCATGTTCTTGACATCCAGCTGTTCCGTCCCCGTGGTCTGGCGGCGCTTTTCCGTCACCACCACCTCGTCCAGTGCTTTCATCGGGCGCAGCATCACCACCAGTCGCTGGTTGCCCCTCGGATTGCGAAGCACGCGGGTGCGGGTCTGGTAGCCCACCATAGAATATTTCACCACCACCGAGTCGGCCGAATGCAGTTTCAGCGAGTATTCTCCCTTCAGGTTGGCCATCGTCACGGCTCCTTGTTCCAGACACGATACGGTAGCCAGTTCTACGGCATTGCCCTCGTCGTCGGTCACTTTGCCCGACAATGTGAACGACTGTCCGCTCACGGCTAATGCCATGAGCAGCAAACAGGTTGTGAGTATGTGTTTTCTTAGACTCATCGTTACTTATAACGCGTGAGTCGGTCGATTTATTGTGCTGAATCCGAAAATGCCGTTTATTCCCTCCACAGCCATGAAGCCAGCCTGTTGACCCATCGTATGCTGATGCGGAACCATCGGTAGGTGCTGGTTTCCTTTCCGCCAAAGCGCATGATGAAGTCGCGGTACAGATTCTTGCGGAAGGGCAGTCCAACGTCCATGAACCTGATGTGTTCCCGTCCGTTGGCATGGGCCCACTTGATGGTTTCCCACACCGTGACGGTATGCGGATACAGCAGTGCAAAACTCTTGCGGCGCGATGCCGAATACCACAGATAGCAGTCCTTGCCCGACAGCACCAGAACCGAAACGCCAACGACGTGTTCGCGGAACTGCGAAATGAATATCTTGCAACTTCCGCTCTCCATCATGCCCCGGAAGAAAGAGTCGGCCGGCAGGTAGCGGCGGGGCTTCAGCCAATGGTGGGGGCGCAACAGTTTGAAGGCAGCCTGGAATTCTTGGTCATTGTCCACCTGCTTGGTCATGATGCCGCGTTTCTGTGCCAGTTCGATGCGTCGCATCTGTCGCTCTGTGATGCGTTCTTCGGGAGTCCGCGAGTGCAGGGAGTTGTGGACATTCATCCAGCGTACCGGGAAGTAGCCCTGACGGCGCAGATAGCGATAGCCGAACATCTTTTCGCTCAGATGGCTTACCTCCATGTATAGCGTGCGGTTTTGCAGTCGCTCGGTCAGAGCCTCTATCATCAGTCCGAAGTCGTCACTGCTGCTGCCGTTGTCGCCGTAGATTCTAACGTGCGTATATAAATAAGGTGGAAACCATGAACTGTGAAAGCGCATGATGCCCAGCAGGTGGGCCTTCACCCGGCCATCGTCGTCGGTCACCACTGCCATGTAGGGCTTGTGGCGCGGCGTTCGTTCACACAGCTGCATCAGTGTCAGGCTGTGGAAAAAGGAGCCTTCCGGCAGTGCCGGCACATCGGCCGAGTGTCCGTAAATCGCGACTTTCATGGTGCAAAGTTACGAAATTTCTTTTTCATTTCGTGCGTAATTCATAATAATTTAGTACTTTTGCAGTCTAAAATACAGATATAAGCGACTATGGAATTTAAGGATTTAGTACAATTGCGCCGCTCCCATCGCAAGTTCACCGGCGAGGAGATAGACGGCGAAGACGTGAAACTGATATTGCGTGCGGCCCTGATGTCGCCAACGTCGAAGGGCCAGCGAGCCTGGCAGTTTGTGGTGGTCGACGACAAGACCGACCTTGAGAAGCTGTCAGATGCCAAGGATATGGGCGGCCAGTTCCTGAAGGGAGCCCCGCTGGCCATCGTCGTTCTGGGCGACCCCATGCAGAACGACTGCTGGGTGGAAGACGGCAGCATAGCCGCCATCAGCATGCAGTTGCAGGCCGAAGCCCTCGGGTTGGGAAGCTGCTGGATTCAGATGCGTGGCCGTGGACTGAGCGACGGCACGTCGGCCGATACCGTCATCCAGGGTGTGCTCGACATCCCCGAAAACTACTCCTGCCTCTGCATTCTGGCTATTGGCCACAAGGCCGATGAGCGCAAGCCCCAGAACGAGGACAAGCTGAAGTGGGAGAATGTGCATGTCAACAAATTTTAGTATTCTGCGTTAACCAATAGTCGAGTAATGACCATTGTTCTCATAGGCCGGGGCCGCTTGGCTACCAATCTGCTGCCGGCATTGCAACAGGCCGGTCATCAGGTGGTGAGCGTCAACAGTCGGACGCTGGAAGCGTTGCCTCCCGTGGCCGACCTCTTCATCATCAGCGTCAAAGATGCCGCCTTGACCACCGTCATAGCCCAGGCTACGAAGGGTAGGGAAGGGCAGCTGTTTGTCCATACCGCCGGTTCCATGCCGATGAGTCTGTTTCAGGGCCATTGCCGGCACTACGGCGTGTTCTATCCCATGCAGACCTTTTCGAAGCAGCGGCTCGTTGACTTCCGCAGCCTCTCACTGTTTGTCGAGGGCTCCGATGCCGCCAGTCTCTCTGCCCTGACCGCACTGGCCGAAAGTCTGAGCCGGCACGTCTACCAGCTCAGCAGCGCCGACCGCAAGTATCTGCACTTGGCAGCCGTCTTTGCCTGCAACTTCGCCAACCATTGCTACCACCTGGCGGCAGATGTGCTGCAGCGCCGGGGACTGCCTTTCGACGTCATGCTGCCACTCATCGACGAGACGGCCCGCAAGGTGCACACCGTCAGTCCGTGCGAGGCACAGACGGGCCCCGCCGTGCGCTACGACGAGAACGTCATCCGGATGCAGTCTGAAATGCTGAGTTACGACCCGCTGACCCGCCGTCTCTACGACCTCCTGTCGCGCAGTATCCACCAAAAACAAGAAGAACAGCATGATTAATTACGATTTAAAGAAAATACGCTCCGTCATCTTCGACCTCGACGGGGTGCTGTCTGCCGAGACCATTGCGATGGGCATCGACGGCACGCCGCTGCGTACTGTCAACATCAAGGACGGCTATGCCATCCAGCTGGCCATGAAGATGGGGCTGCGCGTAGCCATCATCTCTGGCTGCCGCATCGAGGCCGTACGCCATCGCTACGAGGGTTTAGGTATGCAGGACATCTATTTGGGTGCTGCTGTCAAGATGGGCATCTACGAGGAGTTCTGCGCCAAGTATGGCTACCAGGACGACGAAGTGATGTTCATGGGCGACGACATCCCCGACCTCGAGATGCTGCGCCGCGTGGGATGCCCCGTGTGTCCCAAGGATGCCTGTCCTGAGGTGAAGGCTGTCAGCCTCTACGTCAGCCACCTGCCCGGCGGCTATGGCTGTGGGCGCGACGTGCTGGAGCAAACCCTGCGTGCTCAGGGCAAATGGCTTGTCGACAAGCGGGCTTTCGGATGGTAAGGGGGGAATTGTGCGTTATGAAGAAACAGCTGATTACGCTCCTCGCCCTGATGGGCTGGGGTAGCATCATGGCCCAGAGCCTGCCTGCCGACGGTCCGCTGACCCTGCGCCCCCTGCTGCAGCAGTTGGGCGACCGGCTGCTGAAGGGCAAGACGGGCAGCATCGTGGCCATCAATCCCGCCAATGGCGAAATCCTGTGTCTGGCCACCAACACCCCCTCTGGCAGCGATGTCCGTCAGGCTATCGGCAAGCCCCAGGCTCCCGGTTCCACCTTCAAGACGGCCCAGGCGCTGACCCTGCTGTCGGAAGGCATCGTCGACCTGAAGACCACTGTGGAGTGCTCGGGAGGCATCACCGACGGCAATATCAAGGTGGGCTGCCACAAGCACCGTTCGCCGCTGACGCTGAAAGATGCCTTGGCACAGTCGTGCAACACCTGGTTTCTGATGACTTTCGCCTCCATGATTAACGACGACTTCATGTATGACTCGAAGGACGAGGCCGTCAACACCTGGCGCTCCTATATGCAGTCGATGGGCCTTGGCGGACCCATGCACATCGACATAGCGGGCGAACAGGGCGGACTGCTGGCCGGTGCCGACTATCTGAACCGCCGCTACAAGGACGGCTGGGACGGCAAGACCATCTGGTGGGCCGGCATGGGGCAGGGCGACGTCACCTGCACGCCCCTGCAGCTCTGCAATCTGGCCGTCACCATTGCCAACCGGGGCTGGTACTATGTGCCCCACATTCACCGCGCAACGCAGAACCAGCGCTTCCTGACCAGGCGCCAGACCAAGGTGAAGCCGGAAGCCTACGCCCCCGTCGTGGAAGGTATGCGGCTGGCTGTCGAGCGAGGTACGGCCTATGCCATCAAGACCACATACCCCATCTGCGGCAAGACGGGCACCATCGAGAACCCGGGCCGCGACCACAGTGCCTTCATCGGCTTTGCCCCGATGGTGAACCCCAAGATAGCCGTCAGCGTCTATATCGAGCATGGCGGCTTTGGTGCCGACCTGGCGGCCCCTGTGGCTGCCCTCATCATCGAGCAGTATCTGAAAGGTGCCCTTGGCCAGAAATCCCAGAAACAAGCCAAGCGCATAGAAAACATGACCATCCGCTGACGTGCCGACTCACTTGAAGTCGCCCGGCCCGTAGAGTCCGAAGTCAGGGTCTTTCTCCGGCTGCCAGGTGCGCACCTTGATGATGGGCTGCCTGGGGTCGTTCACGTCCACCTCCAGAAACAGGTAGCCCTTGTCGCCGTACGACGACGAGTAGTAGTCCTGTGCTATCTGTATGCCGTAGGTTTCGCCGCCCTTGCCCAGCTTCACCACATCGTTGTTGGCAAAGCGGATGTTGATGAACTCGTTGGCCTGGAAGCAGCGGCTCAGGTTCTTCAGGTATTGGTCCTTGGAGTATCGGTTATACTTGATAATCTGGTTGTCCTGATAGCGCTTGCCGTCCGTCAGCATTCCCTGTGCCCGCTTGGCCACGTTGGCCACAATGATGACGGCGTCATCATCGAAGATGGTGTTGATATAGTCCAGGCGCTTCAGGGCGTAGGCCGTCTTGTAGTTTTCCAGGAATGCCATCAGCACCTTGCGGGCCGACTCCTTCCAGACGCCCTTGTTCAGGATGTCGTCCTCGGCGGTCTTTCCCAGTCCGAAGGCCACATTGTCTATCTTGCCTGCGGCATTGAAGGTAAACACCAGGTCTTCCACAAACGACTTGCACACGCCGCTCTTGAACGAGAACGACGCCTTCAGGCCCCGGGCCGTCATCTCGCCGTCCTCATTGTCATAGTAGGTAATCTGCGGCGTACCCATGATGCGCGCCGTGCCATACTTGAACACCAGACTGCGGAAAATCTCCAGTCCCTGCTCGGTGAAGTACTGTTCTGCACTGCCGGTCTGCTTGTTGCGGATGGCTGCTATGACGGCCTGCATGGCCTGCTCGTGGCTCTTCACCTTGACGGCGGCAGTGGGTGCAGGGGCTTGCAGTATCGAGGCATCGGTCTGGGTGAATGTCTGTTGGGCGGTGAAGGCCTCGCCCGTCACCTGGGCGGCATCCACTGAGGTATAGGCCTTGCGCATGGCCCGGCTGCTGAGCACCTTCAGCACCTGCTCCACCTCCTTGTCGATGTGCGCCTCGCTCAGGTATTCGTATTCAAACTTCAGCTGGTATTTGCTGCTTTGGTTTCCGGGGGCCAGCTCCAGCACGCCTGTGCCGTCCTGGGCCCTGTTGATGGCACTCCAGTCGCGCCCGTCGAAGTAGGTGTAGTCCACGCTGCTGACGGGCTTGCCTTTATAGGCGAATGACAAGTCGACGTCGTCGCCGCTCCTTCTGACCACGCTGACCTTCAGGTCGTCAAACACGTTGTTCATCCGCTCCGGAATCCATGTCGTCAGCAGGTGCTGCTGGCCGTTGTTGTCGGTAAAGGTGGCCTCGTTGGGATATTGCAGCGAGCGCACCAGGGCCAGTGCCCAGTAGTAGTTGCGCAGGGCATTGTCGGCCTTGCCGGCCTCCTCGGCTCTCAGAGCCGCCTGCACCATGTCTACCGCCTTCTTCCGGCGGTTCTCGAATATTCTGCTTACCTCCGTTTTCTTCAGGTACCGGCCCACCTGGGCGTCGGGTTCATTCTTCAGCACCAGCCGTTCCGTATTGGTCAGCGTGGCCTGCGAGTAGGTCTGCACCCTGCTCCGCACAAAGGTGTTGTGGTCTACGCTTTGTCCGTTGGCCGATTCCGACTCTTCTTGCTGGAAGTCGCTCTCCACGTGGGTGGCTATCTTGCTGATCAGGTCGGCCAGCGCATTGCGGTCGGCTTCGGCCACGGTGGTGCCGTAGCCCTGTCCCCAGATGTACTGTCCGCTTTCCTGCACCTGTTCCCACGACTGTGCCCCTGCCGTCAGTGCGGTCATGGCAAACGCCAGCACGGTGAGCAGCATCCTTGCCGCCCGATGGAATAGTTGTAGTGTGGAAATACTCTTCATGTCGTTATTCTCCTTCTTATCAATAATTATCGTAGATTCAGGCTGCAAAGGTACAGCTTTTTTCTCACACGCGTGCAAACATTTTCAAAAACATAGCAAAAAAATTGCCATGAAAACAGGCACCCATACCCAGGTGCCTGCCCCCATGACTATTATATGCAGTTGGTTTATTCCGACACGGTTACTTGTCGCCGCCTAACTGGTCTGGTGGTGGGAGTTCGTCGCCACCGCCGGGAAGTGGCTCCGGCGTGACGGGGGTCACGTCGCTGCCGCCGTCCTGCGTTCTAAACTCACAGGGGGACAGACCCTATGTGAGGCATAGTTTGAAGTTCCTTGCCTATGGCAGCAATCTCTGCCATTATGAGTTGTTCTCGCTCCTTTGATGGTTTTTTGACACCATTGACATACTGGGTCATCAGACTCTGGCTGATGCCCAAGCGACGCCCTACGGCAGATGCGTTTAACTCAGGATGAGATAGGAAAACTCGTGAG
>ODAI011925401.1_pt1 | contig 10466 bp, 8 predicted proteins | sample 1539321 | NCBI WGS metagenome assembly ODAI01 (sample SAMN02144231, study PRJEB22623) | gut metagenome | biome: sheep rumen | host: Ovis aries | place: New Zealand | reverse complement strand
GAAATTGACGGATACGATATTCCCACTGGAGAGATCATGACCCATACACTGTTTGAATATGAGGTTTATGGGGAAGACAAAAAGGGCCGGCTGACCGGTGAACTGAAACGCGTCGGGGAATTGAACCACCGGCAGAAGCTTGACCGGGCAGGGGTGAAGCTATGAAAGATCAAAGAATAGCTGAACAAAGTTCAGATGCGCGAATAACTTCCGGCCAGAGCATGAATGCACGAAGAATTCCTGGCCGGAGCACGAATGCGCGAAGTATTTCCAGCAAGGGTAGCAATGTGCGAAGGCCGCTCAAACCGGCCGCTCCCGGCAGCAGACATTCCGGCCAGGGCGCGGGAATGCGTAATCCGCCTGACTACGGAACCTACCAATTCTCCCGACGGGAGCTGGCCGGGAACATCCTGATCTTTATGCTTCTTGATGGCGTGATTGCCTTTCTCTTCTACCGCTCTGTTATTGCTTTCCTCATCCTGCTCCCGGTTGTCGTCCCATTCCTGAAAGCACGCAGGAAGGATCTGGGAGACCGCCGCAGCAAGGAGATCCTGGCACAGTTTACGACTGGGATGCAGCTGGTAAATGCATCCCTCCAGGCCGGGTATGCGATCGAAAATTCGTTTCGCGAGGCAATCAGCGAGCTTCGGAAGATCTATCCGGACGGCTCATTTATTATCTATGAGTTTCGATATATCATCTCGCAGACGGGGTTGAATGTCCCGATCGAAACACTTCTTCTGGATCTTGGACGTCGGTCGCACATAGAAGATATCCGGAATTTTGCAGAAGTCTTTCAGACCGCCAAGAGGACCGGAGGTGACATGATCGCGATCATTCGGAATGCTGTCTCGAGCATCCAGATGAAAAAGGAGACCCGCGAGGCGATCGAAGCAAACCTTTCAGGGAAAGCTTCTGAGCAGAAAATCATGTCTGCTGCCCCGATCTTACTGATCGCTTGTACATCCATCTCATCCCCCGGATTTCTGGATGTGTGCTATCACAATACCCTGGGCATTACGATCATGACCGCCAGCCTTGCCGTGTACGCAGCAGCTTTTTTGTGGGGGAGGAAGATCATGCAGATCGAAATCTGAACAGATCCTAACTGTTCAGGACAGCCCGAAGCACTTGCTGCTGAGGGCGTATGAAAGTGTAGATGAAGTGGCATCGGGCGACTTGTTACGTATTGAACAGCCACACAGAGAAACCAGGCAACAATTCTTTTCCGTCGGGCAGAATGCAGGGAGACTTCCGGGAATGAATACACAAAGACACACTCAGACAGACACAGGAAAACAGATTCCAGGTCATACCCGAACACCCGTCACCCCTGCCGCTCCAGGGCATTCCGGGGGAGATTGGAACCGGCGTGGCGTATCCTCCGCCTATGGAAAGAAGCGACGTCCTGGATATCATAAGAATCAGTATGGTGTCCGGGTCTGTATCCCGAATCCATTCGACACCGCTGCCCTGTGGTTTGTAAGGCGGTTTTATCAGGGACACGGGGGATCGGGCGGACGCATTTTCAGGAAAAATCAGACATTGAGCCAGGAACTGATGGAACTTGGCACCGGAAAAAAGAACTGTGTGCAGGATTACTATGTACAGAAGATTTCCCGGTTTCTGATGATAAGCACTTTCTGCCTTCTGGTGCTGTCATTGGTGCTGGTGAAGCAGCTCAGACAGGACCGCCGGATTGCGGACGGAACCCTGGAGAGGCCTGGCTACGGGGAAGGCGGCCGGGATCAGAACCTGCTTCTGCAGGTGGGATCAGATGAATCGGAGTCTTTCGATGTGTATCTGGACGCACGTACATACACCTCTGCCCAGGTACGCACCATGCTGGATCATGCCGCATCCACCCTGGATACCAAGCTCCCCGGGAAGAATGCATCCCTGGATGAAGTCAGGAATCCGCTTTGCCTCCCATCCACGCTGGAGGACGGAGCTGTCAGCATAGAGTACTATATCACGCCCGGCGGCATGATCGACGAAAACGGGAGCATCTGCGGACAGCCGGATGAAGGCGGTACGCTGGTGATGATCAATGCAACACTCAACTGCCAGGAGAAAACAAGTACCTACGAATGTGCGGCACGCATCTTCCCGCCGATCCTCAGTGCTGAAGACCAGTTCCGGAAAAATGTACGCACAGCAGTTGACAAGGCCCGCAAGGCAGATCCAACCGGTACAAAGGTGCAGCTTCCGTCAGATGTTGACGGTAGAAAGCTGCACTGGTCATACCCAAGAGATTCCTCCCTGACGCTTATTATGATCCTGATGCTGGTGCTCCCGATTGCATTCTGGGCCCGGGAGGATTCAAAGATTCACGATGAAGCAAAGAAGCGTCTGGCACAGCTGGAGCTGGACTATTCACAGGTTCTGTGGAAGCTGACCATGCTTCTGTCCGCCGGTCTCACGATCCGGGGCGCATTTTCCCGAATCGCAGCCCAGTATGAGGCTGAAGCAGAAGAAAAACACAGCCGGAAAGAAAGCAGGATGCGCAAAGAAAAAGGCTTTGGAATGAACGGCGGCCTGAATAAAGAAAGATGCCAGGGGGAGAACGGCAATCTGCACAAGAAAAGAATCCAGGAGAGAGATGACAGTCTGCGCGGGGAAAAGCGTTATGTCTATGAGGAGATGCTCCTGACGATCCGCGAGATGAACAGCGGTGTCCCGGAGGCAAGCGCATACGAAAACTTCGGACGCCGCTGCGGTCTGCCCATGTATATCAAGCTTGGCTCACTCCTCTCCCAGAACCTGAAAAAGGGATCAAAGGGGCTGACCGCGCTCCTGGAGCATGAAGCCGTTCTCTCCATGGATCAGCACAAGATGGCTGTCCGTAAGCTCGGGGAACGCGCCACAGTAAAAATGCTCATGCCGATGATCCTGATGTTCGGCGTGGTTCTCGTGATTCTTATGGTACCAGCATTCCTGTCTATGTAACCTGTACCGTACTTGTCAAATGCATAGGATACCTTGAGAAATTGAAAGGAGTTTGCGTCCGTGCTACAATCTCCCGGAGGGAGGTGGAAAGGATGAAAAATATGCCGACAGCTGACGAACAGGCAACGAAAGAAATTGATATCTATGCAATGCTCCAGAGAATCAAGGCAGACAGCAAAGAAGAAAACCCTGCCCTTGAGTATGAAATCAAAATTTCAGAAGCAAAACTTCATACACTTGGAGTAAATACAGAGAATCTGAAGAAGTAAGGAGCTGCTCAGAAATAGCTGCTCAAGATTGGGCAGGATTGATTTTGCAAAGCAATCTGCTTTATAATGATGGAAGAAAAAAGACCCAGGAGCGCCGGTTTACTCCGCACGCAGCGGTTCGGCATGACAGAGCAGGAGCATGTTGTTTTTCAGGTCGGACGCAGTTGATAAGGAGGAATGAGATCGTATGAAGTATCGTCAATTTGGGAAGCTTGGCATTACAGGATCGGCTTTTGGCCTGGGATGCATGCGTTTTAACGGGAAAGCTTCAGGGGATTCGGTGATCGACGAAGAAAAGGCGATTGCGTTGATCCGCAGGGCGATCGACGGGGGCGTCACCTATATGGATACGGCCTACGTCTATCTGGACAGGACATCAGAGATCGTTCTGGGGAAGGCCCTTCAGGATGGCTACCGGGATAAGGTGACGATTGCGACGAAGATGCCGACAGAATGGGTTCATAACCGTGAGGAGATGGAGAATCTTCTGGAAAATGAGCTTACGAAGCTTCAGACAGATCATATTGATTTTTATCTGATGCATGGGATTGATCGAAAGAAATGGGAATATTTCAAGTCCATCGGAGCCCCGGAGTTTTTCGAGGAGAAGAAGCGGGAAGGAAAGATCCGGTACAAGTGCTTTTCCTTCCATGGACCGTATGAAGAATTTGAATATATCCTGAAGGATTATGACTGGGACATGGTCCAGATCCAGTATAATTTCATGGATGTGGAGAATCAGGCTGGGAAGAAGGGACTGGAGCTTGCCGGCAGCATGGGGATCCCGGTCGTGATCATGGAGGGCCTGCTGGGCGGAAGGCTGGCGAAGGCACCTGCCAATGTCCAGGCACTCTATGACAGCTTTCCGGTCAGGCGCAGCCCGGTGGAATGGGCGTTCCGCTGGCTGTGCGACCATCCCCAGGTCGCTACGGTTCTTTCCGGCTGCAATGAGGCAGAGCAGATTGATGAGAACCTGCGCATTTTTGACACGGTCGAGCCAGGCATCATGACAAAAGAGGAGCGGGAGCTGATGGATCGTGTGCGCCAGGCTTACCTGGACCGCACGAAGATCGGATGCACCGGCTGCCGTTATTGCATGCCATGTCCGAACGGAGTGGATATTCCGGGGATGTTTGCAGCCTGGAACAGGGCCGGTCTGTATGAAACAGATCCAAAGAACGATTTTGACCTTCAGCAGATTGTATCCAGGGATGAGACAGCGCGCCATTGCGTGGAGTGCGGCGCATGTGAAGCGGCATGTCCGCAGCACCTGCCGATCATCGAAAGCCTGAAGGAAGCACAGGCATTTCTTGGTGTTTGAGTATTTGGATCAGGATAAGAGGCTGCCGCAGCATCGCGTTGCGGCAGCCTCTTGACCGTATGTCTATGGAAACGTTATGGCTGGCCTGCAGCGGTTGTCTGGCAGGCGCTTAGAGCTGCTGTGAGAATGACTTTACAGCTCGCACAGGCTGTACATGTGATTCTGCGAAGCTTTCTGGTGAGATTGTTCTTGCCGCCGGCGGGAAATCTCGTGTATCGGGCAGGCGGGGAACAGGGAACAGGGTGCAGATTGCGGAGGGCATAGAATGAGCGACACAGAGAAGATACTGCAATTTTGTACAAATCTGGTGAAGGAGATGGTTGTCAGCGGCGCAAACCTTGAGCGTGTCGAGATCGCGGCTACCCTGATCTGCCGTGCTTATGGGATGCGGGATGTGAGCCTGTTTCTGCTGAGCACGCATATGTCCATCAGTGCGGTCGGAAGTGACGGGGGATATGTGATCCGCCAGGTCACCATACCGCCAGCTTCGATCCATCTGGAAAAGTTGAAGCAGTTGAACCGGCTCTCCTATACGGTGGTATCCGAAAAGCCATCCCCTGACGATCTGCCGGGCCTGCTTCGGAAGGCATGCAGGGGAAAGGGATACCCGGCATGGGGGATTACAGCGGCACGTGTCCTTGCGATGGTAAGCCTGTGCCTGATCTTCGGAGGTAAGGCCCCGGAAGCTGTGATTATTGTATTTGTCACGATCCTGGCGGAATTCATCACAAAAGGGATGGGCAGGCTGGATATCAACAGGCTGATCTCCAGCGGCATCACGATGTGTATTACAACTACAGTGATCATGGTCTTATATACGGCTGGCCTGTGTCAGAATCCCAAGGCGTTGATCATTACGGTTACGATGATCTTCCTTCCCGGAATCCCGCTGGCCAACGCCGTCCGCAATCTTTTGTGCGACCATGAGATGAACGGCATATTGCAGCTGATGAGGATCGTCATCGAGACCACGGCGCTGGGCGCGGGGATTGTGATCGGAATCTATTTCTTCCGGGGCGAAGGAGGGCTTGGCGGTCTGGATATGGAGGCGGTCAGTGAGCCCCTCCTGCTTCTTTTGATGTCGTTTCTGGCATCCGTTGGTTTTGCGGTTGTGTTTGAGATCCCGCCCCATGACCTGTGGCTTGCAGGGGCAGGAGGCGTGCTGACCAGGATTTTTCTGATCTGCCTTCCAGGTATCGTGCCGTACAGGATCATCTATACGGGAGTTGCAGCGCTTATGGCTGCTTTGTATGCGGAATTCCTTGCGGGCAGACGGAAGGATCCCTCCACTTATTTTGTCTATCCGGCGATCATTCCTCTGATTCCGGGAGATCTGTTTTATTATGCGATCGGGGAGATGATCTACAGCAACTGGGACAAAGCTGCCGGTTATGGATACCAGTGCATCCTTGCGCTTGCCGGCATGAGCATAGGGTTTGTTGTCAGTTCTTCTGTCAGTCATTATATGCGGAAGATGCGTCACGGAATCCGGCGGGGCAGGAATGCAGTGCCCGGCCATTCAGAACGGTCAGGCGGCGGACAGTGATTATTATCCCACTGGCTGGGGTGTGGGCTTGTTGTCCCGTGAACAACTGTGGAGCGGCCAGAACGGGAGTCTCTTGAATGCACGGGAATGCTTTGGTAAAATAAAAAATATAACTGTTCAGAACCTGCTCTGAACAGTTACTAAAAATTAGTTTTTACCAGACATCCAGGAAAAATCTGATGTTGTAGTTTTATTCAGGCAAATTGCAGTCTGAAGTTATGGCTTACGGCGGCCTGATGGAACGGAGGGGAAAATGGAGAGGGAGCGTCTGGGGAGCCGGCTTGGGTTTATTTTTCTGAGCGCCGGCTGCGCGATCGGATGTGGGAATGTGTGGAAGTTTCCGTGGGAAGCGGGGCAGAACGGAGGGGCTGCTTTTGTCCTTGTCTATTTGTTTTTCCTCCTGATCCTGGGGCTTCCGGCGATGACGATAGAATTTTCGATCGGACGTGCGGCACAGGCAAGCCCTGTCAGGATGTACCAGAAGCTGGAGAAGCCGGGCCAGAAGTGGCATTGGCATGGCATTGTCGCCATGATCGGCAACTTCTGCCTGATGGCCTTTTATACGGTCGTCACGGGATGGATTCTGTATTACTTTGTGAGCTTTCTGAGAGGCAGCTCTGCGGATCTCGGATTCGAGAAGATGATCTCTGATCCCGGGCTCAACGTTCGCTACCTTGCGATCATAGTTGTGCTTGCGTTTGTCCTGCTCTCCTTTAAGCTTCAGTCAGGACTGGAGCGTGTAACGAAATTCATGATGGTGGCTTTACTGGCACTGATGATCGTGCTGGCCGTGCGCAGCTGCACGCTGCCAGGCGGAGCGGAGGGACTGCGCTTCTATCTGCTGCCGGACTTCGGAAAGCTTAGTTTTGCTGTAGTTGTGGAGGCAATGAACCAGGCATTCTTTACGCTGTCCATTGGAATCGGCTCCATGGCGATCTTTGGCAGCTACATCGGAAAAGAGCATGCTCTCATGGGAGAGTCGGTCAATGTGATTGTGCTGGATACGTTTGTTGCGATCATGTCAGGGCTGATCATCTTCCCGGCATGTACATCCCTGGGACTTCAGGTTGATGACGGGCCGGCGCTTCTGTTCAATACCATGGCGGCAGTGTTCAACTCCATGGCAGGAGGAAGGATCTGGGGAACGATCTTTTTCCTGTTTATGACGTTCGCGGCATTTTCGACGGTGCTGGCGGTCTGCGAGAGCATTCTTGCCTGCGTCAGGGAGCTGACAGGATGGGGCAGAAAGAAGGGGGCGCTGTTATGTGCAGTGATTGTGTTCGTGTCCGCGCTTACGACCGCGCTGGGGTATAGTGTATTTCACTTCCAGCCCTTTGCGAAGGGAAGCGCATGGCTGGATTTCTGGGATTTCATTGTCAGCACAAACCTGCTGCCGCTGGGCGCCCTGGTCATGACTCTGTTCTGCGTCAGTGACCGCTTTGGGTGGGGCTGGGAGAAGTTCAAGGCGGAGGCGAACGCCGGGGCCGGAATCAAGGTTCATGATTGGATGAAGCCGATCTTCAAGTATTTCATCCCGGTGGTGATCATTGTAGTCTATGTGATCGGACTGGTGAATTTCAAATGGAAGTAGCGAGGTAACTGTTCAGGACAGTCTGAAGCACTTGCTGCTGAGGGCGTATGAAAAGAGAAGATGAAGTGGCACCGGAAGGAGCTAAATTGCGGCAGCGTATTTATGAAAGGGGGAAATCATGAAGAAAGAACTGAGAAGGTCGGCGACGGATTGTAAGCTGTTTGGAGTATGCGGCGGCATTGGGGAATATCTGGGGATTGATTCCAATGTGATACGCCTGATCTGGGCAGGGATCTGTCTGTTCGCGGGAACAGGGGTGATTTTGTATGTCGCGGCGGCTTTCATCATGCCGAAGGCTGATCCCATGGAGAGGGATCTGCAGGAGGTGATCCATCCGGAGCAGGATGCAAAACAGGATCAGACAGAGCAGGCAGAAACAGAGTGACAGAAACAGAGCGGGCAGAAACGGAACGTAGCAAGTCACACGCACATGCCGCCCGCTGTCGGGGTGTGACTTGTTATAACGGAGCAGCGACTTCGCTGAAAGGAGTTTTTTCATCACATGAATATTGTACAGACGATCGCCTCGGAGCTTAGCATCCAGGCATGGCAGGTAGAGGCGGTCATCAAACTGATCGATGAGGGGAACACGATCCCCTTCATTGCCCGGTACCGGAAAGAAGCACATGGCACGCTGGATGATACCCAGCTTCGCACCCTCGATGAGAGGCTGCGTTATCTTCGCGCGCTGGAGGAGCGCAGGGGTGTGATCCTTGCATCCATCGAGGAGCAGGGAAAGCTGACGCCGGAGCTGAAGAAACAGATCGAGGATGCTGCGACGCAGTCGTCCCTGGAGGATCTGTATCTGCCGTACCGTCCGAAGCGGCGCACGCGTGCGACGATTGCGAAGGAGAGGGGACTGGAGCCATTGGCGCTCGAGATCCTTTCTCAGGAAATGAGCCTGCCTGCCCTGGAGCGTGCGGCAGCGTTTGTAAATCCGGAGAAAGAGGTAAAGGATGCTGCGGCGGCGCTCCAGGGAGCGGAGGACATCATTGCCGAGAGCATTTCCGACAGAGCGGATATCAGGGCGATGATCCGTGAGAAGACGTTTGATACCGCTGTCATCGTGTCTGAGGTAAAGAAGGACATGGAACAGCCGGGGTCTGTCTATGAGCAGTATTTCCACCATGAGGAACCGGCGGCAAAGATCCCCGGACACCGGATCCTGGCGCTCAACCGGGGTGAGAAGGAAAAGGTTCTGGGAATCAGTGTGCGTGTGGATGAGGATGCAATGATCCGCGCCATCGAGCATCAGGTGTTTGTGCCGGATGCATCTGGATTTGCCAACAGTGAAGCGGCGCTGAAGGATACCTGCGCGGATGCGTACCGCAGGCTGATCGCGCCTGCGATCGAGAGGGAGCTTAGGAACAGCCTCACGGAAAGGGCGGAGGATGGCGCGATCGATGTGTTCGGAAAGAACCTGCGGCAGCTTCTGATGCAGCCTCCGATCGCAGGGCGCGTCGTCCTTGGATGGGACCCGGCATTCCGCACCGGCTGCAAGATCGCGGTGGTGGACAGCACCGGGAAGGTTCTGGATACGACGGTGGTCTATCCCACCGCGCCGACGACTCCGGCCAAGATTGAAGCGGCAAAGCAGACGATCAAGCGCCTGATCGCAAAGTACAATGTCACGCTCATTTCCTGCGGGAACGGGACGGCCTCGAGGGAGTCGGAGCAGGTGATCGCTGAGATATTGTCAGAGTTAAATGACCCGAAGATCCAGTATGTGATCGTGAATGAGGCCGGCGCTTCCGTCTATTCCGCGAGCAAGCTTGGCGCGGAGGAGTTCCCTTCCTTTGACGTGGGACAAAGGAGCGCTGCCTCGATCGCACGGCGATTGCAGGATCCGCTGTCTGAACTGGTGAAGATCGATCCCAAGTCCATCGGGGTCGGCCAGTACCAGCATGACTGCGACCAGAAGAAGCTGGGCGAGAAGCTGGAGGGCGTCGTGGAGACCTGCGTCAACCAGGTTGGCGTCGACCTGAATACGGCATCCTATTCGCTGCTGGAATATGTCTCCGGGATCACGAAGAAGACCGCCCGGTCTATCGTGGACTGGAGAAATGAAAACGGAAGGTTTACGGACCGCAGGCAGCTTTTGAAGGTCTCAGGCCTTGGGCCGAAGGCATTCCAGCAGTGTGCGGGATTCCTCAGGATCCGGGGCGGAAAGAATCCTCTGGATATGACTGGCGTGCATCCGGAATCCTATGAGGCTGCCAAGCGGCTGCTTGGGAAGCTGGGGTATACTCTGACGGACGTTCAGGATGGTACGATCAAGGGGCTGAGCGGACAGGTGAAGGACCGCAGGAAAGCCGAGGAGACGGCCCAGGAGCTGGGATGCGGGACTGAGACCCTGATTGATATCGCGAAGGAGCTGGAGAAGCCCGGACGCGATCCCAGAAGTGATATGCCGAAGCCGATCCTGCGCTCAGATGTGCTTGCGATGGAGGATTTGAAGAGCGGGATGATCCTGAACGGTACCGTAAGGAACGTCATCGACTTCGGTGCGTTCGTTGATATCGGGGTCCATCAGGACGGCCTGGTACATATCTCGCAGATGAGTGATACGAGATTTGTGAAGCATCCGCTGGATGTGGTATCGGTAGGCGACATCGTCAAGGTCAAGGTTCTTTCCGTTGATCCGGAGCGCAAGCGGATCTCCCTTACCATGAAGCTTGGGGAGGATGTTTCCGGCCAGTCAGGGGAAGGCGGAAAGAAAGCGCACCCTGCCGCCGGAAAAGACGCGAAAGACTCCCGGAGGGGAGAAGGCAGGAAAGCGGATGGAAGAAG
>ODAI013018059.1_pt1 | contig 10467 bp, 18 predicted proteins | sample 1539321 | NCBI WGS metagenome assembly ODAI01 (sample SAMN02144231, study PRJEB22623) | gut metagenome | biome: sheep rumen | host: Ovis aries | place: New Zealand | reverse complement strand
TTCTTCCAACAACGTAGTTCATATCTGCAACATATCTTTCGATAGATGCAGTCACTCAGGCTTGAAACCTCTAAACAAGCCATATTTACAAGATAAATGTCCACTTGTAAGTATGTTTGACTACTTACTTAGGAGTCCTATTCTGAGAGATATAGCGGAAGTGCAAGGAATCGAACCTTACTATCGTTGTACAACAGTGTGTACATCACTGGGCGACAGTTCCTCTGCCCGTTACTTCCAAAACAAACACTTACAAACTTATACACAAGTTCAGTACAACAAAGAAAACGAAAATTCCTGCCATCATTCCTGCGAGGAATATGTTTAACTTTTCAAAAAATCTGTTTTTCATTCTGTACGTTTTTCTTTCTTCAATCATATGATTTTCCAAAATAGAACCGACCACTCTCGGTCAACAAGCCGCCACAACTAGCACTGCGGTAATCTTTCCTTCCTATTTCAGCATAGGTGCAGTATATTTCACTTATGTAATATCGCCTAAGTGGTAAAATTAACATTTGTTAACTTTACAACTATAGAATATTTCACCTCTGTTAATTTGTCAATATTTTTTATTAACTTTTGTTTCGTTTTAACCGATAATAGAGCCATGAATACGACAGAACAGATTATTAAGGTAATAGAAGAAAGGCTTGAAGCACTAGATATGTCTAAAGCCGAACTTCTCAGGCGTTCAGGACAATCTCAGTCTCTGTTCGTCATGGCATTAAAAAGGGGCAGTTCTTTCAGAATTGAAAGCCTAGTTGAAATGTCTAAAGTCTTAAATATTTCTCTTCCAGTTCTGCTTGGTATAGACGATTCGCTGCCAAAGGACATTCAGTTCATGGTTGATATGCTTATGGTAATTCCCGAGAATGACAGAAAGATGATAGCCATGAATATAAAGAACTATTACGATGTTGCGATGGCAGAAAGCAGTAAGTGACCAGATTTGTGACCATAATAAGTTAAATTTTCTTAACCTAAGTAAAACAAAGTTAACCTAAGTTGACTCAAAACAGGATTTTCGATAATGTAATATTATCTCAGTTTGTAATTCTATATCGCATATAGGCTTACAAGTTATTATGATATAATGAAATAGCACTGACTTTTGTTTTTTGCGGACTGATACATAGTTTTGAACGGCTCATTATCTCAGCCTTCCAAGCTGATGACGAGGGTTCGACTCCCTTCTGCCGCTTATTTCTTATCCTATAAGGATTTAAGAAGCTGTATAAAAAGACCACAACGAATCAAAGGCAGTGCGTGTAACCAGAATGTTACCAAAATGCCAAGATACAGAGAACCATTTACTATTTTCCCAAGAACTCTTCCAAGCGGGAGAGTTGTTTATTATTACCGTACCTACTCTCCAGACGGAGAGCGTACTACGGCTCATTCCACTGGAAAGACAAACAAGACACAGGCAAGATGTTACTGCGCAAGCCTTCTTGAACAAGGATTATTATACTCAGGAAGCGGCATGACTTTTGGAGTTTATGCAAAAGGCTTCTTCGATGATAACTCACAGTGGATGGCTGACAAAATCCAGGCAGGACAGGGGAAAGAACAGCCTGTTGCTGTAAACACACTAAAATCGTACCGTCACAGTTTAGAGACATATCTTCTCCCCTTCTTCAAAAACATCAAACTGTTTGACCTGAAACCTTCTCATATCAGAAAGTTCAGAGCAGAATTGATTGAAAAAGAACTGTCTAACTCTGTAATAAACCTTGCCTGCACCTGTCTTAAGATTATAGTTTCATACGCTTCTGCTGACAGACTTATAACTACTGATCCGTTTGCTTCTGTTCCAATGATGTATGTAAACGCAAAAACAAAATCTGCGTTTACTCTTGAAGAATTGAAAAAGACCTTTAATAAAAAATGGGAAAACACTGAACGAAAAACCTTCTCTCTTGTTGCTGCGGTTACAGGAATGAGAATAAGCGAAGTTTATGCCATAAGAAAAGAAACTTTGTTTGAAAATTATATTGACGTAAAAGACCAGACAAACAGTAAGGTTTTACAGCCTGTCAAAGATGGAGAAAAAAGGAAGGTAAGGATAACGCCAGAACTTTATGAACTGCTTATGTGCTGTATCAGAAGAAACGGAAATTTTGCTTTTTCAGAAGCACAAGATACATATAGAAACGCTTTTTACAGAAACTGCGGATATTCACAGACAGAACGGATAAAGAAGAATTTGTCATTTCATTCTCTCAGACACTTCTTTAATACTTATTTACTTACAAACGGAATAAGCGAGATAAAGGTGAAGTGCGTATTAGGACATTCATCTGGAAAAGGAAGTATGACTGAACGGTACGCTAACTTTCAGCCTGAACATTTTGATGACGTTGCCGAACTTCAAAGAAAACTTTTGAATATATTTCTCCTTGACTAATTAACAATTGTTAATTATTATAAACTAGTCGGTAATCTTAAATCAAATACATGAACAGAGAATCTCTCCTTTTAAATGGGGAAAAGTTTTTTACTCATAGTGAAGTAATGGAAATGTTCGGCATTTCCCGCGTCACTTTATGGAAATGGGTAAAAAATGGGCTTATACGCCAGCATCACATCGGTAAGTTTACTTACTATCTCGAAAAAGAACTCTCAGAAGACATTAAAAGAAGCGGAACTGCTATCCGCAGAACTCAAAGGAAGGCAAATGCATGACAGCTAATGAATATCAGTCTAAGGCACATACATTTGCTGATTATGTTAAACCTGTATGCTATGAAGGATTTGGCGACAGAATTGAAATGTATAATGTTGATTGGGTCTACCCTGCTCTTGGACTTGCAGAAGAGGCAGGCGAGGTTTCAGGAAAGTTTGCTAAAGCCGTAAGAGATGATATAGGACGTATCTCTGATGATAGAAGAGAAGCAATTAAAAAAGAACTTGGAGACGTATGCTGGTTTGTAGCAGAACTCTCTACTCTTATGGGATTTACGCTCGAAGATGTTATGCAGTCTAATATCGACAAGCTTACAAGCAGAAAAGAACGTGGAGTAATTCACGGTTCAGGTGATGACCGTTAATATTTTGGAGGTATAAAATGGTAATCGACATTGAAGAATCAAAGAAACAGGGTACAACTGTATACCGTGATACAGTTGTACAGCCAAAAGAAGAATCTAAAAAGGCTGAAAAGAAATCTAAGAAATCCGATGATTCTGAAACAATTTCATTTAGAGATGAGGACTAATTATGGCAAATGATTTGAATAGTGTAATTTTAATTGGAAATATCGTAAGAGACTTAGGAGAAGGTGACTTCGGTTATGCCGGTTCATGTGCAAGAGCAACTATCAGCATTGCGTCAAACAGAAGTAAAAAACAGGCTGATGGTTCTTACGATAAGGACGTTTCGTATTTTGACATTAATATCTGGGGTAAGACAGCAGAAAACCTTAAACCTTATCTCAAAAAGGGTAAGCAGGTGTGTATTGAAGGCGTGTTGAAACAGGACAGATGGGAGAAAGACGGAAAGAAGTTTTCTAAAATCGTAATCAATGCTGTAAACGTTCAGCTTCTTGGCGGTGGCAGTAAAGATTCTTCTCCCAGTGCCTCGTCTGGATCCGCAGCTTCTCAGCAGTCTTTCAACCCGGCAGATGGATTTGACGAAGACTTTCCATTCTAATGAACCTGAGATAGTGAAGCGAATAGCAGATGTATTCAAAGGAACGATACTTAGGAACTAGAAGACTTGGTATCTTTGCAGACCTTTATTCCGAGAACACTTTCATCTTAAAGAACTCGGAAGAAGTGTTTGCAAGGATAAATAAAATCGGGAATAAATGGGTAGTCTGGTTTTACAAAAAGCACTTGCAGAAAGAGTTTGAAAAACTAAAAGAAGCAATTGCCTATGTAAACGAAGAGTTCATCGGGTGGATTGAGGAAAGATGAGATATACAAAAGACCTTCAAAAAACAGTCTGTGACGACATACAACTCGGTCTTACACCACAGCAGTGTGCTGACAAATACGGAATCCCTGTTTCAGTTGTAATAAAATGGAACGGATTAGACGTATCAGAACAACGGGCAGCAGAAATAGCGTTAAGAAAATACCAGGCAGAGGTATCTGATACTGAAACTGATATTACAGATAAACTTGACGAATATCTTGACCCGAATATGAGTGACGAAGACTTTTTTAAGGTTTGCGATTTAGTGACTAAACCTTTGTACAAACTTGTAGCAGAAGTTGTAAAAAAGGAACGCCAGTTGAATCCGCATGAAGACCCTAAACCTGATTCCCAGATAATTATTGAGATTACAAATAAATGGACTGATAACAAGTTCATTAAGATGTATGACATTTAAGGAAACAGTTTTTTGACTTTAGACTTTGATAAAACTTAATCTTGGAGGATTTAAGATGAAGAATGTTTTTGTTTGGCTTGGTGTAGCACTTATTATTGCTGCAACTATCTTGGCACAGTTCACAGGTGTAGGAACTGCTGTATGGGTAGAACTCGCAGGTTTTTCAATCGGACTTGCTTCTTGTATTGTGGGAATTGTTTCTAAAGCAGAAAAGAAAGGCTGGAAACTGTACGCTTCAATCATTGGAATCGTAATTGGTTCTGCCCTACTCGTATTTGCCGGTGTTTCTAAAGATACAATTACAACTTTGATTACTGCAATTGCTGGTATCGTAGTTCTTATTATCGGGCTTGTACCTGCTCTTATTGTAAAGAAAGAAGAAAAAGAAAAAGATTAATCACTTTTAACTCATTCTGTGATTAACATTTTGAACCTCGTTACAGTGTCGGCTCTGTAAACCGAATGTCTTTTTGCGGTTAAGACGAAAAAGAAACCGCGTTTTTTTTTATTGAAAAGGGCGAAACAACCCCTTCCTTTAGGCGAGGGGTTGTTTACAGCAGGAGGAAATATGGTAGAAGAACCTTTCAAAGTAGCAAAGGATTACACGAATGGCTTTCATCTAACGGAAGAAGACTTAGGTGAAAAACGTGGAGAGATTTACACTCAGATAATTTATCTTCTTAACTGTCTTAAACAAATTGATATGGTACACGATGCCGGAGCAGATGTAATGTCTGTAGAGGAAGTAAGGGAATATCTAAAACTTGATTCAATTGATCCGAGAATGGACGTTCCAAAAGACATTCCAAAAATAAGACTTGGAACAGGATATGTCTATTACAGACATGACGTAAAGCGATTTTTGGATTCAAGACGAAGAGGCGGTAAAAACTTATGATGTACGATTTTATTGTGGTAATTGAAATGCCTGATGGAACACTTACAGAAATTGTTTCACGAGAACCTGTTGATGTAGGCAGTTCATGGGGTGGTGGCAAGGTAATTGCGTGTAGAAGTCTGTCAAAGAATCATTCGAACTAAAAAGAAAGGACGGTTTTCAGCCGTCCTTTTGTTATTTTACAAGGTCTGTTACTTCTTCACCCCATAATTCCCATTCCTGAAGTAAATGTTCATAGTAGTTTATAACCTTTGCAAAATCCTTTACAGATTCAACTTCAGGCATAACTTCCCTCTGAGGTTTGGGCGGCAGAACTATTTCACTTTTTGGAGTTGTTCTGCACCCTGTTGTTATTAACAGCGATAACAGTGTTAATAATATCAAGCATTTCCTCGTCTGTTTTAGATTCATTAATTTCTTCATCTGTTTTCCTTCTGTCTTTTTCAATCTCAGCGATTTCTTCAGCGTGTTTGTAAAGCGAGATGATGTTCTGTTGCTGTGCTTCAAGTTCTTCTTTAAGAGACTTGATTTCTTTCTTATGTTCTATAAGCAGTTTTATCGTTACGATAAGAGCTGCTGTAAGAACTCCGATGATTACAAGCATTATTAAAACTTTTTTCACTGAATGCCTCCTGCAATCTTTCTTGCATTAAAATAAAGTTCGTTAAAGATACGTTTATATTCATCAAGTGATATTTTGTTCATAATTTCAGGCAGGTCATAATTAGGAAGTTGAACATTGTATGTATAAAGGTTTGCTTTTACGCTTCGGTAATATCCTGTTGCTTTGGCATCCGAGTACTTTGTTAATTCTAAGTCACCTTTTTCGGTAATATGGTTTCTTGTAAGGTCATTTTTTACTTCATAGTTTAGTTTACCTTCAATAAGATGGGCTATATCTTCAAGTATAAATAATTCCATCTGTTCGGTTATTTTAAATTCTCTTCTTCCTGTTTCGTAAATGTCAATCCAGATTTTCTTAAGCAGGTTATGTGCGTTACTCATCTGATTATCAAGTGTATTTTTTCCTTCTGTCTGGTAAAGTTCTCTTTGTGACTTGTTTACAATTTCAATATCTTTCAGCCTTATGTCTCGGTTTTTGATTATCCAGAACATAATGATTACAACGGCAGCAGATAAAAAAGCTAGGATTAAAAGAAATCCAATTATAAGAACTGGCGGTAAGTTTCCAACGGCTTCAATTGTCTTGTCCATTTTATTTACCTCCCTTCTTTGCTATGCGTTTTTCAAGCCAGAACAAATATGTTTCCATAGCCTGAACCTGCATTGAAAGCATTTTCATGTCTTCTTCGTCAGAACCAAAAGGCGGGTTTGCGATTGCTTCATTAGCCCTCTTAATCTTACCCTTAAGGTCATCCCGTTCAGTAATCATTCTTTCTACGAATTTCTGCATTTAGATTTCCCCCATGTTGTAACTCTCGTATTCCTGTTCAGTCATTGGCTGACCTTCCAGAAAGTTGTTGCAGTTTTCTCTTGCAGTATAAGAGAAAAGATATTCCTGTAAGCAAAAGCCGTAAGGTTCACCTTCTCTTTCGCCACAATCTACCCAAGTTGCACACTTTTTACACAAGACTTCATTCATAAGAGCATATTAAAACGGAAAAATTCATACCTTAAAGAAAAGTCATTAAGATTCAGTTTTTTCTATTGTAACCTTGTCATAAGAGGTGTTGTATGAATCCAATTTGTAGTAAATGTATTTATCTGACAAACGAAATGGTACGGTTTAGACCATGTGCAAAAATCCCAATCATTCATAGAGATATGATGTGTAAGGCTGAAGGAAATATGATGAAAGACCGGGTAACAGGAGAATCATTTACGCCTTTTTGTGAAGAAATTAACCGTCATGGAGAATGTCTTGAATACAGACCTGCTAACCTAAAAGCACCTCTTATTGTCTGGTGTGAAGAATATAAAACTGTTACAATATGTTCTAATTCACAGTTTGTAGTTACTACAGATGGAACAGAACCGAACGTAAAAATGCCTCCTGTAGGAACATACGACGATAACAAAGAAAAATATTACTACAGTTTTGAACCTGAAAATACCTGTGTCGTAAAGGCGGCTTCCGTTATAGACGGAGTTATGTCATCTGTAACAGAATGGAAAATAGAAATACTAGATGTTCCTGTAATTGAATTTGATAAAGCAACTAATACCGTTACAATTAATTCATACAATAAAATCAGGTATACAACAGATGGGTCAGATGTTACAGATGATTCACCTTTATATGAAAAACCTTTTGTTATAGAACATAATACAACCGTTAAGTGCAGGGCTTATACTGAAGAAGATTATTCAACTGAGATTACAAAATACTGCATCTCAATTGAACCGCCTGTTATTTTATTTAATCCGACAACTAACATTGTTACAATCGAATCTGATGATACCGTTCTTTATTCTATTGATGGTTCAGATATATATGATGATTCTGAAGTATATGACGAATCTTTTGAACTTACAAAGAACACACTTGTAAAGGCAGCGTGCCTTGTAGATGATGAACTTTCAGAGATTGTAGAACAGGAATGTTTAGTTGCAAAAGAACCTGTTATTTCTTATGACGAAAAAACTCACAAGGTAACTATTGAATCGGAAAATCCTGTAAGGTACACAATAGATGGAACAGACCCTAAAAAAAGCAGTAAAGAATATACAGGTCCATTTATCATTAATGAAACAGTTACGGTTAAGGCTGTTTCAGTTACGGAAGTTCTTTCATCAATTGCAGAGCTTGAATGTGTATTTGTGTCTCCACCTGAAATTACTTTTGACGCTGACAGAAATTTAGTTACTATTACCGGCGAAAACACAATACTCTTCTCTACAGATGGAAGTACTATTTATGATGATTCTGACGAGTACTTTGAACCGTTCGTTATTGAAAGTAATACAACTGTAAAGGCAGCCTGCATTTTGAACGGAGTACTTTCAGATGAAGTGTCTCTTGTCTGCAAAGTTCCGAGCATACCTGTAATCACTTATGCTTCCAATACAAAAACAGTAACCATTAAATCTGACAACCCGGTTCTTTATACAACAGATGGAAGTGACGTAAAGAAGAAGGACGCTGAATATAAATCACCATTTAGAATAACAGAAACTACCACCGTAAAGGCAAAGTCGATTGTAGACGGAAGATTGTCTGAACAGGCTGAATTAGTCTGTTCAAATTAAGATATTTTTTTTCTAATGACACCATATACCTATGAAGGTATTATCACTTTTTGACGGTGTCTCCTGCGGAGCTGTAGCTCTTGAAAGAGCAGGTATTAAGGTGGATGAATATGTAGCTTGTGAAATAGACAAGTATGCGATTCAGATCAGTAGAAAGAATTATCCGAACATTAAACGTGAAGGAAATGTCTTTGATGTTGATTTTACTAAATACAAGGGTTTTGACCTCTTAATCGGGGGTAGTCCGTGTTTTACAAAAGGTCATCTTGTATATACGGATAAAGGATATAAAGATATATCTGAAATTTGTATCGGCGATATGGTTCTTACACATGAAAACAGATTTAAGCCAGTTGTAAGGACGTATAAAAAAGAAGCTGAAACAGTAAGCCTTAAAATAATGGGCTATCCAACGTTCATTACGACATTGAATCACCCATTCTTAACTAAAACAAGACAAAATGCTTCTTGGTCTGAATATCAGAAAACGCATCTGCATCGTAAATTTTCCGAAACAAAATGGACTGAAGTAAAAGATATGAACGTTGACACGTTTTGTTCTATGCACATAAAAGAAAATGTTGTCAAGCCAATAGATTTAGATGAACAAACGCTCTGGCTTCTGGGAAGGTATATTGCAGATGGTCACGTTAGAAAAACTAAACGAAAAGAAAGAAAAAATAGTTATCAGTATCAACTTATTATCTCTGTCGGAAAAGATAAATTAGAAGAGTTTAAGTCTAAAATGCAAGGAAAACATTTTAGTTGTTATCCTCATTCTCAATCCGTGTACAGATGTGTATTTAGTTCTATGGAACTTGTGAATTATGTACTTGAACAAGGGTTTGGCAAGTCTGCTTCTGAAAAACATATCCCCTTAAATTTTATGCATTTACCAGATGAACAGGCGAAGATTTTTATAGACGGGTATCTAAGCGGTGATGGTTGTTACGTTCCATTTGATGACAGTTATCACGCTACGACAGTAAGTAAAACTTTAGCGTTTGAATTGCAGAAACTAATTTCAAGAATTTATCAAACTAATGTGGGTGTAGCAAAATCTGAACCAAGAAAAGAAAAACACTTTATAGACGAACGTGAAATAAAATCGAATTTCCCTCTTTATAACGTTTGTTTTAAGAAAGGTATAAGAAAACAGTCAGTGGCATATATTGATGAAGATAAATGCTGGACTGAGTTTAGAAAATGTGAACCTACGGGGGAAACACAAACCGTATATAATATTGAAGTTGAAGATGACCATTCTTATACGGTAAATAACTGTATTGTTCATAACTGCACTTTCTGGTCCATCGCTAAAAATAATCGAGAAACTACACCTGACGGAATCGGCGGAAAGCTGTTTATGCAGTACGTAAGGGCATTAAAAGAAAGTGAATGTAAATGGTTTCTCTATGAAAACAACTATTCAATTCATCAGAACATTAAAGATTTCATCTCAGAACAGTTAGGCGTTCAGCCTATTATGATTAACTCTGCCCTCTTGTCTGCTCAGAACAGAAAGAGATGCTACTGGACAAACATTCCCGGAGTTGTTCAGCCTGAAGATAAAGGTCTTGTAATTCAAGACATTATCGAGGGGGGGGGGGATACGGAATCCACGGCGACAAAAGTATGTGTCTGACAGCAAGGTACAACCGTGCAGTTCTTTGGAACAGTCTGGAGAGAAGCCAGCGGACAATGGTTGCATTGCCGTTAAAATCTGGCAATGTGGAAGAACCGTAAAACAGAATGAAGGAAAAGGTCTTTGTGTTATGGCAAGAGACTATAAAGGTTTTGGGAATCAAGGAATTAACGGAGTTGCAGAAAAGATATGGATGAAACTAAACCAATCAGATTAGGAAATGTAGGAAAATCAAAAGGACAGCCGATTGGCTGTCCTTTTGTCGAGAAATAATCGTGCCTATGGCTAAGAAGAGGCGACTCGAAAATTGCCTTTACGGCAATAATCGACAGAACGATAGTGGCGGAGAACCCCGAGGGCGGAGAGTCGCCAAAC
>ODAI013320135.1_pt1 | contig 10468 bp, 10 predicted proteins | sample 1539321 | NCBI WGS metagenome assembly ODAI01 (sample SAMN02144231, study PRJEB22623) | gut metagenome | biome: sheep rumen | host: Ovis aries | place: New Zealand | reverse complement strand
GACATCCAACTGCTGTTGTTGAGACAACTGACGCGTATAGATCGTTGCAGAGACCCCTGCTTCGCGTTTGCTCAGCATCGTCAATGTCGCCTCGTCGATATAGTTGTCGATCAAGACTATCGAATGTCTGGCCTGTTTAATCAGGCTGACTATCTGAACGTATGCATCAAAAATCTGTCCGTCGTAGAAGACACCCTCTACGGGAGGCAAAGAAGAACGGACGAAGAAATCGACCTTCCCTTCAAGTTCAACAATCCTTTTATCATGCGAATCCACACGTTCGCGTATTTCTTGTAAGCCTTTATTTATAGAATACCCTTTTATCAAGTAGTCTTTCAGAACTTTGGAAGCCCACTGCCTGAACTTTACACCTCGCTTGGAATTCACTTTGTAGCCAACAGAGATTATCATATCAAGATTATAGAAATCAATCATACGATTAACAATTCTATTTCCCTCTTTTCGAACTACTCGAATTTTTCGAGCAGTTCCCTCTTGCTCCAATTCTTCTGTTCTATAAATCTCCTTAATATGATAGGTGATTGTATTTTCCTTGACTGAAAAAAGCAGAGACATCTGCTGTTGAGTTAACCATACGGTATCATCTTCCAATTTAACCTCCAAACGGATAGTCTCGTCTGGTTGGTACATCACGATCTCACCTTTGCTGTCGTTTTGAATGTCGTTCATAATCTTAAAATTTAAAGTTGTTGCTAATACGAAGGTAAAGATAAGCATTTATTTTCAAACGACGTTCAATGTGGGCTGTATTTTTACATTTTTTATCGCTATGTCTGCATTTGCATCATTCTTTTCATAATCACTTTTTCTTTTTTGAGGATTATACTTCCAATTATCTGCAAAGGTAGGCATATCTGATGAGAAATGGAAGAAACAGCGCGGCCATTTCTTCGATGAGCGAAGCGGCAAGCCGATTACTTCCATTTCACAAAGATTTGCTATTTTCAATGGATTTGCCTCAACAATTCTATTGGATTGGTCTCCTGCATCTTGATATAGGCGAAGAGTTTCTTGCCAGCATCTTTCAGGGAGGCTCCAAAGAGATATACCGTATCGTCGATAATGAGGAAACGGTCATGATTGTGACGGCAGACGTTTATATTGACAGGGGGGTACTGTTGGTTGTGGCGCAGAACATCCAACTGCTGTTGTTGTGAGAGTTTGTGGGTGTAGATGGTTGCAGAGACTCCTGCATCTCGTTTGCTGAGCATTGTTAGAGTGGATTCGTCGATGTAATTGTCTATCAGGACGATCGAGTGTCTGGCCTGCTTAATCAGACTGACGATATGGGCGTAGGCATCGAAGATCTGACCATCGTAGAAGATGCCCTCCACGGGAGGCAGTGAGGAACGGACGAAGAAATCCACCTTCCCTTCAACAATCCCCAAACGTTGCTCAATATGTTCAAAGCGCTTATTAATAGAATAACCATGCAACATATATTGCTTTAGGACATTATTTGCCCATTGTCTAAAGCGAGTACCTCTTAGAGACTTCACCCTATATCCCACAGAGATTATCACGTCCAAATTGTAATACAAGACATGCCTTTTGACCATTCTTTGTCCTTCCTGACGAACCGTCAAGTAATCCTTGACAGTTGACAATTCGTCTAATTCACCTTCACTATAAACATTAATAATGTGAAGGCTGATATTCTGTTTTGTAGCATCAAACAATTCTGCCATTTGGGCCTGCGTCAACCAGACTGTTTCATTTTCAACTCTGACTTCCAGACGAATGGTCTCGTCGGGTTGGTACATCACGATCTCACCTTTGCTGTCGTTTTGAATGTCGTTCATAATCTTAAAATTTAAAGTTGTTGCGAATACGAATGCAAAGATAAGAATTATTTAGCAAACTACGCTCAATGTGGGCTGCATTTTTACTTTTTTTATCGTTACGTCTGCATTTCACATACTCTACCCAAGTTCTACCCAAGGTGTAGCCAAGGTCAAAAGGCAGACATTGCCTTGGATAGAACCAAAGTACTACCCTATAGGGTGCTTTTTCATTGATTTTATTGGGCGTTGGTCCGCATTTGGTTGAAGACGGAGGATACAAGGGATTGGAAACGGGTTTCGCAGTCTTGGCGTATGGTGGTCTCTGAGATGTTCGAATATTTCTTTGTTAAGCGATCTTCTATTTGGATTGTTTGTCTATGGAATTCCGTTGTAGCATCTGCCCAGGCCTTACCTGTAGATGGTGTGGGCGAAGGAAAAACGGAATCGCAGAAAGTGGCGATGGTAGAGCGATAAGCATGATCCATCGTACGTTCCATTTCATCTTTCAGCAGCGTTTGCTCATCTTTCGATGGGGGCTGCCGATTTGACTTACTAACAGACTGGAGAATCACGGGGACATCATTCTGATGAACAGAATCCTTTATCTCTTGCTTAACCTCTGGAGGCGTATTTTCCTGATGAGTCAGCAAAGTAAGACTAATAGCAAAAACTGCCACAATAGCCGCAAAGGCTGCCACGTAAAGGAAATAGCGCTGTCTGTGATTAATATCGTAGAAAACCTCATCTACAGATTGATAGCGGCCTGAAGGGTTCTCGGCTGTGCAGCGAGCTATCACCTTGTTGTATAAAGAATGGTTGGGGAGATGTTCAAGAATCTTGACGAAGGCATAGATGTCTGTGCGCACATCCACTGCCCCACCCGACAGCTGCTCTGGGGCTGCAAAGCCAGATGTATAGCCTTGCGTATCCACGAAAGCATCTGTACGACAGAAACCAAGGTCGATAAGTTTCACGTCGTCATCGATATGCGTGAGCAGAATATTGTCAGGTTTCAAATCGAGATGGAGTACCTGATGGCTATGCAGATATTGCAGAGCAGACAACAACTGACGGACAAACTTATCCTTATGTCGCTGATTAGAGAAATAGTCTGGATTTTTGGTGAGTCTCTGAGCTAGGGTCTCGCCATCGACATATTCCATCAAGATATTATCGCCATCAAACCAGACATATCTCACCAAGTTGTTTACTTCATTTAGGAATGCAAAGATACATAATAAAATTCAATTATCCACTCTATTTATCTATTTTTTACCATTTAAAATCGATAGGTTATGATGTTTTTCCAAAAAATATTCGTAACTTTGCCACCAAATATCAAACGCTAAACAATAAAAGGATATGAAAACAAAACATGTGCAATACGAAACTCACGGCACCTGCTCGAGACTAATCGACGTGACTGCCGACGAGAACGATGTCATCCAGCAAGTGTTCTTCCTGGGTGGATGTAATGGAAATCTGCAGGGTGTGAGCCAACTGGTTCGCGGACAGAAGATTGACGACGTGATCAAGAAAATCGACGGCATCCGCTGCGGTACCAAGGGCACCAGCTGCCCAGACCAGCTATGCCGCGCACTGGAACAGTTGAAGAATGCACCTTTAGAAGGATAGTAAGATGCAAAAGACCGTACTCATTACTGGCGCTACCAGCGGCATCGGCCTCGGATGCGCCAGAAAGTTCGCCGAAAATGGCAAGTGACCGATGACCTCGGTAAGCAAGTATCCCTGGCCGACTACAAGGGCAAGATGATGGACGGCATGATGAAGAAGCGCGATGCCGACTACGCACAGAAGGCGGACATCAAGTGGAACTTCACCAAGTTCCTCGTCAGCCGCGACGGCCGCGTGGTGAAGCGCTATGAGCCCACCGACAAGATGAGCGACGTAGAGGCTGGCATCAGCCAGGAGCTCAATCCCACTCGTTAAGCCTTAGTCTCGCTGGACGATGCCTGGGTGACGATGTAGGCCGAGAGGAGCACCAGGATGCCGGCTACGGGCTTGTCCCAGGTGAGCAGATCCTGCCCCAGCAGGATGGCCACAAAGGAAGCAATAACAGGTTGCAGATTAGTGTAGATACTAACCGTGGTGGCCTGCAGATACTTCATGGCAAAGGGAATGAGGAAATAGCCGAGGGCGGTGGCACATACCACGATGAATAGCATCTCGGCAACGCCGTCCCATCCCCATGCAGAGGTATAGAGTGCATTGAGCGGCAACTCCGGCAGGGCAATGGGTACGGTGACGATGGCTGAGATGAGGAACACGTACTTCATCTGCGTCACTGGCGAATATTTCTCAGCTACATTGCGTGTGATGATGAGGTATATAGCCCAGGTAAGCACGCTCAGGATGGCCAGTGTGATGCCCAGCAGGTCGTTCTTGCCCGAACCAAGGCTCTGACTCATCAGAACCATCAGCACGGCACCAGCAATACCCAACAACACGCCTACCGACTTCTTGGGGGTGATGCGCTCGCCGATGGTGAGGGCAGCACAGAGCATCACGGCGATAGGCGTCAGCGTGGCTATCAGTGAGAAATATACGGGGCTGGTATAGTCGAGGGCCCAGGCCGTGAGTGACTGTGAGATGACAAACCCCAACAGGCCGCCAAAGAGTATAGTGATCAGATCGCGCTTTTCGACTTTCTCTTTGGGCAGGAAGGCTGCGATAATCCAAAAGAGGATGCAAGCGCCAAGCGAGCGGGAAGCCATGTAGCCCATGGGGGTTACCCACGAATCGAGAAGTAGTTTGGTGACAGGTACGCCAAGTCCGAAAATTGTGTTGGCAAGGAAGATGGCGCTGTGCGCCTGGAGTTTCTTATTCATTGAACATTGAAAATTGAAGATTGAACATTGAAAATCGCAAATCGAAAATCGTAAATCGAAAATCGTAAATCGAAAATTTCAACGGCTTGAGACTATGAAGATATTTACACAGCTTATTTCTGCCGAGCTGCATCTGCCGGAACAGGGCGTGGAGAATACGCTGAAACTGCTGGAGGAGGGATGCACCATACCTTTCATCTCGCGCTACCGCAAGGAGCGTACCGGAGGACTCGACGAGGTACAGATAACTGCCATCAGCGACCGTGCCGAACGGCTGGCCGAGGTGGCGAAGCGTAAGGAGACCATTGTCAAAACCATTACCGAACAGGGCAAGATGACGCCCGACTTGGAGAAGCGTATCGACGACTGTTGGGACATGACGACGCTGGAGGACATCTACCTGCCCTATAAGCCCAAGCGCCGCACCAGGGCGCAGGTGGCACGTGAGCAGGGACTGGAGCCGCTGGCCACCCTGCTGATGATGCAGCGTGAACAGAACCCCGAGCGTGCTGCCCAGCGGTTTGTGCGCGACGGCCTTTCCGTAGCCGACTGTGTCAAGGGAGCACAGGACATCATTGCCGAGCAGGTGAGCGAGAACGAGCGGTCGCGTCAGCAGGTGCGCTCGTCGTTCCGCCGTGAAGCCTTCATTGAGTCGAAAGTTGTTAAGGGCAAGAAAGACAGCGACGAGGCTCAGAAGTACAGCGACTACTTCGACTGGGAAGAACCGCTGCGGCGCTGTTCCAGCCATCGTCTGCTGGCTATGCGGCGCGGTGCTGACGAGGGAATCTTGCGACTGCGGCTGACCATCGACGACGACGAGGCTGTAGAACGCCTGAAGCGTCATTACGTACACGGCAGCGGGGCCTGTCAGCGGTTGGTGGCCGAGGCTGTGGAGGACGGTTATAAGCGTCTGCTACAGCCGTCGATAGAGACGGAATTTATGGCTATGGGAAAGGAACGCGCCGACGAGGAGGCCATCCGCGTCTTTGCCGAGAACCTGCGCCAGCTGCTGCTGTCGGCCCCGTTAGGCCAGAAGCGCGTGATGGGCATCGACCCAGGTTTCCGCACCGGCTGCAAGGTGGTGTGTCTCGACGCTCAAGGCAACCTGCTGCACCATGAAGCCATTTTCCCCCATCCGCCCGTCAACCACCGTATGCAGGCCACCATGCACGTGCAGCAGATGGTGAAGGACTACCGCGTGGAAGCCATTGCCATAGGTAATGGTACAGCCAGCCGTGAGACCAAGGAGTTTATCGACGAGGTGCTGCAATCCCCAACACCTAACACCCAACACCCAACCCCTAAAGTCTTCGTCGTCAGCGAGGACGGGGCTTCCGTCTACAGTGCCTCGAAGGTGGCCCGCGACGAGTTTCCCGACGAGGACGTCACCGTTCGCGGGGCGGTGTCGATAGGTCGCAGGCTGATGGACCCGCTGGCCGAACTGGTGAAGATAGACCCTAAGAGCATCGGCGTGGGACAGTATCAGCACGACGTGGACCAGACGAAGCTGAAACACTCGCTGGATCAGACGGTCGAGAGCTGTGTCAACCTGGTGGGCGTCAACCTGAATACTGCTTCACAGCACCTGCTGACCTACGTCAGCGGACTGGGGCCCGTACTGGCCAAGAACATTGTCGACTACCGTAGCCAGAACGGTGCGTTCACCAGCCGTGCCCAGCTCAAGAAGGTGCCGCGACTGGGGCCTGCCGCCTATCAGCAGTGTGCGGGCTTCCTGCGCATACCCGGTGCGAAGAATCCTCTCGACAACAGTGCTGTACACCCCGAGAGCTACCATGTCGTCGAGCAGATGGCCAAGGACCGTGGGTGCACCGTTGCCGACCTTATTAATAATAAAGGTACGCGCGAGGCGATAGACGTTAGGCAGTATGTGACGGCCGAGACGGGTCTGCCCACGCTGACGGATATCATGAAGGAGCTGGAGAAGCCCGGTCGCGATCCTCGTGAACAGATAGAGGAGTTTGAGTTCGACCATAGCGTCCAGAGCATCGACGACTTGCAGGAAGGCATGGTTCTGCCGGGCATCGTCACCAACATCACGAACTTTGGCGCTTTTGTCGACATTGGTGTTCATCAAGACGGGTTGGTGCACGTCTCTCAGTTGGCCGACCGTTTCGTCAGTGACCCTACGCAGGTCGTCCGGCTGCATCAGCACGTCATGGTACGTGTCATTGCTGTCGACATGCGCCGTCAGCGCATATCGCTCAGTATGAAGGGTGTCAAGTAAGCGAGAATTTTATATCAAAAATTAGAGAATTTAGAGAATATCATGCTTTAAAAGATAAATTCTCTAAATTCTCTAATTCTTGATGGACTATTATGAGGAAGTCCTAACGCTTGCGCTTTTTCAGTTCCAGTTTAGGTATCTTGATAACCTGTCCGGCCTTGACTTTCGGGTCAGAGGGCAGGTCGTTGTACACCTCTACGTAGCACTCCATGTCGGGACCTAAGTAGGCGCGGCAGATGCTGTAGAAGGTCTGTCCCTCCTGCACTTTCACCTCGCGGTCGAGGCCGACAATGCGGTAGGCACCCAGACGAACCCGCACGTCTTTCGCGGCATACGGGTCGGCGGTTGCGCTGCTGGTCTCTTTCTTTTCCTGGTCAGCCTTCGTGTTGCTCTTTGCCGTTGCAGCAGGCGTCTCGGGCTTCTTCTCGGCAGGCTTTTCGGGTTTCTTCTCGGCAACCGTTTCTTCCTCCATGGCGGCAGCTTCTTCGTCCAGTGTTTCCAGGCCACTGTCTTTGTCGTACTGTTCCACCATGAACACGGTGTCTACTCTTACCACGGTGTCGGTGATGACGTTGGCAGCCGTCTGCGACGTACCGTAATAGTAGCCGCCTAAGGCAGAGATACCCGCCAGCAGTAGCAGTCCGACAGCCGTCAGAACCCACGTGCCCCACGCTGTGGAGCTTTTTGCTACGTCGGGCTTCTCCAGCCGTTCCCTTGATCTCAGCCGTAGCCTCGATACCGGTTCCTGCTCTATCGTTGTCTCCTGTTCCGTGAGTTGCTCCGTATTTTCTTGCTGCATCGTTACGGTTTCCTGCATCTTTACAGTTTCCGGCTCGGGTGCTGTGAACGGTTCCGGCTGCACTATCGGTTCCGGCTCGGGTGCTGTGAACGGTTCCGGCTGCACTATCGGTTCTGGCTCGGGTGCTGTGAACGGTTCCGGCTGCACGGTTGGTTCCGGCTCGGGGGTTGTGAACGGCTCCGACTGCACGGTTGGCCTCGGCCTTGGTCTTACGGTCTGCTCTAAATCCGTGCTTGTGCTCGGTCTCGGCCTAACGGTCTTTTCCAGCTCGGGAGTTGGTATCGGCCTCGGTCTGACGGTTTGCTCTAACTCGGGAGTTGTTATCGGTCTCGGTCTGACGGTCTTTTCCAGTTCAGCGTTTGGCTGCGGTTGCGGCTCCGGTTCCTGTTCTTGCACCGGTGTGGGGGCAATCATGTTTGTCAGTGGCGAGGCGGCTGTGGCTTGTTCCGTGTTTGGTGTTGTCGGTATGTCGGCTACTGGTGCGAACTCCTCGCCGTCGATAGCCTCGTCGGCTTCGTCGTCGGTGGCGCTGTCGGCAATGTCGGCAAACTCCACGCCGTCGTTCAGCATCACGGTCTCGAACTGCGAGAAGGGGCGGTTTACCAGTTCCTTCATCAGCGCGTCGGGAGTGAACGACACCTTGTCGTGGCTGTCGATGACGACACGTTCGCCCGTCCTCACGCTGACGCTTTCGCGTGCCTCGACCCTGATAATCTTAAACGTGCCCAGTCCTTTTATCTTCACCTGCTCGTCTTGCTGCAGACGCTCGAGTATGAGCGAGAACATCTGCGTGGCAAACTCGGTGGCTTGTCGCGGCGCCAGGCCCTTTTTGTCGATGAGGACCTTTGCCAGTTCCTGTATTGTTGTCTTTCCCATGTCTATCGTCCTCCTTTCAGTGTATCTTTCCACGTCTGATTGGGCTTGAAGCTCAGCACCAGTTTTGGGGGTACCAGCATGCGCTGACCTGTCGATGGATTGACGATGACGCGCTCCATCTTCTTCTTCGTCTCGAACACGCCAAAGTTGGGCACCAGCACGGCATTGTCTCCCTGAAAGGCATCAGCCATAGCGTCAATCAGCAGGGTGGCCAGCTTCTGTGTGTCCTTGGCGGAATAGCCAGTCCGTGCGGCTAATTCGGCAATAAACTCCTTGTTATTCATACTTTCAATTTGGAAGTTGCATATAAGTCAAATTCTTCAGCATCCGTGATGCTGACGTCGTAGAACTGTCCGACGGTCAGGTGTTCCGCGGCAGGTATGAGTACTTCTGGGTCAACCTCGGGCGAGCAGTATTCGGTGCGTCCTACATACCAGTCGCCCTCCTTGCGGTCGACGACGATGCGCATGCGCTGTCCCACCTTGGCTGCCTCCAGCTCGGCGCTGATCTGCTGCTGCAGGCGCATCAGGCGGTCGAGCCGCTGCTGCTTCACCTCGGCGGGCACGTCGTCCTTGTAGTGCTCGGCCGAATAGGTGCCTTCCTCTTCGGAGTAGGCAAAGGCGCCCATGCGCTCGAAGCGTGCCCACTTGACAAACTCCATCAGCTGCTGGAAGTCGTCGTCGGTCTCGCCCGGGAAACCTACCATGAGCGTGGTGCGGATGTGTATGCCCGGTACCTCTTCGCGCATGCGCCTGATGAGTTCGTAGGTCTGTTCCTTGTTAATATGTCTCACCATCCGCTCCAGCATGTGGTCGGAGATGTGCTGCAGGGCGATGTCAAGGTATCGGCAGACATTCCGGTGGCGTCGCATGACCGTCAGCAAGTCCCAGGGGAAGTGGGCGGGGTAGGCGTAGTGCAGCCTTATCCACTCCACACCGTCCGTCTCGGCCATCCGCTCCACCAGTTCGGCAATGTGCTGTTTGCCGTCGATGTCGATGCCGTAGTAGGTCAGCTCCTGGGCTATCACGTTAAACTCCTTGACGCCCCGGCTCACCAGCCACCTCACCTCGTCGAGTATCTCGTCCATCGGGCGGCTCTTGTGGCGACCCGTTATCAGCGGTATGGCGCAGTAGGCACAATGGCGGTCGCAGCCCTCCGAAATCTTCAGATAGGTGTAGTGGGGCGGGGTAGTGAGCACCCGCTCCCAGCTCCTCACCGCCTCCACGCTTGTAGCCTTTCCTATAGTGTAACCACTCCCCTCCCTACAAGGGAGGGGCAGGGGGTGGGTCTCCATATCCTGCAGCAGCTGTCGGTAGTTGAACTTGCCGTACCAGCCGTCAACCTCGGGAATCTCTGCTTCAAGGTCGGCCAGGTAACGCTCTGAGAGACAGCCCATCACGTAGAGCCGCTTGAGCCGTCCCTCCGTCTTCCGCTGGGCCAGCTCCAGTATGGTGTCTATGCTTTCCTGCTTGGCATCCTCAATAAATCCGCAGGTGTTGACCACGGCCACGTCGCCGTGCGGGTCGTCTGCGTCGTGGGTCACGCGATAGCCGTGGGCCTCGAAGAGCCTCATCAGCGTCTCCGAGTCCACCAGGTTTTTCGAGCACCCCATGGTGATGATGTCAACGGTCAAGTTTCCCATAGTCAAACAGTGAGTCAACAAACTGTCGCTTGTTAAACAGCTGCAGGTCCTTCATGCCCTCGCCCAGTCCGATGTATTTCACGGGCACCTTCAGCTGGTCGGAGATGCCAATCACCACGCCGCCCGGCGGCTCGGCTCCGTCGTGGGTCGCGCGAGAGAGGTGGGCCTCGAAGAGCCTCATCAGCGTCTCCGAGTCCACCAGGTTTTTCGAGCGCCCCATGGTGATGATGTCAACGGTCAAGTTTCCCATAG
>ODAI012411268.1_pt1 | contig 10468 bp, 7 predicted proteins | sample 1539321 | NCBI WGS metagenome assembly ODAI01 (sample SAMN02144231, study PRJEB22623) | gut metagenome | biome: sheep rumen | host: Ovis aries | place: New Zealand | reverse complement strand
CTCTACGGCAACGGCATTTGCCATCTGAACGCATTCGTCGGCATTGGGACCGGTAGCCCAGATCAGAATCTGCTTGCGCACGTCGTTCTTGTTGAGCGTGAGCTCGACGCCTTTGTCCGCGAACTCTTCGGACTGCTCTACCTCACGCACGATGTCTTCCACGTTGACGAGGTCGGCCCCTGCAGTTACCACCGCCTCTGCCGTATAACGGATGGGCAGAATTGACGCCACAAGGAATCCGCCCAATGCGCAGGCGAGCGCTACGAGCATCACGACCACAAGGCGTTTGCCCAAACGACGCACGAGATCCATCAGCGTCATGATTGACCAGCCTCATCACGCGAGGCACTACGGCGAAGCGATCGTCCGAAGGCAGCCTCGAAGTTCTTGTCTTTGCTGAGCACCACCCACAAGATCGCAAGGACCGAGAAGGTCGTCGCGCCGACCAAGAACTCAATCGCCAGCCCGGCGGGCGTCATGCCCCACAGGCCATCAAGCCAAGAGGAGAACGTACGAATGACCACCGTCATGATGGCACCGATCACGGCGAACGGCAGGGCGTTCTTCGCATAGGTTCCCAAAGGCAACTCGCCCCGCACAGACCAACCCTGCACCGCCATCACCGCAAGCTCGGCTGCAACCGTCGAGATAGCCGCACCCATGGCCTGATAATTCGGAATGAGGAACAGGTTGAGGACCACATTGACCACCGCACCCACACACACCGAGATGGTAAACAGGTTGTCCTTGCCCGAAGGAAGCATATACTGTTCCCCCAGCACGTTGGTGATGGAAATCACTGGCACCACGACGGCAAGCACGCACATCAGCACGTCGCATTGCGCGAACTCCGCGCCGAGAAACACGCGCGCAAATTCTGGTGCCACGCCCACGATACCGAACGAGAGCGCGAATGCCATCGCAAGCATCGCCCAGATGGAGGACTCCAGGAGACTGAGCGCGTCGTCACGCTTCCCCTCGGCAAGCGCCGCCGACATACGCGGCATCATGACGGTGCCGAGGGCCGTGATCACGGCGAGGGGCAGCTTGGAGAGCTTCTCGGAGTACTCGTAGTAGCCCACTTGATCCATACCGCTCATCGCACCGAGCATGACCTTGTCCATGGAAATATACAGGCTGATGGCGATCACCGGAATGAACAGCACGAGATTCGGCTTGATGTGCGGCTTAATCTCGGCCCACGTAGGACGATGGAAGTCCACGTATCGATGGACGAGCGGCCACAGCGCCACTTGGTTGACGAGGTACATGGCGCCAATCGCCAGGCAGTACACCCACGCATCCCCCGGCCCACGCACAAGACCAAAGATGAGCACCAGCGTACCCAGCTTCGTAAGACCGCTGATGGTGGTCGGAACCCTGAACTCTTCCATGCCAAAGCAAAGCCACGACACATCGAAGAGTGCGGATACGACCCAGGTAATCCACATGAGCGAGGGGACGAGGTTCTCCTCCGAGACCGTGGGGATGTACAGCAGGTAGACGCCAAGGGTAAGCAGGCTCGAAATAATCTGCACCGCATAGGCGCCCCAGAAGATGCGCGTGCGCTCCTCGCGCTGGTCTGCGCCCGAGACGCGCGCGATCTCGCGTATGCCATAGCGCGACATACCCAGCATCGCAAACATCACAAAGTAGTTGGTAATCGAGAAGGTATATGAGTAGATACCCACCCCATGCGGCCCGAGCGTACGCGAAAGGTACGGCGTGGTGATAAGTGGCACGATAATGGCGAGTATCTGGTAAAACGCCTGATACGCAAAGTTTCGTTTGACCGACGTGCTCACAGCACCACCTCCTCCTTTCAGTGTAGGAGAACGCATGGGGCTATCGCCCCTTTGCAACGCCATTTGCATGCAAAACGTACATAGGCTGGTGGCAGCTCGTCCGAAACCTGCCCAAGGGGCAACCTCTCATGGCATACGGGTCAAGCCCAAGCGAGAGCAACCCCTCGGAGCAACCCCTCAGAGCAATCCCTCGTGGGCCCCTATACCAGAGCCAACCTCAGCTCTCGTCGAGTTCGAGCACCCGCTTGATGGCGCACTTCGTGTAGAACCCCGAACGAAGTCGCTCCGAGACGCGCGCAACGTTGGCACACAGCTCGTCGTATGCCTCCTGGTCCATGGCGTCGATCAACGCGGGGACCTCATGCAGGCTCGAGACGACAAGCCCCACCTGCTCACGCCGCACGAACGAGGCGACGGCAGCCTGGTCCCAGACTATGACGGGCAGCCCAGCCGCGAGGTAGAGCGACGTCTTATGGGGATTGTTGAGCCGCAGGTATTCCCCCTCCACCCCGTCACACGTATCCGAAGTGCTCGAGGACCACACGAGCCCAAAGCTTCCCTCCATGACTTGCGGCAGATCACCCGGCTCGACGGCACCGAGATACGTGCAGGCATCACCGGGGTCGTCTTCCAAACCCATGCCATACAAATTGATGTGCAGACCTTCGGGCAAGTCATACAGGAAGCCGCACTTCTCGCGCGCGAGGTTACCCGCTACAACCAGCGGCAAGCGGGGTGAGGCAATGCGCGTGCTCGGATCGAAGGGTGTGAGGTAGTCGAACATCTCCAGCGACACGACTCGCTCCTCCGGCACGCCGAAGGCACGCAGAACCTCTTCCCGCATGGCATCATTGTGTGCGACCACATAGGATGCCATGGAGATATGCTCGAACTCGGACGCACTCACGCGGCGCCCTTCTCCCCCGCCGACGTGGCGTGCGTGTCGGAACGTCTCGAGGTCATGGATGAGCAGCGCAATGCGCGTACCCCGCTTGACCGCGCGACGAAGGTCCTGGGTGAGCATGCGACTAGGTCCCGTGGGAGGATACTGCACGACCGCCAGCTCACCCGCAGCCTTGTCCAAGGCGGCGCGCCATGCGCCATACGAGAAGAGATTCTTGGCGACCTTTGAGGCTGGATCGGAGCGCGCACCCAAACGCACGTGGACATCCTCGGGAATGAGGCCACAGGTGTCCAGGATCTCGTTCACGTCATCACGCGCCTTGGATCCGGCATTGAAGCGAGCCCGGTCGTCCACTTGACCCTCGCGGATGAAGTGCGGGGATTCCGCGTCTCTCGCATCGTCGGACCTCAACCCGACGCCCAATCCGAGCCGCCGCGACTCCTCCTCGCCCTCGCCGCACCGCACGAGAAGCTCCGCCCACTGACGCGCTGAGTCATCCCAGCTGTAGCGTGCGAGCAGTCGTTCGTAATTGGGACGCTTAAACCCGATGGCGACATCGGTGCCGTAGGTCTCGGCAAGCAGCTCCTCGAGGTCCACGTCATATGAATAAGGACTCACGTAGGCAGCATCCTTGCCAAAGACCTCGGGCAATGAGCTTGTCGACGATACGATGAGTGGCGCACCACAGCTAGCGGCTTCCAGCGGCGGGATGCCGAATCCCTCGTACAGCGAAGGGTGCAGGAAGGCGCGGCAGGCACTCATGAGCGCCTTGCTCTCAGCATCACTCACATAGCCCACATACAGAAGGTTCGGGGCAGTAGGCGTACCGTCGTCGGCGTCATCCCATACCTTGCCAGCAACCACAAAGAGGTCTTCAGGATGGTGTCGTGCGACTTCGGCCACCCACCGCATATTCTTGTGTGGGGCACGTGAGCCCAAGGTATAGAAGTAGCTTCCCGGAACGATGCGAGGGTGGCGGGCGAAGATACCGTCGTCCGCAACGATGTCGCGCATGTGCTGCCACGCGTTCCCAATGACGTCGATGCGATCCGGATCGATGTCGAGCTTCGTCACTAGCTCGTATTTGGAGAACTCCGAGACCGTGACGATACGCCGCGCCTGCTTGCGCGCGTACGCGAGGGCCGTCTGATACCGAAGGCGTGCCTTGCGCGAATCGAATTGCGAGAAGACTGCGGGTCGCGCGTCATGAAACACGACGATGCCGCGTTCGAGCGCCATCCCACCGCTCATGTTGACGTAGAGTGCCCGCTCCCGACGAAGGTAATGCCTGAGTGCCGGCAGATAGCGCGCACCAGATGCCTCTATGGCCACACCGCGCGCATTGCGCAAGGAGCTGAGGTCGGGCACGGAGTCGCGCGGATACACGCATTCGATGTCGAGTCCATACTCAGGCGCGAGCCCATCTAGGCGCGCGAGGTTCTCGCCCAAATACCGCTCGATACCCGTCGTGGGGCCAGCAAGGCTTCCCGTGGCAATGCACACCTTCATGAGGGGTCGCGCCTCCTTCTCGGTACGAGGGTCGGCGCCCCGGCAAACCGGCACGCAGAGGGATGCCGCCCAACGTGTTAATTGATCGATGCGGCCAGAGTGCGCGCCGAGCCCTCCCACGAGAACCGATCCAACGCATTCCGCGCAGGCGCCACCGGCTGGGCGAGGAGCTGCTCGAGGTCGACGTCGTAGTCGGTGGGGTCTATGTAGTGTACCGCATCGCCGAGCACCTCGGGCAAACTCGTGGCATTGCTAGACACCACCTGCGCCCCGAGCGCGAGCGCCTCCAAGGGCGGCAGACCGAAGCCCTCGTAGAGCGATGGGTACAGGAAGGCTCGACAGTTGCGGATGAGCGCACAAGCGTCCTCGTCGCTCACGAACCCCAGGAGGCACACGTTTGGCGGCACGTCCTGATCGTCCGCATCGTAGCTACTCCCCGCAATGGCAAACGTCAGGCGCGGGTTTCTCTTGGCCACCTCACATACCCAGCGACCGTTCTTGTGATACGCACGTGTCGCCATGGAGAAGAAGTACGTGCCCGGCTCGAGAAGCGGATACCGTTCCCGCCAGTCAGATGCCTCACGATACTCCTCCACATGCTGCCAGGCGTTGGGCACGACGCACAACTTCCCTTGTGCATGCGGATACAGCTGCGCTATCTCCGCCTTGCTGTATTCGCTCACCGTCAGAATCAGGCGCTCTCGTCGCGTCAGCAGCTCGTACAGCATGCAATGCCAAGCACGAGAGACCTTGCTCCGCACGGTCGTGTAGGATTGCGGACAAGTGCGATACATCACATCGTGAATGGTCGTGACGCCCGGACGCGCGAGGAGGGGCGCCACGTTGCAGAGGTTGAGCAACACGCGGTCGGGATGCATGAGCATGTGCGCGGCGAGGTCAATCTGCTCCCACGCCTTGCCCGTCAGCCTTCCTACGCTGCACACGCGAATCTTCTTGAAGTCGGGCACGTCATGCGCGTCGCGCGGCACCGCAAGCTCGACGTCGTCGTCCTCGTCCAGGACGACGTCGAGCGCCTGCACGAGTTCGCGAGCATAACGCACGACCCCCTGCATGGCAAATGAGAGGTATGCCCCGTTTATGGTGACGCGCATCTGCCGTTCCCTTCCTCGTAATCGAAATTCAAGGACGGTCCCTTCATGCCTGCGCACCAAGGGACCGTCCCCCAACGAACCTAGAGAATTCCTTCTCGTATGAGAAGCTCCCTCACGTAGCTACCGAGCTCTTCTCTAAAGCGCTCGGGAGAGAACGTTCTGCCATAGGCAGCTATCTCCTCGCGCGTAGCATTGACGCCGTCCCGCTCGAACTCTTCGATGCAGGCCGCCATGGCCTCGGGCGTCTGCTCGTAGAAGAAGCGTCCCGTCCGCCCATCCTGCACCGTCTCGAGGGCACCTCCCTGCCCAAGGGCAAGCACCGGGACCCCCGCGCTCATCGCCTCAACCGGCGTCAGACCGAAGTCCTCAACGCCGGGGAAGAGAAACGCCCGCGCGCCCGCATATAGGTCGGCCATCTGCTCATCCGTCACATATCCCATGAACTCGATCGTGGGACCAGCAATCTCGCGGAGCTGCTCCTCCATCTCGCCGCCCGAACCCACGACTTTGAGCTTGCGGCCCAATGCGTTGCATGCCTGGATGGCAAGGTCCACCCGCTTGTAGCTCACGAATCGCGAGACAACCAGATAGTAGTCGTCCGGCTCACGCGGCTCGGCGGCGCTCACAGGCGACGCAGGATGTATGACCTTCGCCTCGCGCCGATAGAACTTCTTGATGCGCTTGGCGATGTAGGCGGAGTTTGCCACGAAGTAGTCAACGCGCTGGGCGGCCACAAAGTCCCACTGCCGAACGCGCGGGATGATGCGCCGCATGGCTGCGCGCCGCACCGGATCGGTATGACGAGCATAGTCATGGTAGAGGTCCCACACGTATCGAATGGGAGAGTGGCAATAGCAGACGTGGAGGGCGTCCGGCCGCGTAATCACGCCCTTGCAACAGCTCATGCAGGAGCTGACCACCAAGTCATAGGAGGTGAGGTCGAGCTCCTCCCATGCGCGTGGCATGAGGGAGAGCAGCATCTTGTGATGGGACTTGGCGCCAGGAATCCTTTGCAGCTGAGTCGTACGAACGTCACACTCCCGCGTCCATGCGGGAGCGCGCTCCTCGTCGTATACCAACGTATAAATCGGCGCGTTGGGCCAGAGTCGATGCATGTCGAGCAACACGCGCTCGCCTCCGGCATTCCCCACGAGCCAATCGTGAACGAGAGCGACCTTGAGGTCTTGCAGCGCCTTACCCATGGCTACTCATCTCCGGACACATCGCAGCGAACTTCTATGATGCGCATTCCGCATGATGTTTGCAGGGCAAACGCAACGCCAGGACCAATGCGCACGACATCGCCTGCGCTGAGCGTCTGTACCGCCCCATCAATCGTCACCTCACCGCAGCCGCTCGTTACCGTCCACGATGTGGCATGATGCACGTCCTGCACACCTTGGATCCTTTCGCCCGCACACACCTCGAGTTCCCGGGTCTGGGCCTCAGACCCTCCGCGAGACGAATCGGCTCCATCGAGCACCCGATACGTACCCCACTGCTTGCGCTCGCACATCGGTGCGGACAGCGCCGCCTGATTGACGAGGTCGCGCACGCGGGCATCGGCACTCTTCCCCGCGACTAGAATGCCATCGGACGTTGCCACGACCACGGCATGCTCGATGCCGGCCACGACGACGGGTATCGCACACTCGTTGACGACGTGCACGTCGGAGACGGTCTCGCCATCGAGCCATGCGTCGCCCGCAGTCAACTCGTCAAGCTCCTCGCAGAGCGCGCCCCACGTCCCGAGGTCTTTCCATGCCCCGGTATAGCGAATCACCGCCACCGAAGGCGCCTTCTCGACGACCTCGTAGTCGAAGCTGTTCTTGGGCAGCTCACCATATCCGTCACGCAGCTCCTCATAGCTCGAGGCATCGGAGTACTGCCTTACGATGTCGAGCAGGTAGCCCAACCGGAAGGCAAAGACGCCGCAGTTCCACAGGGCACCTTTGCTGATGAGGTCTTCCGCAAGCTCATGCGTCGGCTTCTCCACGAAGCGCTCCACCGGCAGCGGGCCACGCACGTCCGCGCCATCTGCGACATTGGTCGGCACGATGTAGCCAAACTTCGAGCTCGGTGACGTGGGCGCAACGCCCAAAAGCACCAGATCGGCCACGCGCGAGCGCACCGCTTCGTCGAGTCCACGCACACGCTGATAGTAGGCAGGCTCCGCGAAGGTATCGATGGGCATGACAACCACCGTGGCGTCGTCAGCCGCCCCTTGTGACCAAGCGACGTGAGCTGCTGCAAGCATGATGGCAGGCGCCGTATCGCGTCGTTCGGGCTCGAGCGATAGCTCGTACTCACCCGAGAGCTGGTACTGAATTGCATCCACCTGAGCGGCGCTCGTAGCAACGGTGATGCGCGCCTCTGGGCACTGCTCCCGAACCATGCGCACGGTCCGCTGCACCATGGACTCGGGCTTGCCCTCGTCGTCACGCAAGACCTTGAGGAATTGCTTGGAGCGCGCGGCGTTGGAAAGCGGCCAAAGACGCGTACCAGACCCACCCGAGAGCAGGACAACGTGTACGGAATCGCTATGCATGGGCGTCCTTTCTAGCCGCAAGCCAATTTGTGTGCATCAGCCTCCATCGACGCGAGACGTTCGAGCGCCTGCGCCCTCGTGGAACCGTGTGCAAAACAGTATGCCTTGACTTTGGGTTCCGTGCCACTGGGACGAACAATAAGTCGGCAACCATCCACAAGATCTTGCTGTACAACATTTGCAGGTGGCAGCGTTTGCGAGGAGTCGCCAGGCATGGGGGCCCCATTGAGGTAGTCACACGTTGCGACGACGCGCATCCCTCCCACCTCGGTGGGTGGATTGCTGCGTAGACGACTCATGAGGTCGTCCATCTCGTGCCGTCCCTCGATGCCGGGCAGCTCGATGGAGACCTGCCGAGATACTAAGTGGCCATACCGCTCATACAGCAGCTCGAGCGCGTCGATAAGGTCGCGACCGTGTGCCTTATGCCATGCCGCCATCTCGCACACGAGCATGAGTGCGACCACGCCGTCCTTGTCGCGCAGATACGTACCCCGCAGATACCCACAGCTTTCCTCGACACCCACCACGAAGTCGTCGGCACGGCCTTGCGACTCCAAAAGGTTTATCTGTTCGCCGATGTACTTGAATCCCGTGAGCGTTCGGCGCAGCTCTACACCCGCAGCCTGCGCAATGGCATCGAGCAACGGAGAGGACACGATGGTGGCGAGGGCAATCGGATGCTCTGGCAGACGCACCGAAGTGCAGAGAAAATCGAGCAGCAACAGACCAACCTCATCGCCCGTGAGCAGTCGCGTCTCCTCCGGACGAATCACGGCCACACCCAGACGGTCGACGTCCGGATCGTTTGCGAGAGCGAGGTCCGCGCCATGCGCCCGCGCACATGCCATCGTGCGGCTCATAGCCTCCGGCAGCTCAGGATTGGGCCGCGGACACGTACGAAACGTGCCGTCAGGTTCGCATTGCTCCTCTACCAGCACATAGCGCACGCCACGAGCGTCAAGCGTGGCCGACACAGGGCCCAAGCCCCAACCGTTGAGAGGAGAGTATGCTACGAGCAGGTCGGAACACGAGACGCCAGTGGACTGTGCCAACACCGACCGCACGAAATCATTCAGCATCGACGAATCGACCTGCGAGATTCTACCTGCGCTCACGCCCTCCTCGAAGGGTTCCACCGGCACACGGAAGGGGTCCTGCTCACGGATGGCGACCTGCACAGCATGGGCAAGCTCATTGGTCGCTTGGTCCCCCGAGCTCCCATAAACCTTGAACCCGTTGTATTCCATGGGGTTATGCGAGGCAGTGATCACGACGCCGGCATCGGCACCCAGTCGCGGTACGGCGAAGCTCAGAAGCGGCGTGGCACAGGGCCCCGCAAACACACAGGCATGGACACCTGCCGCGGCGAGCGCTCCGGCAGCAATGCGCGCGAAATCCAGAGAATGGCACCGTGTATCGTAGGCAACGACCACCTTGGGCTGATGGTCGCACGTACCTAGAAGGTAAGCTGCAAGTCCAGCCGAAGCACGTGCCACAGTCAGTCGATTGAGGCGATTGGGACCAATGCCCATGAGCGCACGAATGCCGCCCGTACCAAACGAGACATCGCGCGAGACCGCGTCCTCTCGTTCCGAAGGCTGCTTTGCGCGCGCAACTTCCCAAGGCTCCACATCGGCGAGGAGCGCCTGCTCCCACCGATCCCACACGTGTTCCATTGCTTACCTCCCCGTAAGCTTGAACACGGCGACAAACGTATGGAAGAATATGCGCAGGTCAAGAAGGAGACTCATGTTGCGCACGTAGTAAAGCTCCATGTTTTGGCGCTCGCCACTTTCCCACGTGGCATCGTTGCGCGCGTAGGCCTGCCACCAACCGGTGACGCCGGGACGAACCGAGAGAACCTCAGCCGCATCGTCTCCGAACCATTCGAGCTCGTCGGCGGTAACGGGACGCGGCCCGACCACGCTCATGTCGCCCACGAGCACGTTGATAAACTGGGGCAACTCATCGACCGAGATCTTGCGCAGCACATTGCCGACCTTCGTGACGCGCGGGTCGTCATCCACCTTGCGCTCGCGCTCCCACTGCTCCTGCTGCTCTTCCGTAAGATAGCTCTCGACATTGGCTTCTGCATCCGCATACATGGTGCGAAGCTTCCACATGCCAAAGGGAACGCCATCCTTACCGACGCGTTCCTGCCTAAAGATGGGCGCACCATGTGACTCAACGCAAATCGCGAGACTCGATATGGCTATGGGGATTGCACCAGCAGCGATGGCTACGAGGGAAGTGCCGATGTCAGCTGCTCGCTTGACCCCGTTCAGGTACCAGCCTCTGCGCGCTTCGACGCGCCCCTTGGTGCTTCTCTTAGTCACAGAGCCGCCTCCCAAGGTTTCCGCACCCTTCGCACCAATATGCGAGCAGAGAAGGCCTTACATATGTACATGCACGAACCCCCTCTAGGTACGGCGTGTTCCTTTATGCTGCGATTCTCAATATCTTATCAAACGTCTGGTGAGTGTCAAACCTACACGGCTTGCGCATAAGACCCTCACTGCAGGCGCGCCTCCACGTCGCGCAGTTCCTCGGGCACCTCATCGATATCGGCACCGAAGGCCTCGGCGAT
>ODAI011771227.1_pt1 | contig 10468 bp, 4 predicted proteins | sample 1539321 | NCBI WGS metagenome assembly ODAI01 (sample SAMN02144231, study PRJEB22623) | gut metagenome | biome: sheep rumen | host: Ovis aries | place: New Zealand | reverse complement strand
TGAAACTCTCGTCGCTCTACACGGGCACAGGTGCGCTTATCTTCGGCCGCACCAACGATCAGAACCGCACGGAGAGCACGTTCTATGAGGGCCGCATGATGGAGGCTCGCCTGTGGTACAACGCCATGGACGGCACACTCATCGGCTCGACCTACGGCGGACACCACCTGACGGGCTACGAGAAGGACCTTGTGGACTACTACCCGATGAACGAGGGTTCGGGCGACTATGTCATCGACTACACGCAGGGTGCCAACGCCAAGTTGATAGATGCCGCATGGGTCACCCCACAGGGCGTGTCGCTGCATGTGGAGAAGGCCGACAAGGGCGTGCTGCTCGACAAGAACGCCATGAACCGCACCAGCGAGCAGGACTACACACTGATGTTCTGGTTCCAGACTGACACCGAGGGATGCGGCACACTGCTCTCTAACGGCCGAGGCCTACGCGAAGACAACGGTGCCGTGAACCAGTTCCACATCGGATTCGAGGCTAACAAACTGGTGTACCGCTCGAACGGATTTGCCGCCGAGGTGCCGGGCAACTGGAGCGACGGCAAGTGGCACAACTACGCCATGACCGTGAACCGAGGACGCAACGTGGCCAACATCTACATCGACAAGGAACTCATCACACCCTTCGAGACCGACACGCTGGGCGGCATCAGCGGCGGTTATCCGCTCATCGGTGCCAGCCGCTACGACGTGGTGAACGAGAAGGACACCCTGCTCAGTCAGGACGGTCTGACACCGCTGAAAGGTAACGTGGACGAACTGATGTTCTTCGCTCAAGCACTGCCGCAGCAACTCATCAGCACCTACGCCACGAAGAGCCCCAACGGCGACGAGGCGGGACTGCTGACCTATCTGTCGTTCGACCGTCAGGAGCGCCAGAAGGACAACAGCATCGAACTGGTGCCCTACGTTTATAGCAAGAAACTCTATCTGGATGACCAGGGCAAGCCCCGTTACGAACTCAATCCGGAGACGAAACTGCCCACCGACACACTGGTGCGTGACTACCTGTTCGTGGATGACATAGATGTCGTCATGCAGCACTTGGACAAGAAGAAGTCAGCACCTGTGGTGCCCTACGAGGAGGTGAAGAACCTGAAGTTCAGCTTCATCGGCAGCGGTAACAAGGTGCTGGTGGAACTGGACGAACCTGCCGCCAAGATGAACCACCGCAACATCTACGTGACATTGCGCGACATCGAGGACATGAACGGCAACACGATGGCTTCGCCACAGACGGCTTGCTACTTTGTGACCAACAGCAGTTTGGAATGGCTGGTGAACAGACTGGATTACACCATCAAGTACGGTTCTAACGAGACATTTGACCTGCCGTTCTACAACAACAGTGCTGTCAGTCATACTTATAAGATTGAGAACTGCCCAAGCTGGCTGACGCTCGACAAATACACCGATGTGCTGGCACCTGTGCTTGTCGATGGCGTTACGGCTACTATCAGCAAAGACCTGAACATCGGTACGTATAACGAAATCATCTACCTCACCGACGAGGGAGGCATCACGGAGCCGTTCTACCTGAACCTGACGGTGGAGGGTGAACAGCCTGAGTGGGCTACGAACGTGAGTGGTGAGCTGTTGGAAAACTCGATGAGCATCAGCGGACAGGTCTATCTGTACAATGAGCTCGACACTGATGCGCGTGACATTGTGGGTGTGTTCGACGACGAGAATGTATGTCACGGCTTTGCCAACATCAGCCACGATGTGCGCACAGGCGAAACGGGACTCTATCTGACGGTGTATGACAATCAAGTGAATGGGCGCAAGCTGAATTTCCGACTTTGGCAGTACAACACAGGCCGCGAATTGTTGCTGACGACGAACGACACCATTTGGTTTGAGAAGTCGGCTGTGCTTGGCACCGACACGCCGGTACGTTTCGATGGCAAAGACAGTTTCATGCAGTACTTCAACCTGAAGAAGGGCTGGAACTGGGTATCGTTCAACGTAAGCAGCAAGCAACTGGGCGATGTGAACACGTTGCTCAACGGCATGCCTTGGAACGAAGGCGACATTCTGACCGACCTGAACAGCGACACAACGCTTGTGTATAAGAACAAGCAATGGTTGGCTTCGGACAATCCATCAACCATGATTATCTCGCCAAAGAAGTCGTATGCCATCAAGGTGCAGGAGGATTGCAATTTCCCCATCGGCGGCTCTGTCATCAAGGAGATGGATGAACGCACCATCAGTTTGGAACCTGGCTGGAACGGCATTGGCTACACTCCCATGGTGAACTTGACTATAGAGACTGCTCTGAGTGACTACTATGACATGGCAGAACCAGGCGATGTGATCAAGAACCACACCGATTTTGCTTACTTCACCAAGGTGGGCAATGTCGGACGCTGGCGCGGCAGTTTGAAGTACATGAAGCCTGGCGAGGGTTATATGATGCTTCGCAAGGGAACAGACAGTGCTTCGTTCACTTATCCGTTCTTCGACTTGGGCAGCAACTACCGTGAGGACTGGACGGAAGCTACAAGCCGCAGGGTTCCGCAGATGCGCAGCACGATGACAGTCTCTGCCACCGTGGAAGGGTTCGAGCCTGAGGAGGGTGACCTCATCGTGGCATATACCAATGGTGAGATTGTTGGCGAGAGCATACTCTCTGGCGACGCTGAACCTGCATACCTTAGCATCGCAGGCGACGCTCAGCAGCCCATCTGGTTTGCCATTGAGCGTGACGGCGAGATGGTGGCTTCCACTGGCGAGATAATGACCTTCAAGACGAACGCTGTGATTGGCAGTCCTGATGAGCCAACTGCCATCAACTTCCTTAACGCTACGGTGGAAGACGGCAAGTGGTACACCATCGGTGGCTTGCAACTGCAGCGGAAGCCTGTAAGCAAGGGTGTTTATATTTATAACGGTAAAAAAGTAATCATCAAGTGATATGAAGAAGTTGTATTTATCACTCGTCCTGCTGGCAAGCCTCTTTTCAGGGGCTTGCAGCAGCGACGATGACAGCAAGGATGCTGACTACACAGTAAGTACACAGACTGAGGCTCCTGCATGGGCAGTTGACTGGAGCAACAACCAGGAGCGTCCTGACTGGACTGAACCCAATGCGGCCATCTACGAGAACTGGACCATCATCATGGTGAAGATAGAGGATGAGCTGAAGCCCTACGTGTCGGAGGATGACAGGATGGCATTTTTCCTTAACGGTGAATTGCGCGGATTGGCTCAACCTGCCATCTCCTTGGCTGGGGAAGAGGGGGGCGATGCTTACTTCTTGATGAAGGCATACGGCAACGAGACGGGTTCGGAAAAAGTGCATGCCACCCTGCAACTCTATTGCCACAAGTTGAAGCATATCTTCTCACTGTCGGAGGACATTGTTTTGAACTCAGACATAAGCACGGGCATTGACGAGGACTACATGCCCTTGTTCACCCTTGGTTCGGCCAAGTATCCTGTGGTGAAAATTGTGGGTGTGGAGAGCATTCTGGCAAAGGCTGGCATCACTCCTGCCACCAGCAACCTGGTGGGTGCTTTTGTGGGCGACGAGTGCCGTGGACAGGTAACGATTTCGGGGGCGACGGGCACGCAGTTGGTCATCTTCGGACGCACCAAGGGGGAATCTGTCACGCTGAAATATTATGATGCCGAAACAGGCCGTTTGTACACCATCCCCAATGCGGTGACATTGTAACTCAACGTTCGCATATACGCATAATTAGTGAAGGGTGAACCTAAAGGTTCACCCTTCACTTTTGGCTACGCCGAGCTAAAGGTTGGTGAGATTGGCTACGTCGAGCTGAAGGTTCGTGAGATTGGCTACGCCGAACTAAAGGTTCGTGTTCGTTAAAAAACTCCATGCTATTCTTTTTTCGACCATGGATTTCTCAGATTTTCACAGATTTACTTCAGCCCGCAGAGTCCTCCTTTTCTTTTTCGACCACGAATCTAACGAATTTAACGAATTTTTAGCTCAGTGTAGCCAATTTTTCAGCCTCTCTCAGTCCTCCTCTCTTGTAGAATTCGTGAAATTCGTGAGATTGGCTACATCGAGCTAAAGGCCACTCTTCGCTTAAAAAAACCGCTCGACGGAGTTAATTTTTTATGACCAATCCTCCATTCTTTGGAATGGTGATTGTGAACTGCTTCTTGGCTTTCTGAGTGCTGACACTGCCGTTGAGTTGGGCATCGTCGGCATAGACTTGCAGTTCTGTACCCTTCTCGAACATGGGCAGCGTGAGGGTCTTCTTCAGCGGCTGGTCGTCTGCATTGATACCCACCACAAACCACTTAGTGCCTGTGCGACGGGCGATGATGGCATATTTGCCAGGATAGCCGTCGATGAATTTCACTTCGTCCCAAGTGGTGGGGACTGTCTTCATGAAGTCGATGGCCCATGCAGGAGCATCCGTCAGGTTGTTGGGCGCAAGAGCGAAGTGCTGCACCGGACTTTGGAAGAGAACCGCTGTGGCGAGTGCATAAACATCGGAAGTGACACGATGGGTGCCACGCTTGTTGTCGGCACTGTAGTATTTGTTGAGTGTGGAACCACCAAAGTCCATCGAGCCGACTGTGTTGCGAATGAAGGCATGCAGTGCGGCATTGTGAGCCTCAGCATCGCACGAACCCTGCCCGAAGTGCAGGTTCTCCGAAGCCAACACCGCTTCGCTGGCTACATAGTTGGGGTACATGCGCTCCCAACCGCGTGGAAGGGTGCAGCCGTGGAAAATGACCATGATGCCGAAGTCGTTGGCATCGGAAAGGATATCTTCGTAAAGCTGCATCATGTTTTGCTTGTCGCCACCAAAGAAATCGACCTTGATGCCGCGGATGCCCGCTTTCTTCATCCAAGCCATTTCGGCACGGCGTTCACGGCTCTTGTCCATCTTGCCGATAGGAGTTTGGGGCGCATCGTTCCAAGTGCCGTTGGAGTTGTACCAGAGGAACAGTCCCACGCCTTTAGTTTTTCCGTATGCAGCTAATTCGGCAATCTTCTCATAGCCAATCTGCTTGTCCCAGAAGGCATCGATGAGCACACTCTGATAGCCCATAGCTGCGGAGAAGTCAATGTAACGTTTCTGCTCATCGTAGTTGCAGCTGGAGTCCATGCCGATGATCCAGCTCCAGGAACCCTTGCCATAGATATATTCCTGCGAAGCCTTGTACTTGGGTGCAACAAGATCAAAGGGAACTGTCGTTTCAACAATATTAGCCAGCGTCCTGCCGATGGTGATGGTGCGCCAAGGGGTGGCACAAGGCAGTGCCACAGAAGCAGAGGTGGCTCCCCATCCGTTGCACTCACCTGGCTGAGGGAAACCAATGCGGTAGAGGCTTCCGCCATCGTTCAGCAAACGGCTGGCCACATAACTGCCATCTACACCCGTTTCGCTGATGAGCACCCAACCTTCGCTGCCCACACGGAAAAGGCAAGGGAAGGAGTAGCCTTCGCCCCATCCGTTTTTGCCCATCTTGTCATCGTCGGTGTAGGAGGTCTCATAGCTGGGCGACGTGCGTGCAAAACCACCCATCGGGCGCGATTGCGGACATAGGAAGGTGGTGGTGACATCGGGCAGTTGGAAACCACTGGCTTCGCTTTCCACCACAGCCACACGCGTGTCCCCCTTGGGATAGAGCTGGTAGCGGTAAGCCACATCGCGGTTGCTCACACGGAAAATGATGTCCATCACTTTCTTCCCTCCCTGTTCGAAGGAGCAAACGGCTTCAGTTGCTTCATAGTCAACATGACTCTGCTTGATGGTGCGCAGGTCGTAAGACTCCTTGACTGTCTTCACTTCACAGCCTGTCATGGTGAGCTGCTTTGTGTAGTCGCCCATGTTGGTTTTTATTCCCAATGGCGAACGGCACACCATTTCCGTCTCCTCCAGTTTCACCTGGTAGGAAGCGGCATTGCCTAAGTCATCTACAGTCACCGTCAGCTTTCCGTCAGGACTGCTGAACGTTTTTTCGGCCGCCCATGCAGACGACCAAATGCTTGCTGCTGCAAGCATGGTTAGCATGATTTTCTTCATCTTTTTGGATTTAGTTTTGATTAGATATGATGCCATTGTCCTTTTCATAACTCATCAGAAGTTTCCATGCCATCTCGTAGGTGAACTCGAAACGCTTGATTAGACTGTCGTTTTCATATTCATTCAGTGGACGTTGCCTACGCAGCGTTACGACAGCCGACAATCAATCAAGAACCTTCTCAAAGACTTTCAATCTCTCCACCCAACGAGGAACGATTCCTTCCATAAGTTCTTCTTTTTTCTTAATATATGCAAAGTTACGTATCTTTTTTTGAATTAGCGCACTTTTTTCCTGCTTTTTTCATTTTGATAAGTGCATCTTTCCCTTGTTCATTTCACCTTTGTCTCCTTTTTCGGCCAATAATATATAAAAGGTATAACCAAAATAGAGTATCTTTGCCGCCGGTGCCACCTATATTGTTTCAGACGATTCGCACTTCAATGTTCTTCGAGACATCACATTTCCCAAAATTCTTGTACTCAAACTAAAAAAGTTTTTGGAGACATTGCAAATAGAGGATATATAAAGGTATTGGGCGAAATCCGAGAACTGTCTGATTGTCCATCGAAGCATCATCAAAATAGAATTGCTTCACTTGGGCAATCTCAAAGTTGTTGCTACTGCAAAGGGAATAACACGAATCTCACGCAAATGCACTCCTTCCGTCACAGCTTTGAAAATGAGCGTGTGTTTCTTGTCCGATTTCTGAAGGGGCGGAACTGGCAATGTCACCGTGCGCCGCGCATAGTTGCGAAGCACATTCTGTTTCCACTCCTCACTGCGGTCGTAAGTCTCATAGTGAATCACGATGGGTGTACCGCCATCGACTGAGAGAGAGAATGAGAGCCGATTGCCATGGACAGGATGATTAGGCAGAAGACGCACCTCAAACGTCACGCTGTCTTTCTCTGTATCGAACGGGAAGGTGAGCAATTCACCCTTCGGAACATGCTTCCAAGTATCGGTAGAAAACAGTACTGTTTGAGGCTGTGCTTCAGGATAGACAAGCGGCTCTGTCACTTTGCCAAAAACAGCCAGTTTGCGAGGAGCCATATCCATGATTCCCTTTCCATCGAAACTTTGCCATTTGAGATAAGACCTCCATTCCGATCCACTATTATTATATAAATGTGTTAGCGCAACAATACTGTCGTAGGCTTGTTCACTCCGCTCTGGAGAAAGAAACTTGAAGTTCATCTGTGCCGCGGCTTGGACGGGATATTTCACCAGCTGGAAGTAAGCACCTTTCTGACGCGAAGAGACCTGAGCCTCCAAAGCTTCAACAGCATCAGACAGACGCAGATAGTCAGCCACACGCTTGCGTACGTCCGCTTTCGTCCACCCATCAATAGGACGGAACGTATTCCAGTACTGCTTGTCCGCCTCCTCCACCCGAGTGCCGCCCATGTGCTCAGGCTTGCGGTCAAAAGCCAGGCGATAGTGTTCTATCATGAGCGAGGTGAGGGTGTCGGCCAAAACCTTGCCAAATTCCCGTTCATAGAAATCAGACATAGCTTTTCGCTCCCCAAGCTCATCCTCACCATCCAGAGGGCTGTCCCCCACCCCCTTCCAAGCCAAGTTGAGAAAATCCTCCATCTGATACTCCGAAGGCTTGATGTCGCCCACGTTCAAGATCCACATCTGCCGAATGCCACGTCGGTAGGCCTCTGTGAGCTGCTGCCGCATGAGCAGGGGCGAGAAAGTGCCCAACCAAAGGTAATCGTGAGGGCGTCCCCAATAGGACACATGATAATACAGTCCATTACCACCCTTTCGCAAACGCTCCTGTTCGTCGGGGAAATGACGAATGTAGCCATAATTATCGTCTGTCCACATCAGGGTGACATCGTCAGGCACCTTCAGCCCTGCGTGATAAATGTCGAGCACTTCCTTGTAGGGAACAAAGACCTGTGGAATCTGGCTGACATCAGGATTCACGTAAGTGGCCAGCAACTGCCGCTGGTCATCAATCACCTGCTGCAGATAGAAGAGTTTCTCCTCAGCGGTCTTCACACCCTGCATGGAACCATCGTGCACCCCACGCATACCTATTGTATAGACCATATCTTGCCCCTTCACCTCCTTCAGCCGCTCTGTCCAAAACTGCTGCACTTGCGCGCGGTTGGTCACATAGTTGTACTCCCCCACTCCTCTCATCTTCCACTCCGTAGCTGGCGATGTGCCCATCGGCTCGCAATGGGAACCTCCCACATAGACACCATACTTTTGCGCCATTTCGCGATTGCCTGCTATGGTGAAAAAAGGTTTGCTCACCTCGTGCATGGAAGGCCAGTAGTAGTTGGCTCGCAGCCTCAGCATCAGTTGGAAAATCCGCTCGTTGGTTTCCGGACCTATCACCCCTCCGCTCCAAGGCAGAATGCCCCAGTCTTCATCGTTAATGAAGATGCCTCGATAAGCCACAGCGGGATGTTCTGCGACAGCAAACCCAGCCGACAACTCGAACTTCTCTTTTGGGACAGGCACACAATCGGCCCACCACACCCAAGGCGACACCCCAAGCAGACGCGACACCTCTAAGAGTCCGTAAGCCAACCCGTGAGCATCGGCACCTTCCACATGCAGCCCCCCCTTCTCCACAAAGAGACGGAAACCTTCGCGAGGCAGATTCTTGTTGAGTTCAGCTACAATCTGTGCCTTTTTCAGCTTCTTCACCTCCACTACTGAGGCATCCAGCACAGCCTCCACATCATCAGCCAACATCTGCAAGGCCGTCTCCGATACAGGTTCGCCAGTAGGTTGCAGATAGACCCTGACCCGCTGACCTCGACCCAGCACAAAGTCTTGCGCCTGAAGCATCAATGCAGCCACGCAAAGCATCCATAGAAAGCATATTCTCTTCATCAATTCTTCTTTTTGACTGCAAAAATACAAAATTTGGTACGTCATAGAACAAAAATGATACAAAATAACAAGCAATACTGCCTTTTTTTATCTAATTTTGCAACAGATTTTACTAACACTCTCTTTTTTAAATCATTCATAAGAAGACAATGGAAAGAACATGGCGTTGGTTTGGCAAGAAAGACAAGATTACGCTTGCCCAACTAAAACAGATTGGCGTGGAGGGCATTGTGACCGCCCTGCACGACGTGCCCCTGGGCGAAGTGTGGACACGCGAAAAGATTCACGAACTGAAAGCATACATCGAGAGCTACGGCATGCGCTGGAGCGTGGTAGAGAGTCTGCCTGTGGTGGAAACCATCAAGTATGGCGGGCCTGACCGCGACCACCAGATTGAGGTCTATAAGGAAAGCTTGCGCAACCTCTCGGCCGAAGGCATCCACTGCATTTGCTACAATTTCATGCCTGTGCTCGACTGGGCCCGCACAGACTTGCTCCACACAAATCCCAACGGTTCCACCAACCTCTACTTCAACTATGCTGAGTTTGCCTACTTTGACATCTACATCTTGAAGCGCGAAGGAGCTCGCGAGGAATGGGCGAAGTTCCAATTCCCCGCAGGTGTGGGCGAAGGGCGCAACGTGTTGGCAGAAGCCGACGAGCTGGCCAAGACGATGACTCCCGAGAAGGACCACGCCCTGGTGGAGACCATCATCATCAAGACCCAAGGCTTCGTCAGCGGCAACTTCAGCGAGAACGACGAAGCACCCATCCAGAAGTTCCGCGAATTTCTGGAACTCTACAAAGGCATCGACAAGGCTCAACTGCGTGCCAACATGAAGTACTTCCTCGAAGCCATCATGCCCACTTGCGAAGAGTACGGCATGAACATGTGTGTGCACCCCGACGACCCACCCATCGAAGTGCTGGGATTGCCACGCATTGTGCGCACCGAGGAGGACATCGAGTGGTTCCTCAACGCTGTGCCCAACAAGCACAACGGACTCACCTTCTGCGCCGGTTCGCTCTCAGCCGGAGCCTACAACAACGTGGTGGAGATGGCGAAGAAGTTCGCCTCGCGCACCCATTTCGTGCATCTGCGCTCGTGCCACATCTTCCCCAACGGCGACTTCACCGAAGCATCCCATCTGGGCGGACGTGCTGACCTGATTGAACTTTGCCGCATTTTCGAGAAGGAGAACCCCCAACTCCCCATGCGAGTGGATCACGGCATGACTTTCACCGACAAGGAAGGAGGCGTGTTCGACGAATCCAATCATGGACACAATGCCGGCTACACACTCTTAGGCCGCATGTTTGCAATGGGGCAGGTGCAGGGCATTTTAGCCACAGTCGATAGGGAGTTAGGCATCGAATACAAACAACCAGGATTCTTTGATTAAAGATTATAAGATTAAGTAGTTCAACTTTCTGAAGTGTTTTTACGCTTCGCGTGACGAAAGAAAAATATAAAAAATCAAGTTCCGCAAGTTGAATTAAGTAGGTAAACAAAAATAGTTTATATAAAATATTCATGATTAATTCATGGACAATTCATGGCAATTCGTGTTTAT
>ODAI010078480.1_pt1 | contig 10468 bp, 12 predicted proteins | sample 1539321 | NCBI WGS metagenome assembly ODAI01 (sample SAMN02144231, study PRJEB22623) | gut metagenome | biome: sheep rumen | host: Ovis aries | place: New Zealand | reverse complement strand
GTAAGTAAGACCGCAGAAGAACTTATAAAAATTCCGATGAAAGGTAAGGTTGAATCACTCAATGCTGCAATTTCTACGGCGGTTATTGCTTATGAAGTGTTGAGGCAGAGGATGTGAAATCTGTATAAAAAATGTGATACACTGCATAAGTATTAGCCGTTCGGCAGGAAATCACAGTTATTTTTCTATAAAAATATAAATTAATAATATAAATTATAAATGACAAGTTGATATTGACTTGTCATTTTATACATGATACAATACGAGTAATCGAAAATGTACTAAAATTAGATGAAAATGATTTAAAACTTGACAAAAATGTCAATTCTGTATACATTGCGTATATACAGAAGGAGGCGATACTATGAAAGTCAAGTTCAGAGAAGTAGGTAACAGTTTAACAATAACTATTCCTAAAGATATAGTCAAAGTCCTTAATCTAAAACAAGGAATGGAGGCAGAGGTTAATATGAAAGATAATAAAATTACGGTTGATCCGATTAAGACAACATCCAATATATCGATAAAGTCTTTATTTAAGGATTACAATGGTGATTATAAACCTAACGAGATTGATTGGGGTGAAAAGAGAGGAAGCGAAATATGGTAAAACAAGGAGATATTATCAGGATTGATTTTAGTTCTGTTGTCGGACATGAAGAAGATAACTATAGACCAGGGTTAGTTGTCAGTAATGATGACTATAACGAGTTTTGTGGTGGGATTATTTTAGTTTGTCCTATTTCTCATGCTAAAGATTTTCCTTTACATATAGATTTACCTAAAGATTTATCTACAGATGGAAAAGTTTTGTGTGAAAATATCAGAGCATTAGATGTCAATGCAAGAAAATATAAATATATTGAATCTGTTTCAGACGAATTCATAAAAGATATTTCAGATATTTTAAAGGCATGCGTAGGTGTTAATGTTAAGGCGAGCGATGTTTGATAAGTATGTAAAAATATTTGAGAGAAAAGGAGTCTGAATAATGAAAATACATGATAAAATCTTCAAAAGAATCAAGGAACTTGGTATGACTCAGAAGGAGTTTTCTGAAAAAACAGGAATCCCACAAAGTACTATAAGTGATTGGAAGGGCAAGAACTTAAATCCTGCTGTTGATAAGATAATGATAATTTGCAATGTACTTGATATGTCACCAAACGAACTACTTTCAACATCGGCCGATAGTGAAAAGTATAATGCACCGGATACATTGATAGTTGAAAAGGATTCGGTTGAATATGAGATAGTAAATGAATTTAGGCATCTTGATGATGACCTAAAACTTAGGCTGATCGGTTATATGAATGCATTGAAGGATTTGAAAAAATAATCGAAAACAAGAGGGCATAAGTATGAATCAGTATTTTTTATAACTTTTGGCAAGAAATGATGCTGTTTATAATGTTTCAATTTAGTCTAAATTACGTTTAATATAGTATGATAATAAATATTGGCGAAGATACAATGAATAAAAAACATGTTTATATTTTTATTGCAATGTTTTATAATATATACATCTTCCCAATTATATAGATTGGGGGTTGGGAGATGGATTATATGAAAAAAAATGAAACATATTCAGTTGAAGATATAGAAAAAATGGGCGAAGTACACGCGGAGCTCATAGCTGGACAGCTTATAATAACTGATAGGACTACAATAAATCATAATTCTGTAGTTGTTGAGCTGTGTTTTAAATTTAAGGAGTTTATAAATTCAAATAAAGGAACATGTAGGGTGTTTTCTGAAAATGTTGCGTTATACTGTAATGAGTTAAGTGAAAAAACAGGAAAAGAATTTTATCTTCCGGATCTAATGGTAGTTTGTGACAAGGATGGTATTAAAGATGATGGAGTGCATACAGCACCATTGTTTGTTGCGGAAGTCACTTCGGAGTCAACCAGACGACATGACTATGGTGAGAAGATGGTTACTTACAGAAATATCGGAGTTAAAGAGTATTGGGTTATAGATATTCAAAAAAATATAGTTACAAAATACCTTTTAGATAATGATTATGCACCTACAACATATTTGCATCCTGATAAGGTTGATGTATCAGTATATGATGGAAAGTTAGTTATAGATTTTTCGGATATTTTGTCGTTATAAATTTAATAATGCTTATCGGAGACATATAATTGTAAAATAGTTAAAACTAAATATAATTAAGTTGTACATTCCCCTTGTCGAATCAGGTTATAATTTGCAAAATTATAACCTTTTATTTTTTTGCTTTTTTAACATAAAACAAAAATCCGCAACATATATATCTTATGTACACATGATTTAAGATATATAAGGGAGGAAATAATTTAATGACAGAGAAAATCTTAAACAACAATCAAGTCGTAGTAGCTGGAGAAATTGTATCGGACTTTAAATTCAGTCACGAAATATTTGGAGAAGGTTTTTATATGGTTGACCTTATTGTGAGTAGATTAAGCGATGCTCATGATGTTATACCGCTTATGGTGTCTGACAGACTGTTCGATGTGGAAAAATCGCATATTGGTGAAAAGGTTTTGGCAAAAGGACAGTTCCGCTCGTACAACAAGCATGAAGAGAGTAGAAACAGACTGATTCTCTCGGTATTTGTAAGAGAAATTGAGGTGTTGAATGACGAGGATGACAGGGACAATAAACCTAACCAGATTTATCTGGATGGATACATATGTAAAGAACCTATCTACAGAATGACACCTCTTGGAAGAGAAATTGCAGATATACTTCTTGCAGTAAACAGAGCCTATGGTAAGTCTGATTATATCCCGTGTATATGCTGGGGAAGAAATGCAAGGTTTGCCGGAAAGCTTGAAGTAGGTGAGCATGTAGCCGTATGGGGCAGGATACAAAGCAGGGAATACCAAAAAAAGGTTGGAAATGATGAGATAGTAAACAAAGTAGCATACGAGGTTTCTGTCAGCAAAATGGAGTGCCTCGAATAGCAAATTAAATTTTCAAAAAAATGAAAAAAATATATGGATAGAAACTATAACGCAGGACACAATATGTTGTTGACATCCATATATCATAATGCTATAATAACTCTCGAATTAATGGTAGAGGCGCGGGATTTAAGAGTATTCCATCAGATGTCTTAGAGCAGGTGAAGATGGATGAAAGGGAAGACCGCCGAAGGGGGTTTTTGTCTAAGCGAAAGCTTTCCTGGTTGTATAGTTAAGAACTATATGACTGTCATCGTAAGATGGAGCGCTACTTAGAGATAAAGAAGGAAGTTATTTCGATTTATTTCAGGTTGGCACTTTACCGTGCCAACCTTTGTTGTGTGCATTTACATATGTATAATAATATGAATTGCACCGCAGTTGTGGCAAGAAAGATTACGATACATATATTATTCTTAGGAGGAAAAGATTATGGCAATTTTTGAAGGCGCAGGTGTCGCAATAGTTACACCATTTAAAAGTGATTACAGTGTGGATTATGACAGATTCAGAGAGATTATAGAGTACCAGATAGCAAACGGTACTGATTGTATCATAGTTTGCGGTACTACAGGTGAGTCCTCAACTCTTACACATGAGGAGCATCTTGAGTGTATCAGGTTCTGTACAGAGGTAGTTAACCACAGAGTACCTGTTGTAGCAGGCACAGGTTCAAATGCAACTGATACAGCTATATATCTTTCACAGGAAGCAGAAAAGTATGGTGTAGATGGACTTCTTATCGTAACACCATATTATAATAAAGCAACTCAAAACGGACTTATCAAGCATTATACAGATATAGCCAATAGCGTTAAACTTCCTATAATTATGTATAACGTACCAAGCAGAACAGGATGTAATATAGCACCTGAAACTGCAGTATATCTTGCAAAAAATGTTGAGAATATTGTAGCTATAAAGGAAGCAACAGGTAATATTTCACAGGTGGCAAAACTTATGAGCCTTGCTGACGGATGTCTTGATCTTTATTCGGGAAATGATGATCAGGTTGTGCCTATCTTATCACTTGGCGGTAAGGGTGTTATCTCTGTTGTATCAAATGTTGCACCTAAGTTTATGCATGACATGGTTAGATCATATCTTGATGGAGATGTTAAAAAAGCATGTGATATGCAGCTTAAGTCTATAGAGCTTTGCAATGCGCTTTTCTGTGAAGTGAACCCTATACCTGTTAAGAAGGCTGTAGAATTTATGGGATTCTGTGATGGGTATTTAAGAATGCCTCTTACAGAGATGGAGCCACAGAATGCCGAAAGACTCAAGAAGGCTATGAAGGAATTTGGAATTGAAGTATAATTTACTTAGGATATGACATATATTTGATGGAGGAAATACTATGACAAGGATAATCATGCATGGCTGCAATGGTAAGATGGGTCAGGTTATAACCGGACTTTGTAAAGAAGATGCAGATGTAGAGATAGTAGCAGGTATAGATGTAGTGGATAATAGAGACAATGGATACCCTGTTTTTACAGATATAGATGCTTGTGATGTGGAGGCTGATGCAATTATTGATTTTGCGGCGGCAGTGGCAGTTGACAAGCTGCTTGACTATTCTAAAGCAAAGAAGATACCTGTGGTACTTTGTACTACAGGGCTTACTCCAAATCAGATTAATAAGGTTGCGGAAACATCAAAAGATGTTGCAATTCTTAAATCTGCCAATATGAGTCTTGGAATAAATACAATTATGAAGCTTCTTAAGGAGGCTGCAAATGTATTTGCACCTGCAGGTTTCGATATTGAAATTGTAGAAAAGCATCATAACCAGAAGGTAGATGCACCGTCGGGTACAGCACTTGCATTGGCTGATTCCATAAATGAAGCAAGAAATAATGAATATGACTATGTATATGATCGTTCACAGGTCAGAAAGAAGAGAGATAAAAAGGAACTTGGTATCTCGGCCGTAAGGGGCGGAACCATAGTTGGTGAGCATGAGGTTATATTTGCCGGAGTAGATGAAGTAATCGAGATAAAGCATACAGCATACTCTAAGTCAGTATTTGCAAAAGGTGCTATCGAAGCAGCGAAATTCCTTGCCGGTAAGCCAAGTGGCATGTACGATATGTCAGATGTAATCGGATAAAAAAGAGGATTAATATGTATCAGGATGAAATTGTTTTATGCAGTTCTTCAAAATATGCACAAAAGTATTATTTAAATGAAGATTTTAATGGACTTCCAAAGGCTGTTAAGGACGAGCTTAAGATTATGTGTGTTCTTTTTACAGAGGATGTGGGTGGTATTATTACGCTTATGTTCGATAAGGATGGAAACCTTAATATTTTAACTGATGCTGCCGAAGAGGATATCTTATATGATGAGATTGGAAGTGTGCTTAAGGTTAAACAGTTACAGGAAGAAAAAAAGGAATTATTTGAACAGCTTGAACAGTATTTTGAAGCATTCTTTTAGCTGATTATGAAGAGGCAGGATAATTATTGTTTTATTATGTATCGGTCATGACAAGAGGTTTGTATGATTTCTTAAATATAAGCGAGGATAATAATATGTTATTTGCAATAGATGTAGGTAATACCAATATTACGGTAGGTTTGTTTGATGAAAAAGAATTAAAGTATACATTTCGTATGACAACAGGGATATCCAGAACATCTGATGAATACGGAATGTTCTTCTGTGATTGGTTGAGTGTAAGAAATATGAAGGATGAGGATATAGATGCTGTTATTATATCTTCGGTCGTTCCAAATGTTATGCATTCTTTGACAAGCGGAATTATCAAATACCTTCATGTTAAACCTATAATTGTAGCTCCGGGTATCAAGACAGGTATAAATATTTCAATACCTAATCCAAAGGCTCTGGGCTCAGACAGACTTGTTGACGCTGTTGCCGCATATGATATATATGGCGGACCTGTTATAGTTGTAGATTTTGGTACGGCAACCACATATGATCTTGTTCTTGAAGGAGGCAATTTCCATTCGGGAGTTACTTCTCCGGGTATAAGACTTGGGGCAAGCGCTCTTTGGAACGGTACTGCAAAGCTTCCGGAGATAGAGATTAAAAAACCGGATACAATTCTTGCAAAGGATACTGTAACCAGTATGCAGGCGGGTGTATTTTTTGGTTATCTCGGAAGTACAGAGTACATTATAGAAAAGATGAAGGAAGAAGCCGGGATAGAAGGCATAAAGGTGGTGGCAACAGGTGGATTGGGTAAGCTTATATCCGACAATACCAAGGCTATTGACATTTACGATGCAAATCTTACTCTTAAAGGTTTAAAGCTTATATACGACAAGCAGTAAGAAAGCTTGTCGATATAAAACAGTTACCAAAAATGTGACTATAAAGGACATAGAATAAAAGTGAGAATAATATGATAGATTTTACCGATAAAATTATACTGGCACCGATGGCAGGCATATGCGACCTGCCATTTCGTTTACTATGTAAGGAACAGGGATGTGATATAGTTTATACGGAAATGATAAGTGCCAAAGGTATGTATTACAATAACAAAAACACTGAGCCGTTACTTATGACTGATGACAGGGAGAAACCTGTAGGTGTACAAATTTTCGGAAGTGAACCTCGCCTTATGGCTGAACAGGCAAAACGTATTGAGGACAGAGGTTTTGCATTTATAGATGTAAATATGGGATGCCCTGTGCCTAAGATTGTAAATAACGGCGATGGCTCGGCACTTATGAAAAATCCTGCTCTCATAGGAGATATAGTAAGTGAGATGGTTAATATGTGCAGTCTTCCTATAACCATAAAGATTAGAGCCGGATTTAACGATGATAGTATAAATGCACCGGAGATAGCCCGAATTGCAGAGTCAGCAGGCGTATCGGCAATTGCCGTTCACGCTAGGACAAGAGAACAGTATTATCACGGAAAGGCGGATTGGAAGATAATAAAAGCAGTTAAGGAATCTGTTAAAGTGCCTGTTATCGGTAATGGTGATGTGGCATCGGGAGAAGACGTAATCAGGATTAAGAAAGAAACCGGATGCGACAGTGTTATGATAGGTCGTGCAGCCAAAGGAAATCCGTGGCTTTTTTCTGATATAAAAGAATATTTAAAATCCGGAAATCATATGGTTAGACCAACTGCAAACGAAATCTGTGATATGATGTTTAGACATGCAAAACTTATGATAGAGTATAAAGGAGAATTTACCGGTATACATGAGATGAGAAAACATGTGGCATGGTACACTCAGGGTATGCCTAACTCGGCCAAGCTTAGGGCCGATATAAACAGTGTTGAAACTTTTGACGAAATGAAAGAGATGATAGAAAAACTCAGGGATTAAAATTTAGAAAAGCGCAGGGATTAAAACTTACAAAAGCTTAGGGATTAACTACAATTTCAGGGAAAAACTACAATCTCTTGCATGAAGCGTCACAATATAATATAATATATAAGTTAATGTAAAAAAGAATAATGCTTACTTATTATTCCTTTTATACTTCACAAAAAGGAAAGATTTTTGAAAAGAGGCGGGGAAAATGAAATACGTTGCAAGTGGTGACGAAATGTCACGGATAGATGACTATACTATCAATACAATAGGGATACCTCAGATGGTACTTATGGAAAGGGCAGCTTTTAATGTATTTAAATTTGTTGCGGAAAGATTTGACAGACGAAAAAAGGTACTTGTGGTTGTTGAAAGCGGCAATAACGGCGGTGACGGAATTGCCGTTGCTCGTATGCTGCATGAGGACGGATACAAGGTTGATATATATTGGATAAATGAAATAGGAAAGCAAAGCGAGGGATTTAAGCAACAGTATAGTATAGCTAAAAAGCTTAATCTTAATTTTGTCGATGAGATAATAGACTACGGCTATGATGTTGTAATAGACGGTATATTTGGCGTGGGATTAAACCGTTCCGTACATGGAAGACATGCAGAAGCCATACATATCATGAATGACCTTGATGCTTATAAGATTGCCATAGACATCCCGTCAGGAATAGATTCTTATACAGGCTTTATATTGGATACTGCATTTAAAGCGGACACAACCATAACCTTTGAACTTATGAAGCTTGGCATGATAACGGGTGCAGGTTTTGAGTACAGTGGTAATGTTATAGTGTCATCTATCGGAATCCCGGCTCATGTTATAGATCAGATATCTCCAAGATTATATACCTATGATGAAAAGGATGTTGAGGAAAAGCTTCCTGCACGTAAGGTGGATTCTCACAAGGGAAGCTATGGAAAGATAGGTATTATAGCAGGCAGTAAAAATATGGCGGGCGCATGTATGTTTGCTGCTGAATCAGCCTACAGAATGGGTTGTGGACTTGTCAAGGTTTGTACAACTGAAGAAAACAGAGAGATTATCCAGCAAAGAATTCCGGAGGCAATGCTCATATCTTACGATACGAAAGATGACAGTTCTATAGAAGCAGCAGTTTTGGATATTCTTAAATGGTCGGATGTAATAGTTATAGGACCGGGGCTTGGTACAAGTGATTATGCAAAGAAAATAGTTAAAATGACATTTGAGGGTTACGATAAGAAAATCATAGCAGATGCAGATGCGTTAAATATTTTGTCAGAGCATAAGGATTGGCTTAAAAAAACTGATGCTGAGGTTATAGTTACACCGCATCTTATGGAAATGTCACGACTTTCTGATGAAAAAGTTGCAACTATTAAAGAAAATAAATATGATATAGCAAGAGAATTTGCTAAGGAATATAATATAGTAGTGGTACTGAAGGATTCGAGAACCATAGTTGCAGACAGCGATGTACATGCCTATGTCAATATGACCGGCAATAACGGTATGGCAACAGGCGGTTCAGGTGATGTACTTTCCGGTATTTTAGCAGGACTTTTAGGTCAGGGGATGGATATATATGAGGCCGCAAAGCTTGGAGTATGTATGCATGGACTTGCAGGTAAATATGCTGCTGTTGAAAAAGGCAGATACAGTATGATAGCAACTGATATCGTAAGAAGTATAACCAAGGTGCTGGAAGGATATGAAAGCTATGAGAGTATTGAAAATAACAGATAAATATAAAATTTTTTGATAATATGAATATATTGTAATTATTGAGTAGTTAATTATCAGGAGGTAAGAAATGTCAACAGATAAAGAGGGCTACAACAGAATATATGCAGGAATTGATATTGATAATTTAAGGTACAATGTTAAAACCATGAAATCACTGGTTAAGCCTGATATGAAGGTTCTTCTTGTTATTAAGGCAGATGCATATGGTCATGGTTCTGTTATGGTTGCCAAGAGGACGCTTGATCTTGCGGATTACTATGGAGTAGCCACTATAGATGAGGCTGTAGAACTAAGAAAAGCCGGAATAAATACACCTATTTTAATAATAGGATATACAGATAGAGATAATTATGACAAGTTGATTGCATATAATATAACACAGGCTGTTTATGATGTTGAGGAGTGCAAGATATTATCTGAGCTTGCCTTGTCTAAGGGAAAGAAGGCAAAGGTACATATCAAGGTTGATACGGGTATGTCGCGTATCGGCTTTTTGACTGATGATAACGGAGTAAATGAGGCAGTTAAGCTAAAGGATTTAGAAGGACTTGATATAGAAGGAATATTTACGCACTATGCCAAGGCTGATGAATTTGACAAAACCGCAGCATTAGGACAGAAAGAAAAGTTCAAGCGGTTTATATCCGAGCTTGAGAAAAAGGGCATGAGCTTTGCTATAAAACATATAGATAATTCTGCCGGAACCATGGAGCTTAAAGATAATGAGTTTGATATGATAAGACTCGGTATAGTAACTTATGGTTTATATCCTTCAGATGAGGTTGACAAGTCTGTTATAATAAAACCTGTGATGTCGCTTGTGGCTCATATAGCACATATAAAAACGCTTCCTGCAGGTGTGGGTGTAAGTTATGGCTGGACATTTGTCACTCAAAAGGAAACAAGGATTGCGACAGTAACTGTAGGATATGCAGACGGATATCCAAGAGCTCAGTCAGGTAAAGGAAGGGTTATAATACATGGTAAATATGCACCGATACTTGGTAGAGTATGTATGGATCAGATTATGGTTGATGTAACGGATATTCCGGAAGCAAAACTTCGCGATGAGGTCATACTTATAGGTGGGTCAGACGACGTAAAGATAACTGTCGAAGAGGTTGCAGAGCCTGCGGCAAGCTTTAATTATGAACTTGTTTGCAATATATCAAGGCGTGTGCCGAGAGTATATTATGAAGATGGCAAAGAGAATATCTGTGTAAATTATCTTGTCTGATAAACTATAGATCAGTTTAATAATTTAAAATATTTGTATGCCTGTTATATGAGTAAACCGATGCTTAGGTTATGTTACAAAAAGATAACTAAATTGAATATACCGGTTGATTATTGGAAATACTTTGATTAGTTAATTAATGACTATGGGAGTGTGAAGAAATTGATAATCAGAAGGGGCGATATTTATTACGCAGACTTAAGACCGGTAGTCGGTTCTGAACAAGG
>ODAI013863882.1_pt1 | contig 10469 bp, 7 predicted proteins | sample 1539321 | NCBI WGS metagenome assembly ODAI01 (sample SAMN02144231, study PRJEB22623) | gut metagenome | biome: sheep rumen | host: Ovis aries | place: New Zealand | reverse complement strand
TAGCTCAGTCGGTAGAACAAATCAAACGAGTTTACAACGGAGCAAGACAAGATCTCAAAAATGTTCAAATTTTAATAATATTCCTGTTTAGCTCAGTCGGTAGAACGATTCAAAAGAGTTTACAACGGAGCAAGAACGGATCTCAAAAATGTTCAAATTTTAATAATATTCCTGTTTAGCTCAGTCGGTAGAACAATTCAAATCAGTTTACAATGGAGCAAGACGAGATCTCAAAAATGTTCAAATTTTAATAATATTCCTGTTTAGCTCAGTCGGTAGAACGTTTCGAAACAGTTTACAACGGAGCAAAATCGGATCTCAAAAATGTTCAAATTTTAATAATATTCCTGTTTAGCTCAGTCGGTAGAGCGCTTGACTGTTAATCAAGATGTCACTGGTTCAAGTCCAGTAACAGGAGCCAGCAATCCCGCTAAGCAAAAGGCTTGGTGGGATTTTGTTTTGATTTGGCACTTATTTGGCTCTTGTAGACTGTTACAGCAAATGCCGCTCAAAATTGTGCAGACTGCACATTCCGGTGTAATTCAATCGGTTGACTGTTAATCACAACACGATGTTCATATTTTAATACTATTTCAAACATATCATTCCGGGATTGGAAGCAAATTTTTGACAAAAATTTAGTTGGCTAAAGTGAACAGATGTGTTTCTGTGTTGTCAGTTCGAGCGCTCATATAATTGTATATTTTTGTTGACATAATTGTACTTTTTTGATATAATAATATATCATAATATTGAGGTGATATGTTATTTTTGACAAATATCGTGATCCTATACATGGATTTATTGAAGTTAGCGAACTTGAAAATAAGATTATTAATACAGCCCCCTTTCAACGGTTGAGAAATATAAAGCAGCTTGCCATGACTTATTATGTATATCATGGTGCTGAGCACACAAGGTTTGGGCATTCTCTTGGCGTAATGCATTTGGTTACCAAAGCCTTTAATAGTGCAATATCTGGATATGAAGATAGATTTGGAAAAGAAAAATGCGACTGGTATAGACAAATATTACGTCTCATAGCTCTTACACATGATATTGGTCATGCGCCTTTTTCACATGCTTCTGAATCAGTCTTTCCTTCCGGCATTGAACATGAAGATTTTACTGTTAAAATCGTACAAGAAACTGTAATCTCGGACATAATAAAGGAAATTGGACAAGAGTATGTTCAAAAGTACGGAGCGGAATATGATATAACGCCGCAGCTTATATGTGACATATATATGGGTAAGAATGCCGGACCTAATTCAGAGTTCTCTTTTCTTAAAACTTTTATGGATAGCGAATTAGATTGCGATAAGATGGATTATTTGCTGAGAGATTCATATTATTGTGGTGTTAAATATGGAATGTACGATGTTGAACGTCTAATCTCATCTTTTACAATCTGCTACACCGATGATACCCCTAGATTAGCGATTGGCAATGGAGGAGTTCAAGCATTTGAAGAATTTGTACTGGCTAGGTACTTCATGTTCATTCAAGTATATTTTCATAGGACGAGACGTTATTTTGATATTATGTTGATGAGGGCTCTTAAAAACGTTCTTCCAAACGGAAAATATCCGGAAAATGTAGAAGAGTATTTAGAGTGGGATGATGGAAGAGTTATTCAATTATTAAAGCAAAAAGCTTCTGAAAATGAGGAATGCTATAATATCGTTAATAGGATAGTATATCCGAGAGTATACTCTACTAAGGTTCACCCAAAGGAATCAGATTTAAGAGAGTTTAAACGTAATTATCAGCAATTAAAGGAGGTAGTAGGAGAAGAAAATCTAATTGTGGACAGTTCTGCTGACAAAATGCCACATAAAATACCGCGCCGTATGGAACTTGAAGACGAAAATGCCATAATAATATATGATAGCAAAATAGACAAAAGGACTACTATTACTGAAGAATCTGAGATTATAAAGAATTTATCTGAAAAAATTGATATTAAAACCATATACTGTAAAAAGGACAAAAGCGATGAAGCAAGGAAAATAATGCAGAGTGTTTATGGGATAATATGAGGTGTTTAATATGAGCAATTCTAAAAAAATAGCTGCACTTTTTAGTATGTTATGTAAAAAATATGACGGGGCAGATAATTTGGGAAAGAAAGCAAGTCAAAAAATCTTTTATTTCTATGAAAGAAAAGGTATCCCACTAAATTTAAGATATGGAATTCATTTCTTTGGACCATACAGTGAAAAACTCGATACTACTATGCATCTGTTAGAAAGCGAGGATTATATTAATATAGATACAAATGGTTTGACTCATGTTATATCTTTAGGTGCGGAACAAGCAGATATGTCTTATTTGTCTGAAGAAGAAACAAAAATAGCAAACGAAGTACTTGATCTTTTTGCACATAAGACACCAAGAGAATTAGAAGCTTTGACTACATTGGATTATATTGCAAACACTATATTATCTGGTAATCCAACCGAGGATGAGATTATAAATAATTTTAAGAAAATAAAAGGCGATAAATTTAATCAAACGGAGATAAATATTGCAATGAAGGACTTAAAATCGGAGCATTTTGTCAATGTGTGATTAATATAGGTAATTATCGGGCTCTGTACTACTAACCGTTGTAATACAGAGCCTTGTTAAATAATAATGGTATGTATGAATGAAAATATCAATATGTGATGATGACAGTGCCCAGCTTGATAACCTTCGTCATCTGCTAAGAGAATGGAACAGCAGTGCAGAAATATCCGAATACCGTTCTGCCGAACAATTTCTGTTCAGCTATCCCGACAAGTCTTGTGATCTTCTGCTGCTTGATATAGAAATGGGTGATATGAACGGAATGGAGCTTGCCCGTAAGTTAAGGGATAACGGTGATATGCTGCCGATCATTTTCATAACAGGATATTCGGAGTTTATGCAGGACGGGTATGATGTTGAAGCTCTGCACTATCTGCTGAAACCGGTTGACAGGGACAAGCTCTTTTCTGTGCTTGACCGATATGCAAGCCGGCATTTGGCGGACAGCAGAGTGATATTCCCAAGCGGTGATGAGACCGTCAGCATCAATACCGACGATATTGCATATCTTGAAGCATTCGGAAAGAAAACGCAAATTACATTAAGAAACGGGAAAGAGATCATCTGCTCCTGCGGACTTAGTGCAGTTGCCGAAAAGTTGAACAGCGGTTTTATACCCTGTCATCGCTCGTATGTTGTGAATATCGGATATATCCGGAGCATTTCCAAAACGGAGATCACACTTGACAGCGGACAAAAGATACCGTTGTCACGGCGGCTTTATGACAGCGTGAATAAGGCTTTTATTGAATATTACAGGGAGAATAGACAGTGAACACAGCGATATTAATTGCAATAATTATTCTCTGCATAGCGGCGATAATAATCGCGTTTTCCCTGCTCCGCAAGCTGTTCTACCACCTTGTTGACAAGCGTATCGAGCAGTTTCAGAGTGATCTGATAGCAAAGCAGACCGTCGAGATACAAAATATGTATCGTCAGATGCAGGAGTGGCGGCACGATTACCGCAACCATATCCAGAATATGAAAAATCGCCTTGACAGCGATAACGGCGAGCTTGAACAATATCTTGATGATCTTGCGGACGATCTTACTCAGTCGGACACTTCGATAAAGACCGGTAATGTTATGGCGGACGCGGTTCTTAACAGCAAACTGTCAGTCGCGGAGCAAAAGGGCATTCGGCTTAATGTCAAGGCACATATCCCGAACGGTGTTTCACTTACCGATGTAGAGTTATGCTCCATACTCGGCAATCTGCTTGACAATGCTATGGAAGCCTGTGAAAAGCTGCCTGTAGATGCACGATTTATCAGGGTGTATATCGACAAATTCAAGGGGCAGTTTTATCTCTCGGTGCAAAATTCCTCTCCTGCCGTACAGCGTGACAAGGGCTTATTCCGCACCACAAAAGCAGGCACACACGGCTTTGGGCTGTTTCGCATTGACCGCATTGCAAAGAAATACGGCGGATATGTCAACCGGCAGTATGAAGAAGGGGTGTTTGCAACGGAGCTTTTATTGCCATTAAATGGATAGATCTGACCATTCATTCCGTATTTTGACCGTTCGTTCCAAAATCAACACGAGCGGTCATTTTTATGATATACTGTATGCCGGAGGTGAGAGCCATGAAGAAAGTCAAGATAGCGAAATATACCAAAGAAAAACACAAGGCTGCCGTCAAGAAAGACAAAGCCGAAAAAGCCAAGCGGAAATATCGCTTATGGGATAATATGAAATATATATTTTCCGAGGGCTGGAAGCTCGATAAATATATAATAATATCAATGTTTTTGCAGTTTGCTGCGGAGCAGATTGCCGATTTTTCGGGGCTGTTCGCCGACAAGTACATAGTTGATCTGGTCGTCGGCGAGAATGACCGTCGTGTAATGTTCATTACGGCGGCGGTGCTTCTGGCGGTGAAGTATCTCTTTAAGGGTGCGTCTTCACTTATTTCGCGCTATAATTCATGGGTCGGGAGCTTTAGTTATATACGACATATCAACTTGAAACTTGCCCGTAAAAATCTTTACACCGACTATCAAAACACCGAGCAGACAGCGAATAATGATACTCTGAACAAGGCGCGGACAGCGGCAAACAATGTTGTTTATCAGATGCTGTATAACACCCGAAAGCTGTTGGGAAATATCACATCAATTATTGCTTTGGCGGGTATATTGGCGTGGCTTGACCCTGTTATACCAATAATCGCTTTGGTCTTCAATTACATTATTTACAAGATCGAACGACACAAAATGATGTGGATATGGAACATGACGGACAACTGGCAGAATTACGACCGTCAGATAGGCTGCATCAACCGCAGCATGAGCGACTTGAAACGTGCAAAGGACGTGCGTATTTTTGCTATGCCGAAGTTTTTTCGGGAGCTTATGAAACGCTCCTTCGGCAAGCGGCTTGACTGGTACGAGCAGCAGGACGAGTGGACATTCCGACATGATACTCTTTTTCAGATAGTCAACTGGACGGGCTGGATAGCCATTTACAGTTACATCATATATAAAATTTTCACGACCGACCACTCTGTCGGCGATATTATGCTTTATCTCCATGCGGCGGTGAATCTCGGAAACACCATTTACAATTTCTTTGACAGCTACAGCGGCTTTGCTTGGCAGAGCGAGAATATCTCCTACACAAGAGAATATGAGGACATACCCGACAACACTAACCGAGGACAGGGCGAACCGCTCCCGACGGGCGAGTGTGAGATAGAGTTCAGGAACGTTTCCTACACTTATTTTAAAGCCGAAGAACCGACTATCAAAAACCTTTCCTTCACACTTCACAAGGGCGAAAGGCTTGCACTTGTGGGTTTGAATGGGGCAGGAAAGACTACGCTTATCAAGCTGATGTGCGGGCTTTATGACCCGACGGAGGGAGAGATCCTGCTGAACGGAAAGCCTGTCAACGTCTATAACCGTGACGAATATTACACGCTGTTTTCGGCGGTATTTCAGGATATTGAAAAGCTGCCCGTGAGCATTGCCGAGAATATTTCGGCGACAACTTATGAGCTTACCGATAAGGAGAAACTTGAAAAATGCCTGAAGCAGTCGGGACTGTATGACAAGATCGAGAGCCTGCCCGACAAGGAAAAAACGCACATTGTTCGTGCGCTCTATGACGATGCGATAGAATTGTCGGGCGGTCAGAATCAGAAAATGGCTCTTGCGAAGGCACTTTATAAGAATGCTCCGATACTTCTTCTGGACGAGCCTACCGCCGCTCTCGACCCGATAGCCGAGCAGGAAATGTATCTCCAATACGCCGATTTTTCAAAGGGGAAGGCGAGCGTGTTTATTTCTCACAGGCTTGCTTCAACTCGCTTCTGTGACAGGATAATCCTTCTTGAAAACGGCAGTATAGCCGAGATCGGTACGCACTCCGAGCTTATGGAAAAGGGCGGCAAGTATGCGGAGTTGTTCGCCTTGCAAAGTTCATATTACAAATGAGGTGAGACGATGAAAAAGTATTTAGATATGGTCAAGCGGACTATGCGGCTGAATTTGCAGGCGGATAAGACCTGTTTTCTGCGGAAGTTTTTTAATTACTTTTTCGGTTGGATCTCTATTTATATAGATGTATTTCAGTTAAAGCTGATAGTCAACGGTGTTGCGGGCGGTTATGATATGAAGAAAACGCTGCTCTTAGCGCTTTTGATAAATGTTATCATGTTTTTGTGGTGCGTTATCAGAAATTTCGTAAATCGCCGTATCGAGAGCCGCGATGCGGTCTGGAAGCAGAATTTGACGCAGATATTAGCGGATAAGGCAGCGGAGCTTGACTATGAATACATTGACAGCACGGATATACAGAAAAAGTATTATGTGGCACAGGAAAATCTATCGGGCGAAAACGGCGTAATAAATATGGTGAATAGCGTTTCATACGGGTTTATCAATGTTATGATCGTAATTGTGGGTTTGGTGATGATATTGCCGCAGGTGATGACCGCAGGGAGCGAGACAGGGTTCAAGGGTTTTATCTGTTCACCTTGGGGCTTTGCGGCAATGGCAGTGATCGTTGCGGTGCTGCATCTTCTTGGAAATTTCGTTTTCGGCGAAAGGGACAACAAGTGCTATGAAAAAGTCCGTCTTGATGAAAAAATGATACTCGGCAACCGAATATATGGCGTGTATTCAAATTTAGCACTCGATCATTATCAGAGCGGAAAAGAGATACGCATTTACGGGGAGCAGAAACTTATTCTCGACGAAATGGAGCGTGTCACCAAAGAAAACCGCAGTATGTGGTTAGGTGCAATAAAAAGAAGCATACCATTTATTTGCGGTTCAAGCGTTATGGATATGGCGGCGGCTGCGGTCATTTACGCCTATGCCATTATGCGCGCCTTGTGGGGCGGACTTGCACCGGGAGATGTGATAGCCTTTGTCATGGTGTTTGAATATATTTCAGGGGGCATGACTACAATTTCCGACACTATCAGCAGGATCCGTATTTCATATCAGAATTGTGCGGACGTGTTCGCGTTTCTTGACTTTCCGAATAAGCAGTACAAAGGCACTATCCCCACCGAAAAGCGTAACGATAACGAGTACGAATTTGAGTTTAAGCACGTTTGGTTCAAATACCCCGGATTAGAGCAGTTTGTTCTGCGTGATGTGAACATGAAATGGCGTATCGGTGAGAAAATGGCACTTGTCGGGCGAAACGGCTGCGGCAAGTCAACGCTGGTGAAGCTGCTGTGTAGGCTGTACGATCCGACAAAGGGCGAGATAACGCTGAACGGTATCGACATTCGCAAATACGACTATGACGAGTATATGGCGCTGTTCTCGGTCGTGTTTCAGGACAGCAGCCTGTTCGCTTTCAGCATTGCTGAGAATGTTGCGGCAAGCACAGAGTATGATTCCGAAAGGGTCGAGGACTGCGTTCGCAGAAGCGGTCTGTCTGAAAGATTGGACACTCTGCCCGAAGGTATCAGCACTTACCTCTACAAGGATTTTGATGAACACGGAGTTGAAATATCGGGCGGCGAAGCCCAAAAGCTGTGCCTTGCAAGGGCGATTTACAAAGGCGCCCCCTTTATTGTCCTTGACGAGCCTACCGCTGCACTTGACCCGATTTCCGAACACGATATTTACACCAAATTCAACGGCATTGTCGGAACAAGGACTGCAATCTATATTTCGCACAGGTTGTCAAGCTGTCGCTTCTGTGATGAGATCACCGTTATGGATAACGGCGAGATCGTGGAGCGTGGAAGCCACGAGGAGCTTGTTGCAAAGGGCGGGAAGTATGCCGAGCTGTGGTCTGCACAGGCGGAGTATTATAAGGATACGGCGGGAGAGTTGTTTGCGTGAAATAGGAGTATGTGTATGAATATAGCCAACAAAGAAATAACAATATACCCTGCACACGAATCCGATAGCCCCATTGTGATATTCAACGCTTTCGAGGACGAGGGGGCGGCTGTCCATGAAGAATTGATGAAGATGTCAACTGTCGATTTTACACTTGCCGCTATCAACATTACCGACTGGAACACAGACCTCTCCCCGTGGGCGATACCTCCGGTGTTCAAGAACGACAAGCCGTTCGTTGGCGGGGCTGACGCATATCTGGAAACACTGACAGTGAAGATCATTCCCGAGATTATCGGGGAGCTGGGCAGCGAGCCTGCATATATTGCACTGGCGGGATACTCGCTTGCGGGTCTGTTCGCTGTGTACGCTATGTACCGGACGGACAGATTCGCAAGAATAGCAAGTGCGTCCGGTTCAATGTGGTATCCGGGGTTTATGGACTTCGTGAAGTCACATAAGCCGGCGGCACTTCCCGAAAAGCTGTATTTGTCGCTCGGAGACAAGGAAGCCCGGACGCGTAATCAGATAATGGCGACTGTTGAGCAGAACACCGGAGCTTTGTATGATCACTACAAGTCGTTGGGCGTTGAAGCAGTGTTTGAGATGAATCCCGGCAATCACTTCCGAGATGCCGCGCAGAGAATGGCAAAGGGCATTGTGTGGCTCGTTGGGAACTAAGCAAGGGAAGAACCTTGACGCAAGCATAAAACGCAACAGAGGGCTTGTGAGGGGATCTCTGTGCTATATGTGGCACTATTGGTTGAGCCGAAAGCAGGAATTACCGAGGGAAAATATGAAATTGCATTTGAGAAGCCAAAATGGAGGGGTATGACGAGGGCTCTTAATAGCAAGCACAGAAAGAAACCGTATTCTTTCATTTGGGCAATCAGAGATATGCCCAAAGCGCAATTCATACTTGATTAGTATGAATTAGCGACAGTAACAAAAGTACGTGCTGTCCGGGAATCGAAGAGAATTGTGAGTTAAGAAAAAGGATTGTTGCAAGTAAGCATATATGATTATAGTAGTATGTTCTTGTAGGAGAATGGTCTGCATAAGTTAGTTTTGTATAACCGGTAAGCTGACAGTATAAATTATTACATTCTGTTATAGGGCAACGGACTTCTGAGCGGTCTTAGGTGCAACCTAAAAGTTGAGGTTCCTGCAAAATGAAATGCAGGAGCCGATACAATTTTTTGTGGGGCAACCACTAAAAATTGGAAAGTATACGTATACTTTCTATGCTTGCAAATATATGATTTTTTCAGTAGAATACGTACACCGCCATTTTACATTTTTGCCTGACCCCCTGTTAGAAATTTTGCAATATCTTTCGGCTAGAACTCGCAAGCTGCAACTTGCAGAAAAATAATATACAATTAGTATAATGCTTGCCTTATCTTGAAAATAAAAAACTTGACATCTGACCGGTTATATGCTATTATATGGTAAAACGTGAAACCCGATTGGGCAGAACAGCAAACAGCACCTTGACAACTGAACCTGAACCAATGGCATATTGAGATCTGAGTTTTGCTCCGTTGTAACGATCAACGGAGGTTAAAATGAAGAATACAAATATTGCAAACAGCATTACAGCAACCCATAAGCCCATAGCCTACTGCCTGTACCGTGTTTCTACGGTCGGGCAGGTCGATAAAGTGAAGAACGACATTCCGATGCAGAAAGAAGAGTGTCGGGAGTTTGCCGCAAGGCATGACTGGATCATCGGTAAGGAGTTTCTAGAAAAAGGCGTGTCGGGATTCAAGGTATCTGCTGAGAACCGGGACGCGATTCAGGAATTGAAGATCGCGGCTATCAAAGGGGAGTTCCAGATATTGCTCGTCTTTATGTTCGATAGGATAGGACGCATTGACGACGAAACGCCGTTTGTGGTAGAATGGTTCGTCAAGCACGGCATACAGGTATGGAGCACCCAAGAGGGTGAGCAGCGTTTCGAGAATCATGTCGATAAGCTGATGAACTACATCAGATTTTGGCAGGCATCGGGCGAAAGTGAGAAAACTTCTATCCGAATCAAGACCCGTATGCAGCAGCTCACGGCAGAGGGCGTATATACCGGCGGTCCCGTGCCTTTCGGGTATTGCACCGTCAAGAACGGACGGCTCAACAAAAAGGGGAGGGAAGTCCTCGATATTGCAGTCGAGCCGTGTGAAGCCGAGTGGGTCAAAAAGCTGTATCAGTTTACGATCAATGAAGGTTGGGGCTCGTACAAGCTGGCGATGTACCTCAACGATAACGGTATGCGTACTCACGGCGGGGCGAAGTTCCAGTCTGAGAGCGTTATCCGCATACTCCGCAACAAAATGAACCTCGGCTATGCCCGAAATTCCGAGCAGGAGCTTCCATATCTGCCACACCTGCAGATCATTGACGAGATCATTTTTGAGCAGGCGCGATTCATTCTCGATCAGCGTTCCAAAGGCTTTGAGGACAAGCGGACGATAGCACGGCAGACCAAGAGTAAGAACCTTCTATCCGGGATAATGTTCTGCGGTCATTGCGGGGGCAGGCTGACTTCTATCGTGTATCGTGAGAAGTACACAAGGAAGAAGG
>ODAI013194366.1_pt1 | contig 10469 bp, 6 predicted proteins | sample 1539321 | NCBI WGS metagenome assembly ODAI01 (sample SAMN02144231, study PRJEB22623) | gut metagenome | biome: sheep rumen | host: Ovis aries | place: New Zealand | reverse complement strand
GCGCAGGGTGGTGGACTTGCCGCAGCCGGAGGGGCCGACCAGCACGATGAATTCCTTGTCCTTGATGTCCAGGCTGAATTCCTGCACGGCCACGACGCCTTCGTCGGTGATCTGCAGGTTGACCTTCTTCTTCTCGGGCTCGTCAGCCTTCTTTTTCTTGGACTTTTTCTTATCCTCGCCGGAGACAAAGGGGTAGACCTTCTTGATATTCTTGAGCTGTACAGTTGCCATAGTGTTGACTCCGGACATTGGGCCTCCGCCTGCAATGCCCTCGCGGTCGCCGATTTGCGAAAAGCTTATTCACACTGTAGGGACAACCCGCAGTCGTTCGCGGACAAGCTGGGCTTGTCCCTGCAGGGGTTCCTGTGCTTCACGTGTTTGGCGCACCGCATTACGACAGGTCTCCACACTGCCGCACCCCGAGCCGGGGGTAAGCATTATCCTCCTTTTGGGATGCCCTGCGTCTATGGAGTGGAGTAGGCGCACGGCATCGAAATGAGATGATTTTTTAGTTTGCAATCGTCAGATGAATTTGAAACGCGTCGTATTCACAGGGGACCATTTGGATGGGCCAGCGGGGATGGGGAATCGTCGGCATGGGCAGGCCCTGGGCCATCAGGGCGTTGGCGTCGTAGACCAGGCCGCTGGCCTCGTCCCGATAGCTGGCGCCCGGGGTCAGACCCATGCAGCGGATGAAGCGGTTGGGGCAGTTGCCGGTGGCGTCCAGCACCACGATGCTCAGCAGCGCCTCGCTGCCGTCCTCCGCCACCGTCATCCAAGCGGCCTCCTGTCGGTTTTTCATCACGTCCGTGAGCCGGTAGAAAAGGCCGTTGTGGAGCAGATTCCAGTGCTTTTTGAAGGTCTCGATCTGGACCGAGACCTGGGCCTTTTCCTCCTCGGTGATCAGATTCAGATCCAGCTCATAGCCGAAGGTGCCTGCCATGGCCACCACAGCCCGGGTGTGGAAGGGGGTCCGGCGGCGGGTGTCTCCGTTGGGCACAGCGGAGACGTGGGCACCCATGGCCCGCAGGGGATAGCCGAAGCTGGTTCCGTATTGGATGCGGACCCGGTCAATGGCGTCGGTGTTGTCGCTGCACCAGATCTGGGGGCAGTAGTAGAGCATGCCCGCGTCAAAGCGGCCGCCGCCGCCGGAACAGCCCTCCAGAAGCAGCTCGGGATAGCGTTCCAGAAGCCGGTCCATAAAGCGGTAGACCCCCAGCACGTACTGATACAGGAGCTTGCCCTGACTCTGATAGCCGCCAACAGCGGAATAGACGTCGGTGATGGAGCGGTTCATGTCCATCTTCACGTAATCCGGCCTGCACTCGTCCAGGACCGCGGTGATCTGGCGGAAGATGTCATCTGCCACCTCCGGCCGGGAGAAATCCAGCACCAACTGGTTCCGACCCATGACCGGCGGCTTTCCGGGGATCCGCAGGGCCCAATCCGGGTGCCTGCGGAAGAGATCGCTGTCCTCGTTCACCATCTCCGGCTCGATCCAAAGGCCGAATTTCATGCCCATGTCCCGGATCTTTTGGGCCAGCTCGCCCATGGTGCAGCCCAGCTTTTCGGTGTTCACGCTCCAGTCGCCCAAGCCCGCGTTGTCGTCATTTCTGGCGCCGAACCAGCCGTCGTCCAGCACCAGCATCTCCACACCCAGCTCGGAGGCGGTTTTGGCGATGGAGAGGATTCGCTGACCGGTGAAGTCCATGCCGGTGGCCTCCCAGTTGTTCAGGAGCACCGGGCGGCGGCGGTTCTTCCAGGGCCCCCGGCACACGTGCTCGGAGATCATCCTGTGGAATAGATGGCTCAGATGAGCCAGACCGCTTGCGCTGTAGGCCAGAGCCAGCTCCGGGGCCTGGAAGCTCTCACCGGGGGCCAGGGGATAGTCGAAGTGCTCGCTCTGGACCCCCATCACCGCCCGGGTGGTGCCGAATTGGTCCCGGGACAGATTGCAGGCGAAGGAGCCGCTGTAAAGCAGGCTCATGCCAAAGCATTGCCCCGCCAGCTCCGTGGCGTCCTGCTGGGCCAGAATGACGAAGGGATTCTGCTGGTGGCTGCTGGTGCCCCGGCGGCTGCCGATCAGGATCTCCCGCTGGCCGATCTCCGTGCGGCCGACGGCCCGCTCTCCGGCGTGCCGTCCGTAGAAGTGCAGCAGCTCCCAGTCCCCGGAGACCAGGTCCAGGGCGCCGCTGGCAGCGGCCTGCAGCACCACGGGCTCCGTCCCACGGTTGGTGATCCGGGCGCTACGGGTGATGACGTCCAGCTCCGGCAGCACGCCGTATTGCAAAACAGCCTCAATGCCCGCTGCCTCGTCGGCCAGGGTAAGCTCCAGGGTCTGGGCTTCCTGTTCCTCCGTGTAAACTGCGGGCAGGCCGGGAAGGGCGTATTTTCCGGGAAGGATCTTCAGGGACCGGAAGCGCAGATCACAGCCCACCGCGCCGTTGGCCCGGCGCAGGCTGAAGGCGGGGGCCCGGAAATCGCCGCTGCCCTCACAGGGATACTCCATGGGAAGGGTGTCGGCGGAGATTCCGCGCTGGGTCCTGGCGTCATAGGGATTGCCGGAGAAGCCCCGGTCCCGGAAGTTCAGACACCAGCTCAGATCGCCGCCGGCGGTGGGACCGTAGTAGGTGTGCACCAGCAGCCCGCAGGGACCTACCTTCATTTGGTAGCTGCTGTGGTCTGTGTTCAAGGTGATGGTTTGATCTTGTTGGTTATAAAGGATCGGCATGGTTCATTCCTCATTCTTGCGTTTTCTGGACTGCTCGATGGCCTCCTCAATGCCGAAGGTCTCATCCAGCACGGGATAGATGATTTGCAGCATGCACAACAGCGGCAGCCAAAGGCCCGCAATCAGCAGAAGAAACACGGAGCCTGGAAAGGCAACGATTACGGCAATGGCGTAGATCAGGGCAATGCCGGCAGCCATAAGGGTTTTTCCAAAATGGCGGATGAACAGCAGAACGCTGTTTTTCAGCCTGGCGGAGAAGGACAGCTCCAGCAAGGCCTGCTGGGGCAGGGCCCAGGCGAAGACGCCCAGAGCCACTGCCATACTGAGCAGCTGACACAGGAACAGTCCGATGCCCCCATCCAGCAACTGCATGTGCATCAGAGTAAAGTATTGCAGAGAAAAGACCGTCCCCAGGATGGCGCCGGGCAGCAAAGTGCTCTTCCAGCCCCGCTTCAAGGCTCGGCTGTAGCGGTGCCACCAGAAGCCGGGCTCGTCCCGCAGACTCCGCAGCAGAGTGTCCGCCAGGCCCAGGAAGCTGGGCGCCGCGATGACGCCCCCCAGAAGCCCAGCCAGGATGGCAATGAGCAGGCTGTGGGTGGCCCTGGCGTAACCCATGCCGAAGGCGAAGGGCAGGGACATCACCAGATTGATGAAGCCGGCGGGCCAGAAGCTCTTGAAGTCCCGGCAGAACAGCTCCCAGATCCGTCGCAGGCCCTTCTTCCGGGGCTCATCGGGAGAAACCCCGGGACCGGGCTTGGAATAGTTGAAAAACAGCGCCATAATTGCCTCCTGGGAATCAAGTCATTTCTTTCGGAACGGCGACAAGTCGGGTGTATCAGCCCTTCACGCTGCCGAGGGTCAGACCCTTGGTGAAGTAGCGCTGCAGGAAGGGATAGACGCACATGATGGGCAGGGCGCCCAGGAAGAGCTGGGCAGCGCGGCCGGTCCGGGCATTCATCTTGGAGAGGATGTCCTTGATGTTGCCGGTGGAGTCGGACTGCAGCAGCTTCTCAAAGTCCACCAGCAGGGTCTGCAAGTAGGTCTGCAGAGGGTAGTTGATGGGCTGGCTCATGTAGATCATACCGGCAAACCAGTCGTTCCAGTGACCCACCATGCTGAACAGGCCGACCGTCGCCAGGCTGGGCCCCAGCAGGGGGAAGATCACGTGGACCAGGGTCTGGAAGGGGGAAGCGCCGTCGATCCAGGCGGCCTCCTCCACCTCGTGGGGCAGGCCACGGATGAAGTTCATGAGGATGATCATGTTATAGACGGGCAGGGCGCCGGGCAGAATCAGCGCCCAGATGGTGTCCTTCAGGCCCAGGCCGGAGACCAGCAGATAGGTGGGGATCATACCGCCGCCGATCAGCATGGTCAGAACGAAGAAGCCGGAGATGATGCCCCGCCCCGGCAGATCATTCTTGGCCAGGGGGTAGGCAGTGAGGACCATCAGCACGATGTTGAGCAGGGTGCCCAGGATCACGCGCTCGATGGAGATGCCCATGGCGTGGAGGAAGCGGCCGCCGGAGATCACGTACTCATAGGAAGCAGAGGTGAATTCCACCGGCAGGAAGCCCACCTTGCCTGCCGCCACGGCGGAGCTGCTGGAGAAGGACACCGCCAGCAGATGGACGAAGGGCAGCACGCAGGTAATGCAGATGATGCCCAGCAGCACTGCCAGAAGAACGTCGAAAACGGAAATTTTCTTTTTCACGGTACTGTCCTCCGTTCTTACAGAATACGGTAGCCCGCCAGCTTGTCAGCCAGCTTGTAGGAGACAATGACCAGGAAGGCGGAGACCACGGACTTGAACAGGCCCACCGCGGCGCCCACGGAGTACTGGGCCTGCTGGATGCCGCGCCGGTAGACGTAGGTGTCGATGATGTCGCCAGTTTCCCAGACCGCCGGGCTGTACAGGTTGTAGACCTGGTCGAAGCCGGCGTTCAGGATGCTGCCCAGGGACAGGACCGTCATCAGAATGATGGTGGGCATCAGCAGGGGAATGGTCACCTTGCGGATCTGTTGCCAGCGGGTGGCGCCGTCCAGCATGGCGGACTCATAGAGGGTGGGGTCGATGCCCGTCAGGGCGGCCAGATAGACGATGGTGCCGTAGCCGAAGCCCTTCCACACGTCGCTGATGATCATGGTCCAGGGGAAGACCTTGGCGTTGCCCAGGAAGTCCACGGTGGGCAGGCCCAGGGAATGGAGAATCAGGTTGATGGCGCCGCCGCTGCTGAGGATGTCCATCAGAACGCCTGCCATGATGATCCAGGAGAGGAAGTTGGGAATGTAGATCAGAGTCTGGTAGAAGCGCTTGAGCTTGTTGGAGCGCATCTCGTTGAGCAAAATCGCCACGGCCACCGGAACGACGATGCCCAAAGCCAGCTTCCAGATGGACATAAACAGGGTGTTCCAGATGGTGCGGGTGAAGGTGGGCTGCTGGAACAGGTATTTGAAATTCTGCAGGCCCACCCAGGGAGAGGCGAAGCCCTTGCCTACGTTGTAGTTTTCAAAGGCAATGATGACGCCGTACAGGGGAATATAGCAGAAAATGAAGGTGACCACGACGCCGGGGATCAGCATGGCGTAGTACTGCCACAGATTCTTTCTGCCGAGTCTACTTGATTTCATAATTCACTCCTTATGACGGGTTGTTTCCGGACAAAATCCGGTTTGGCAGCCGGAGCCAGGCTTCGGCTGCCAAATCCGTGGAACGGTCAATTGCCGTAGGTGTCGTTGATTTCCTTGGTGGCCTGCTCGCCGCCAGCGGTGTACCACTGCTGCACCACGTCGTCGAAGTAGTCGATGGGCTTCTCGCCGATGATGATCTTGGTGAAGCCCTCGACCAGGATGTCGTTGAGGGTGCTGCCTGCGGACTGGAGGGTGGGGGTGTCGGGACCCCACTTGGCGTCCTGCACGTACTGCTCCTCGTCCACGTACTTCTTGGCGATGCCGTAGGCAGAGCGGTCGTTGCCCTGCTGCAGGAAGTCGCCGACGCCGTTGGGATCCTGCGAGGTGACCCAGTTGACGCAGCTCTCATACTTCGAGAGGTTGGTGCCCAGGGCGGAGGTGTCCACGTCCTCGCCGGCCAGGTAGCGGTCGAAGGCGTCCTTGACCTGAATGTACTGGTTGTAGTCGTTCATGGGGTTGATGATGCGGGTGCCGCGAACCACGTTGGGGTAGTTGAAGCTGTGCAGGGAGGAGAGGTACTCGTTGGTCTCCACGCCCACCGCGTCATTGACGGTGTAGACGTAGAAGTTGACGATCTTCATGACGGCCTCGGGGTTCTGGCAGTTCTTGCTGATGACCACGTAGCCGTTGTTGTTGAAGGTGACGCTGCCCTGGATGGGAGAGCCGTCCTGGGTGGGGATCTCGTAGGGGTAGAAGATGGCGTCCGGGCCCTGGTTCTTGATGAGGTCGGGCAGGGGGTTGTAGCCGAACCACTGGGCAAAGGGGATGACGCCGCACTCGCCGTTGATCATGCCCTGCATCATCTTGTCCCAGTTCAGGGTGGTGAAGTTGGGGTTCACGATGCCCTGCTTGTACCACTCGGTGTACTGGGCCAGGGCCTCCTTCATCTCGGGCTGCACGGTGCCGTAGCCCAGGGTGCCGTCGGCCTGCTTGACCCAGATGCCGGGGTGCGCGCCCCAGCTCAGCGCCAGGCGGTAGAAGTTCTCCAGGGTCTGGCACTCCGCCAGGCCGTAGCCGCCGTACTTCTCAGCGAAGGTGGTGGCGATCTTGATCACGTCGTCCATGGTCTTGGGCTCTTCAAAGCCGCACTCCTTCATCCAGTCCTGACGGATCCAGATGTACTGGAACTGGTCGATGATGCCGTAGTTCATCTGGGGCAGGCCGTAGAGCTTGCCTTCGAAGCAGCCGGTCTCCCAGGTGTCGGCGTAGTCCTTGCGATACTGCTTGAGGGTGTCGGAGGCGTAGGCCTCGAAGACCTCGTCCAGAGGCATGATGAGGCCGGCCTCGTAGAGGGTGGTCAGACGGGCGGAGTCCACGTAGAACACGTCGGCGATGTCCTTGTCGGCGATGGCCAGGTTCAGCTTGGTACCGTAGTCGTTGCTGATCCACTTGTTCTGCAGGTCGATGTTGAAGCGTTCCTTGTAGGCGCGGTACCAGGGGTTGTTGCCGTAGTCGTCGCCGTTCTGGAACTCGGTGCCGCTGTTTTCCTCGCCCATGGTGGTGATGGTGACGGTCTGGGAATAGGGGGCCCAGATGTCTACGGGGGGCTCCACGCGACCGGAGCTCTGGTTGTCAGTGCTGCTGCCGCTGGTCATGCAGCCGCCCAGGCTCAGCACGCAGGCAACAGTCAGGGCCAGGGCGATGATTCTGAAAAACTTGTTTCGCATGTTTCAAATCTCCTCGTTTGTATAAATTGATGAGTCCTCTTGTTTGCGCGGCGCTCGGCCGAAGCGCCTTGAATGATGCGACATTTGGCAAAATTGCTAAAACTGAGTGGCTTCCGTTGTGCATCGTGCACATTGCACAACGGAACTGCCTCTTGTCGTGATTATCTTAGCATTTGTGACGAAGAATTGGAATGGAAATATGCTGGTTTTTTTATCTCTATTTTGAGAAAATCGCCGCTTTTTGTTGACTTCATGACGCATTTTGGTATATACTGTAGGCATGAATGAGAATATGGCAACAGGAGGGACAGAGATGGAACCGAAACTGCCGATTCAGACCGAGAGCAAGGTCCGCTTCTACGTGTTTCAGGATGAGCGTTTCGTAGACCTGAATCTGTATCAGTATGGATGGGAGCGCTGCCGCCCCATGCACCAGTTCGGTCCGGCGGTGCGGAATCATTTCCTGTTCCACTATATTCTCAGCGGCACGGGGAAGCTGGAGACCAGCGGTCAGACCTTCTTTCTCAAGCCCGGCCAGGGCTTCCTGCTGTGCCCGGGCCAGATCAGCACCTACTACGCCGACCGGGACGACCCCTGGACCTACACCTGGGTGGAGTTCGACGGTATGCGGGCCAGGGAGTGCATGACCCTGGCGGGCCTCAGCGAGACCCAGCCTGTCTTTTCTCCCAGGTCCGGCGCCAACCTCATCCAGCAATTTATGGCGACTCTGCTGGACAACCATGAAAAATCCCCCATCCGACAGATCGGACTGGGGATGATTCTGCTGGACGAGATCGTCCAGAGCAGCAAGACGAAGATTGAATCCAGCAACAAGCGGCTGCGGGATTTCTATATCAAGGAGGCCATGGGCTTCATCGACCAAAACTACCAGCGGGACGTCTCCGTGGAGGAGATCGCCGCCGCCAGCGGCCTGAACCGGAGCTATTTCGGCAAGCTCTTCAAGGAAACCATGGGCTTCTCCCCCCAGCAATATCTGATCCAGTATCGCATGACCAAGGCGGCGGAGCTTCTGAAGGGCAGCCGCATCCCTGTGGGCGAGGTGGCCCGTTCCGTGGGCTATGAAAACCAGCTTCATTTCCCCAGGGCCTTCAAAAACAGCTACGGCATCCCCCCCAGCCAGTACCGCGCAAAGCACTTCATTCAAAGCGGCGGCTGAGGAGCAGCCCGGTTGGCAGCATTGCTGGAAAAGACAAAGAATTTTTGGCCCGGACTTTCGGAAAGTGTCGCGGTATTCGGAAGATCGCCCTGTCGGAGTCACTGCCGGATATGCTCCGACAGCAGAGGGAGGCAAACAAAGAGAAATACCCAGGCAATCCGTATATCTTCCCCTGTGTTACAGCACGGGATCATCTGACGAAGGCGGAGCCGCCCCAGGAACCGAACCCGGCCCCCTGGGGTCCTGGGACCGCATCGATCCTTGCGCTCGCCCGGAAGGACCTCTGAGGTCAGCGGTCACTGGGGAAAGCCCAAAGCAAAGGGCTGTCGCAAACGCAACAGTTTGCGACAGCCCCGGTTTTTATGGAGCAGGCTCGAAATTGCTAAAAAAGCCCGGTTGTGGAGTTTTATGACGAGACCCTCGGCCGCCGCCGGGTTATTTCACAGCCGCCGGACCATTGGAGCGGATTGTCTGCTCCTGGCGGAACTCCTGTTGCCGGCGCCGGCTCAGCAGGGCCTGTTTGTCCTCCTGCTGGGCTTCGGTGTGCTGGCCGCTGCGGATCCCCTCGTAGTCCTTCACCGCGGACATCAGGTTCTTGGCGTATTTGATCCGGTTTGCCTCGTATTCGTTTTTGCCCGTCAGCTGTTCCGGGTCGGCGACGTGGGCCTGGTCCATCTTGCGGATGTAATAAGCGTTAATCTTGGTTTTCAGCGTGTTGTAGGCCGCGTCCAGCCGGGCCAGAGCGGACTTGCCGGACGCTTCCTCCGCCAACTGCCGCTCCTGGAGCATCCCCTGCTCCTTGAGCTGCTTCTGCTGGGCCACAACGGCCTTGGCGGCGGCCACCATCTCCCGGAACTCCTTCGAGCTGCCCCGGATGTTGGTCAGCTTTCCAACCTTGAAGCCGTCGTCCTTGTCGTGGATCAGGCGGCTCACCCGGTCCCCGGCGTCCTGAACGCCGCCCATGGTGAAGCGGCGATCCGTAGAGGCAACCTCAGAGAAGCCCGGCGCCTTCTTCCGGTAGGGCACAAAGTCAACGTTGCGCTCCCTGGTATAATTTGAGGCCTGATTCACAAACCTTAGCCCTTCGGTACAGATATTCTCGTAATCCTTCCGCTGCATATCCGAGTTGGAAAGCTCGTTAAAGCGCTTGTCCTCCACAATGGTTACGTCCCTTTTCCGAATGCGATCCTGGAGAGAAATCAGCCGGGCTGAGGCGGCGTACAGCTCCCGGTTGGACAGTCCGTGGCCCCGCAGGGTGAAGCGCAGCATCTCCGGGGTCAGCTTCATGACCCGTTCCTTCATGGAACGGCTGATGACCTGAACCTTGAGGGCATCCGCTTTTGTCGCCCTTCGATTGCCAAAGGAGCTGTCGTTGTCAAAGGCCTGAACGCCTGTGACGTAGCCTTCGGCGTTGACCACGTAGGAGAGGTTGCCCACGTGTCGGTCCACGTTCAGGCAGAGGTAGTCCACCACCTGCAGATCCGCCAGGGATTTTTTGAGGCTGTTCTGGGCCTTTCCGTCGGCGGTCTGATTCCACTGAAGATGCTTGCAAAGCTCCGGGTGGGCATGGAGGTCAAGCCCCTCGGCGTACTCCATAAAGGTGCCCTCCATCACCTGGCCGCTGTCGTCGATGAATTTCATTGGTTCCGCCCGGGCCACCAGCTTCGGAACGCCCAGAAGGCCGGCCATCGCGCTCATGGCGGCGTTTCGGGTGTCGAGACGGGACCCCTCGGCAAGCTGAAGGTTGTAGCCGTTTATGTGTACGTCGACGGTATCCACCATCGCCTGCAGACCCGTGGTCAGACGCTTGATGGCGCCGCTGGGGATGTTGGTGAAATCTGCGCCGCTGCGGCGGAAGTAATCCCGGACGATTGCGGGGGTCAGGGTGTCGTAGCCCAGGTTCTCCGGAATCAATTCGGTAATCAGGCGGCCGATCACCACGTTATCGGGGGTTTTCTCCGTATACTTCTGATTGTCACGGCCATGGTCCCCGGTGTCCATGAGGTAGAGCCGGTAAGTCGCCAGCAGCTTGTCCAGTTCCTTCTTGCCGTCCTCATTGCAGAGCGTCTTGGCCTGCTCCAGGATCTGGCTGAAGCGTTCCTTGATTTGGACCTTGTTCGCCTTGGTAAAGACGCCGGGACGCCGGTCGCCCTCGGCGTTTTTCAGCGTCATGGGGATGCGGCTGTTCTGCATATTGCCGAAGGGC
>ODAI012983931.1_pt1 | contig 10469 bp, 12 predicted proteins | sample 1539321 | NCBI WGS metagenome assembly ODAI01 (sample SAMN02144231, study PRJEB22623) | gut metagenome | biome: sheep rumen | host: Ovis aries | place: New Zealand | reverse complement strand
GATGTCAACAGGGTCATTAAATACACAGGTAATGATGACATTATCGAAGGTGAGGTGAAAAAAATGGGAGGCTTTGGACAGGCTTTGGTTGACCGGACAGAGGAGCGGGCACATAAAGAAGGCAGAGTTGAAGGCAGGGCCGAAGGGCAAAAAGATACCGTGGCCTTGATGAGCTACCTTGCCATAAACGGGCGTAATGATGATATAGTCAAGGCAGCAAGTGATCCGGAGTATCTTGAGCTTCTTTTTAAGGAATATCAGAATACCGCCGAATATAAGGCATTGCAGCAGAATGAACAGAAGGAATTAGAAGCTCAACCTGATTAACCCTGTGCCGGTACTTAAGATCTGGTGAATTGAAAACTGTATTATATTATCACAATATGAAAACCGCTCATTACTGTTATATCTATATACACAGATATTCAGTCATTGAGCGGTTTATTCAGATATATTGTATGCTAATAATAGCCCCGGGACAGATCCTGAGAAAGCCTCATGAGTTTAACCTATCCTTAAGCTTTTTAGATGCCCTGAACCTGACTCTCTTCTGATCCGGGCAATGTACTATAGTCCCGGTAAACGCATTAAAATGATCATGCTCTGAAACTGTACCAACGGTAAACGAACCAAGCTCAGAGAACTTTATGGATCCACCGGCGGCAAGCTCATCCGCAATAGCTTTAAGGAAAGCGTTGAGCATTATCCTGGTATCAGTTTTAGTTACACCGGTATCAGCAGCGACCTTATCTATCATCTCAGTTTTGGTCATAAAGCTTCACTCCTTTCTGTTATGCGTGCCTGTAGGTTTTGCCATTTTCTGATGCCATCGTAACCTCCGTGACGGGAAATATCATTATCTTACCTTATGGACATCCGGTAAACCGGGTAAGATATCTGACAGGTATCTTACAGACATCCGATGAACATCGGTTATCATATGTTCAAAGGGTAAAAGATCATTTATCATGAAATCAATGTATCATGACCTTTTAAGCCTTCTTCCGTTGACATTATTTCTCCTGTCCGGATAAGTCCTGTTGATCCTGATCTCTGCTGCTCCGTAGATCTTTATCGCAATATCATCATCTGAGATCTTTATCCTTTCGACGAGCTCCTCTGTGATATTGGGAGAATACTCTGAAGGTCTTTCGCCTGAAAGAAAATCCTGTGTTCTCTTTGCGAAGGTATTATCAGCAAATAAAGCGGCAGCCTTTACAAGCTGATCCTCAGAATCCCCGGATGAAAGCATAGGAACCTTATTCATCCTGATAGAAGGCTTTTGATCAAAGAGACTCTGGGCTGCTTTAAGGATAACATCCTTAAGCTCTTCCTCTTTTATGATCTCTGCTTTACAGGTTCCGTTGATGCGACCGAAGCACTCCCAGACATCAACTCCTTTTGCTTTTCTATGGTTATAGTATTTCCCGCAAACAGGACAGACGATCTTTCTGGTAAAAGGGTACTTACCCTGATAGATCAAAGGCCCGCCAACATCCTTACCCTCAATAAACTGCTTTTCTCTCCTTGAAAGCTCTCCCTTGGCAAGGAGATATGTCTGCTTATCTACAATAGCCGGGATTCCATCCTCAATAAAATACTGAGGCGCATCTCCCTTGTTAATGATCCTGTGCTTATTGAGCACATCCACGGTGGTGGTTATACCTTGTATTACGTCACCGGAATATTTGATATTTAAAAGTATCCTCTGAAGGCTTGTCTTTGTCCACTTAACGATACCTGTACCGGTCTTTCTGCCCTCGGAGGTAAGCTTCTTTGCCAGATGCTCCAGGCTCATACCAGAAAGAAAATCAGTATATATCTCCCTTACGGTATCAGCCTGCTCCTCATTTATAGCAACTGTACCATCGGAAAGCTTATCATAACCTAAGAAGGTGGTAAAGTTAGCAGACCACTCACCTCTGCTGTACTTATACTTAAGCCCGAGATTGACGTTTTCTGATATTGAGATTGATTCCGACTCAGCCATTGATGCCATGATGGACAATATCAGATTGATACTGGTATCTGTGCTTACAAGGTTTTCTTTTTCAAATCTTGTCTCCACCCCATAGCTGTTAAGCTCTCTGATAGCCGTAAGGGTGGTAACCGTGTTCCTTGCAAAACGGCTTATGGATTTTACAAACAGGACATCAAACTTCCCGGCCCTTGCATCTCTCATCATATTGTTGAACTGTGTTCTTTTTTTGGTATTAAGCCCTGATGCCTGATCTGCATATATTTTTGTCAGATTCCATCTTGGATTATTACTCACTACTTCCTGATAGTGTAACTTCTGGTTTTCGTAACTTTCTTCCTGCTCGTCAGAAAGAGTAGAAACCCTTACATATGCTGCAACACGAAGCTTCTTATGACTATTTGGATTATGTGTCAGCTTATTTTGTGCAGGAATTATTGTAACATTACCCATAAAACTCCTTTCCGGTTCAGGATTCCCGTATCATAAAACGGATATAGAGGATCCCGAAACCTGTAAAACCATTAAATAAAATCTCTAATACTCATACCCGGAGCATCCCAGAGATTACCGGGGCCATATTCTCCTGCTGCAGAACCGGGGCATATGGTTCATCTTCTCTTAGGTGCAGGATGCCTGGTATATGAGCATCCTTTAAGGTTTTTGAGGAGCTCTTTCCTCAGACCCTTATATTCTGATCCTGATAATCCGAGGCTATTCAGAAATATCCTGAAATTATATTTTGGATTATCAGAATTTAAAGGCCTGGAGATAACGTATTTCTGGCTTTTGGCTTTATCTACCATCGCGCAGATAAATGTATGAATATAAGACCTGGTCTCAATTGGAAGCTCAACATCCTCAAACCATCTGACTGCAAGGGTATCTTCCCCGTAATCAATGGAAAGAGTCTTAAGGTTAAAGGCTTTCGTTATCAGGCCTGCCTTACTCTCAAGCATGTTATAAAAGTTATCAATCGCTTTATCGGTCAGGTCATCCATAGGTATTGATACAATAAAACCCGGGGGAACAGGCTCACCTGACTCGGTAACTTCCGAAGCCTCGTAGATCTCTGCCGTAAAGCCTGCCCTTGTCAGAGCACGAAGTATATTATCAGGCAGCGTTCCGTCGATCATGCCGGTCTTATCTATGGTATAATTTCCGACCTTGAAGGCCATTGAAGGCAGCCCCATGTATACAGGCTTTTGCCCGGTAAGAGCCGCAAGCTTTTGAACCAGGCGCTTTCTTTGAACGCCTGTAGCATAGAATTTGATCATAGCTTTCTCCTTTCTGCTGAACTATTTTATGATCAACAATATCATAATAATTGCCGGCACCGCATCGGTAAACACTGCAAATACACCCTCTGTCACCAGTGCAACATCCTCACTGTCATAATCGTCCGCCTTCTTCGATCCCCTCATATGCAAAAAGGACAGCCGAATGACTGCCCCAATCTTTAAACCACTTTCTCAAACGGCTCCCGAACATGTTCTTATCCTGCCGCTTCTATTTCTTTTCTTACATCTGCAACAACATCTGCCACTGTGATCCTTCTCATTTCATCTTCCATACATTTTTGGATCTGTTCCAGCTTCCCATCCATCGCTTTATGAATATTTCTGCCCACCGGACACTCAGGATTCGGGTTCTCATGAAAATGGAAGATACCTTCATCGTTCACACAATCAACAGCTTTATAAATATCATAGAACGTAATCTCGTCAAGGCTTTTGGCCAAAGATATCCCGCTCTTACCCTGGCTGATATTGATGATCCCGGCTTCCTTCAGGCTTCCCATTACGTTTCGCACGATCACGGGATTCACACCAATACTTCCGGCCAGGATATTGCTTGTCACTTTCTCGCTGTCGCCCAAATAGTCTATGACTGCAAGGAGATGAACTCCTATTGTAAACCTGCTTGAAATCTGCATATTCTCTTCCTCCTGCCTGTAATATAGTTCATTACATGAAGCGTGTCAATGCAAAGATCACAGGCTGGATTGTTATCATTTATCCCGTATATGCCTGATCTGCACCGTTATGGAAATTCTGCTTTGACAGCCACTCTTCCTCTTTTTGGGCGCTTGATATGCATGAATCTCGGTCTTTTCCAGTTCCCATCACGTCCGTTACGTGGATCTCCTTCTGTTCATATGTGGGGAAATCCATCTCATACAGATTGTCCTTCTTCCTGACTGTAAGCTTCCCACCCCTTGCACACATCACACCAGCCGATAGAATCCGTAGCCTTTTCCAGTTCATCGGGAGACAGCTTCACGGATGTGAACTCATTACCGCCTGCAGGATGAACATATTCAAATCTCTTCATGGACACATCCAACCATATAGGAATCCCTGCCGGAACCCCAAATGGGCAAACGCCGCCCGGCTGAAATCCCGTCAGTTCTTCAACCTGTTCCCTGGGGGATCATATGAGGCTTGGTATGAAACTGTGCCTTAAACTTTGAACTGTTTACACGTCCATCTCCCGCCATAACTACGATCAAAGGCTTATCTTCCACCATGAAAGACAGCGTTTTTGCAATTTCCGCTTCACTGCATCCGATCTGCTGTGCCGCATGTTCTACCGTATCTATGGTCTCCCTATGCTCCGTCAGCCTGTCAGCAAAGCCTTTTTCAGAAAGCCAGTTTTTAACACTCTCGTTCACCATTTCAACCCTATCTCTCTTCCGTAAATATCCCCGTTAGCCTGGGAACATTAAACCTGCTTGTAAACAGATCGCACTTGCACAGGAACTCATAGAATATATGCCGCCCCTGATTGGACATGGTTTCATAATTGCCCTGTCCTTTGGCCAGGATCACATCAGCTTCATCCAAGGCTCTTTTTGCCTCTTCCGGCATCATGTCATATACCGTTCCGGCTATGGCAGCACCATTGGATACGATCTCTGCCACATTGTTCAGACCGACATATACCGCATCTTCTGTTGTTGCATCGTTAAGAACCTCGCCGCCACGGACCAGGGCTTTTATGTTCAGATGCGGGAAGCGCTCTGCAATCTGTTCCAGGAGCAGCTTATCCAAAACGATCTCACCGCAGTTATCGCAGACCAGAAGGAAATTTTTCCCCTTTTCACAGGCTGCAAGAAAGGATTCATAGGTAATCCGATCATCCTCTCTCATTTCCGTATCGCAAAAAAGCGTTAAAAACTCGTCCTGATCCACATGATTCATGGCTCCGAAGTCAATATAATTCCCCACTCGCGCCATGATCAGTGCCTTCGCCAGCGGATCCCCGGACTTTTCAATCTCCATCCGAAGAGTATCTTCCATTCCCAAAACCAGGTCGTTGTATTTCTTCTTAATATCCTTATAATCTGCCCCTGCTCCAAAGTGTCTTACATGCACCTTGTTAAACAAATAGACCATATAAGGACTGGTGTCCGTTTCTTTCCGGTTATCGAGAAGGTTTCGTACCTCTGTCAAATACTCCTCATCGTCCGTCTTATTCTTTTGTTTATCATACAGACAGGCTGCACAGCTCTCTGAAATTCTCATATCCGTCTCATCCGAACATTATCGCCGGTTTATTGTTATGCGGGTCTGTTCAATATCGCGGTCGCAGTGATTCCAAACTTTAATCGATCCACCATTCAGGAGTCAATTCTCCAAGTTTCATTACCTGTCCTTTTGAATAATCGATCATAATGTCAATGTCCTTATATCTCCCCGGCATCAGTTGGACCATCAATTCTCTGCAGGCTCCACACGGAGCGCCCTTCACTTCATTTGGCGAGATGCAGAGGACTCTGTCTATTTCATACTCACCGTTTGTGATCATATTAAATATAGCATTTCTCTCTGCGCATATGCCGAGAGTAGAGCAGGTGTCAATGCATACTCCAACATATATCTTTCCCGACTTTGACCTGACTGCAGCTGATACCTCTCCTGCTGTGACATAATCTGAAATCGTTACTCCTCCAAATACTTCCTTCGCAGCGTTATACATGTCAATCCATATCTCATCCATATGATTTATCTCCTGTTTAACAAAACCGAACTCCGGCTTTCCGCCAAGAGCAACGATCCTTGCCGTACATTTCTTTGCCTCTTCAAGTTCTTCTTCCGCTTCTTCCTTGCAGTGATCGGCAAGCTTTCAATAGCCCTGGCCACGGAAACAAGTTACCGCCGTTCAATACTGGCACTCTTGAGAATCAACTCAACATCGGCGCCTATAACATCAAGTCCCTCTGCCTTCATCTGGTAAACCTCTTCAATCCCATAAAAAGTATTAGCAAGCGCCTTAACGTATCCAAACCCGAAGTCATCAGATATGATAGGGCCTCCCGCAGTTGTGACATAATACAAGCTTTTTGCCTTGCAAAGTCCTTTTGGTATACCGCTATCTGAATAAGTGAAGGTTACTCCCAGGACATTGATCTGTTCAAAATACTGTTTTAGCATTGCCGGAAATGACAGATCATAGTAAGGTGCTGCAATTACGATAATGTCAGCAATCGCGAAATCCTTTGCAGGCGAAAACATGGGATCATCATATTGCCCGGCATCCTTTAATGCTTCCCGTCGATTTATGAACTCTTCATCAACGACAGGAAATTCAATCGTTTCCAATTTTACTTCCTTAATCTCTCTATCAAGTGTATCAAGCAACTGTTTCGCCAACCTAAGCGTTCTTGATTGCTTACGTACACAAGCATTTATAAACAGGATCATATCATAGCCCCCATTCTCATTCTGTGTAATACAAATAGTAGCGTAACATATTTATATCGTCAGATTTTCTTCTTCATATTATAGCATGTCAAGCAGAAACATCAGGATAAATCTCCAATCTGATCCCTGCATGCGGCGTGGAGACTCATGCAGGTCATCCTGCATGCTGTATGCCGCGGAAGGCCTCCGTTTCTTCTTTGACTGCGTCCCTGAACGGCGATGCTGAACTATCGACATATATACGATAGGTGAGCTTACTGTAATCCGGCTTCGGTATTTCCTCCGTATAAATGAAGGAATAGTCCTCGCCTCCTTCGTCTGTTACCTTGGATGCCGGAATCTCCTGCAGATCGATCCAGGTCTTGCCGTCAGTACGGATTGCAAAGACATAAGTGCCCTCTTCGAGAGTGCCGTGGTCGGTCTCATGTCCGTTTTTATCCACATACTCCGTCTCCGGGAGCTTGCCCTGCTCATCGACATAATCACATTCAAGGTCGGTCTGCGCCTGCAGAACGCCGGAGCCCTGAAGCGTATACCACGGGTCCGTATATTCCGGATAACCGTCTTTACCAACCTTCGCAGTAATCCTGCCAAAGCGGGTTCCCAGGATCTCCAGATGTTCACTGAGGAGGAAGCGCCCGGGATCTGTAAATGCATATTCCCTGGACCAGGACTCTGAAATCCCCGTCGCTTCGTCATCGTTCCAGTAACTGTCTGCACCGGCAAGCGAAGCAAACAGATATTTTTCCGAATCGTATTTCATAGTTTTCAGATCGACCACGCCTAGGATCGAATAGTCGTTGTCAGAGGTCTCAAACAGATAGAGGTAATACTGATCGTTGGCCCGGACCACATAGCATTCCTTGCTGTAACAGGAATCGGCGATCTCCAGAGAACGCTCCCCTGAATTGACGATCCATTTATAATAACCGTATTCCTGGTCAGGTTCCTCAGGCTCAGCCAGTACTTCAAACAGTTCGCGCTTTCCGTCACCATCCGCATCGATCTTAAGCTCCTGGCTGTCGATCAGAGGGAGCACATAGGAGTCCGGCGTCTTCATATATTTCTCTGCGAAGAGTTCGGGATGATCCCGGAAATAGATCTTTGCAGTCTGGGCACCCATTGCGTAGGAGCCCAGGATATACGGATTAAAGTAGACCGTTACGCCTTCGGGATCGATGGACCAGCACATGCCGCTGTCCGGATCTGCGGAATCATTTTCCTCCATGTATGTGCAGACATTCGTCATGGACCCATAAATTTCAGCGTACTTCTCCTGAAATACCTTGTCAGCGAGGACGAAAAAGCTCTTCGGATCACTCACCACATCCGTAAACTTCAGTTCTTTTCCGGTCTCCGTATCAAAATTGACGCCGCTGTAGGAGTAGTTGGGGTGGACTCCGCCCTCAAAAGAGTAGTAATCATGGAAAATGCTGACGGCTGCGGAATCCGCGCGCAGCACGCTGCCTTTGATCTCACTGCTAAGGGACATATCAGGAGCGTCGTCAGGCCTGTTTTCCTGCAGCTCCTTGCAGGCTTCCTGCAGCTCCCTGAACCTTTCCCGGCAGCGCTCATCTTCCCTTTGATTCCATTCCTCCATTGCTTTTGCAAGCGCCGGGTATTCCTTTGCGGATTCCTCGGTCAGGGAGGCCTTTACATAGCGCACTTCCGCATTCTGTCTGTAGTCTGAGGGATCATAAGCGGAAAGGAAATCATCTGTAAGGAGCACGCCGACCGGTACCGGAAGGCCGGCTTCAGGCTTTTTGTCGTCGCTCTTTGCTTCATCTGAAGGCACTTCAGCTTGCGTTTCATTTTTATTCTCAGCGGCAGACTCTTTTTCAGATTGTTCTGCAGCGGCTGCCGTCTCCGCCTCGGAAACCTTCCGCTCGGACCCGCCCGCAGATTCGCTGCTTTGGTTCTTGCTTCCACAGCCAGACAGCGCTGCCGTCAGTGCCAGCACCAGAAACATTGCCATATATTTTCTGATCATTTTCATATCCTTTTCCTGCCTTTCTTCGGTTTGCTCATGATTCAATCGTTCCGGCAAAGATCTGCCTCTGTCAGCGTTTCTTTTTCTGTTTCCTTCGCAGTCTCCGCAGAGACATTAGTACCTGTGGACGCAGAGAAACTCCCGCATCCCGTAAGCATCAGTACCATTGCCGGCAGCAATGCAGATCCATTCTTCATGACTGTCCTTCTTCAGATCAGCCCGTTAGCGGAAAACCACTTCTGTACGCTTCCCTTTGAGTTCGCAGCCTGGCTACCGGTAATGGAAAGGCCTCTCTTTAGCTCTGCGCCCGGCGCGTATTTTTTGATGTCACGCTCGCTGGATCCCATCCCGCTGCCTTCATTCGTGCAGAGCGGAAGGATCGTCTTTCCGGTGAAATCAAACGCCTCCAGGAATGTGAGCACCGCCATAGGCATTGTGCCCCAGTAGTTCGGATAAGCAAGAACGATGGTATCGTATTCATCGATGCTCTCCGGCATGCTGACAAGCTCCGGACGTGCACCTGCTCTTAAGTCTTCCTTGGCCTGGTCGATGCAGGTCATGTAGACCGTGGAATACGGGTCCTTCATCTCGATCTTAAAGCTGTCCGCTTCGATCAGCTCCTTCATGAGGCCTACTACGATCTCCGTGTTGCCGACCTTTACATAGCGCATCGCGCCGCCAAAATAATTCTCATCTGCTCTTGAAAAGAATGCGATCAATGTCTTTGCCATGCCTGTATCCTCCGTTTTCTAAGCATTTCCTTCCGGACTTGGTTGTTATATTTCTGATGGTTTTATTCTCTCACATTTTTATTGCATTATCCAATCGAAAGGAATTATACCTGATTTGATTTAAGAGATGTAAAAAACTTCCTTTAAAAAGGATCGCGATACTCACTACAATTTTTCCATTTCCTCAAAGAGCTGTTTATAAGTGGAACATTCGCTGCTGCCATGGGGTGCGGTATGGCTTTGTATTTTTTTCTGTATACTCTATACCTCCAGTCTCTGCCGCTCTACCAGCTCCGCAAAAAAGCCTCCCTGTTCGATCAGTTCCTCATATTTTCCGTCCTCTACGATATGCCCGTCAGAAAGGACCAGTATCTCTTTCCTGGTATAACCCGCATTTCTGGTAGCTAAAGACTCTAAACTGACACCATTATCTTTATATAGTTCTTCACATTCTTTCAGCGTAAACGGTGAAAGCTTGATCTCATAGGTCACTCTGTTATACAGACCCCCATGATTATTTATTAATTTGTCCAGAATCCATGAATTCGCACTGCCGCACACGACCACCATCAGCCTCTACATCTACATCTACCGGAGAAAGCCCCGCATGTCTAAAAGTAAATTTACCCGCAAAAACCACGTTTGTAAACCGGATTTTGATTTAAATCGGAAGAATATCTGCTTTTCAACCGGAAGAATGTGCGCCTGCACCAGCGTCATGATCTGTTTCAGCAGCAACTCCTGAATCCTGGGATCCGTGATTTTGGAGAGCAGAGAGAAGGCTTCAGCAGGATGTCTTCAGCTTTTTCTGTTTATAGTAATTGATGTGATCCATCATCCGGGTTACATCGGTCTGAGTCAGGTTGTTAAAACTTGTAATATTTATATTGACAGGTTGGAGCGGAGCGGTTATAATGCACATGTAACCTAGCTGATTACATGTTTGACAGAACGATAATTCAAGGAGGATTCTATTATGAAAATTGCAGTTGTAGCAGCAAACGGAAAAGCAGGCAGACTGATCGTAGAGGAAGCAGTAAATCGTGGTATGGATGTTACCGCAT
>ODAI010186286.1_pt1 | contig 10469 bp, 7 predicted proteins | sample 1539321 | NCBI WGS metagenome assembly ODAI01 (sample SAMN02144231, study PRJEB22623) | gut metagenome | biome: sheep rumen | host: Ovis aries | place: New Zealand | reverse complement strand
GAGATGAGTGCCTACGAGGTGAAGGATAAGCTCGTTGGTGCTATCAACACCCAGGAGTACGACTTCATCGTGGTGAACTTCGCCAACGGTGATATGGTGGGTCATACTGGTGTCTACAACGCTATTGCCAAAGCCGTTTGGGCTGTTGACAACTGCGTTCGTGAGGTCATCGAGGCTGCTAAGGCCAACGACTACGAGGCTATCATCATTGCCGACCACGGTAATGCTGACAACGCCATTAACCCCGATGGAACACCTAACACCGCCCACTCACTGAACCCTGTACCGTTCATCTACGTCACCAACAACAACTCGGCTACGGTGAAGGACGGTCGTCTGGCTGACGTGGCTCCCTCCATCCTCCACATCATGGGACTGGAGCAGCCCTCCGACATGACGGGCGAGAATCTGATTTGTGATAATCAATAATTATTTAGGCACGGATTACACGGCTCTCTTTGAGAGACACGGCGCTACACTCCTTGAATAGCCGTGCAAATCCGTGTAATCCGTGCCATTTCATAACATGGCAGTACAGATAGAAGAGAGCTGGAAAGCGCACCTGATTGGTGAGTTCGAGAAGCCTTATTTCGCGCAGCTGACGCAAGCTGTGCGACAGGAGTATACGCAGACGACCTGCTATCCGCCAGGCAAACTAATATTCAATGCCTTTAACCTCTGTCCGTTTGACAAGGTGAAGGTGGTGATTATCGGACAGGATCCGTATCATGAACCAGGTCAGGCCCACGGGTTGAGTTTTTCTGTGCAGGACGGCATCCAGTTCCCTCCTTCGTTGCAGAATATCTTCAAAGAGATTCAGGATGACCTTGGAACGCCGATTCCAGCATCGGGTAATCTGACGCGCTGGGCTGAACAAGGGGTGTTGCTCCTGAACGCCTCGCTGACGGTGAGGGCTCATCAGGCCAATAGTCACTCGACGCTGGGCTGGCAGAAGTTTACTGATGCGGCTATACAGACCCTTGCTTCGCATCGCGAACATATCGTCTATATGCTCTGGGGCGGCTATGCGCGAGGTAAGGCGTATATGATCGACAAAGCGAAGAATCTCGTTCTGGAGTCTGTACATCCTTCTCCTCTGAGTGCCAATCGGGGTGGCTGGTTCGGTCAGCATCAGTTCTCTCGCTGTAACCAATATCTCGAGCAAAACGGTATGACCCCTATCGTATGGTAAAGCAACTTCCCCCAATTATCCAAGTCGGCGACGTGCTGCTCTCTTCAGAAATCCTGACGGAGAAGTTCTGCTGCGATCTCTCTGCCTGTAAGGGCGAATGTTGTGTGGAGGGAGATGCTGGTGCGCCTGTCACGATGGAGGAGATTGCCGAGATAGAGGAGTGCTTGGATACTGTCTGGGGCGATCTCTCTGCCTCTGCCCAGTCAGTGATTGACAGGCAGGGCGTCGCCTATACGGATCGGGAAGGCGATCTCGTGACGAGCATCGTGAGGGGCAAGGATTGTGTGTTCACCTATTACGATGAGTTGGACGGCATCCAGGACTGTTGCCTTTGCGCATTGGAAAAGGCTTACAGAGCGGGCAAGACCCGATTCTGCAAGCCTGTCAGTTGTGCCTTATATCCCATTCGGGAGAAGAAACTGGGTGGCGGACTTGTTGGACTGAACTACAACCGTTGGAGCGTCTGCAAGATGGCAGTGGCAAAGGGTATTCAGGAGAATCTCAGACTCTATCAGTTCCTGAAAGATCCGCTGATTCGTCGCTTTGGCGAGGAGTGGTACCAGGTATTGCTGGATACCGTCGGCGAACTGGAGCATCAGGGTTACCTCTGATTTCTCACCACGTCTTGATAGCTTGCGTCTGTCCTGCCTTCAACTTGAGCGTTTTCTGCTGACCGTTATATAATAAGGTAACAGTGCCGCCAGTCTTAGACTTGATACTGCAGTCGCGCACCGTCCCGTTTTTCCACTCGAAGCTTACCTCAAAACCGCCACGCGCACAGAGTCCGCTGACAAAGCCTTCTTTCCATGCCTCAGCAGCGGCAGGCAACAATTCAATCACAGCCTTCCCGTCCTTCAGTGTCGATTGCATCAGCATTTCGCACACGCCTGCCGTACCTCCGAAGTTCCCGTCAATCTGGAAGGGTGGGTGCGCGTCAAAGAGGTTGGGGTAGGTGCCTCCGCCTTTGTGCCAGTTCTTCCATTCAGAGGGCTTGGAGCCACGTGGGGCAATCGGCGTGAGCAGTTTCTGATAGATGTGATAAGCCTGCTTGGAGTTGTGCAGACGGGCCCAGAGGTTGATGCGCCAGCCCGTGCTCCAGCCTGTCGTCTGGTCGCCCTTGATTTCCAATGAGCGCTCTGCTGCCTTCTGCAAGGTGGCATCTGTCAGGTGATTTCCTGGAAACAGACCTATCAGGTGACTCTGATGACGATGCTGGAAGTCCCAGTCATCCCAGTCGTAGTACCACTCGTTGAGATCGCCCATGTGGCCGATGGTATAGGGGTGCAGTCGAGCCAGAGCCTGCTCCATCTCCTTGTTTTTCTCGCCCAGTATCTTACCTGCGGCGATGGTGTTGATAAACAGTTCGCGGATAATGGCGAGGTCGGCAGTTCCGCCATAGCATGTTGTGCCGTGATAGCCTTTGTCTGTCTTGTATTCGTTCTCGGGCGATGTGCTGGGGGCTGTAATCAGCTCGCCAGGCTGCTTGGGATTGTCAATGAGCCAGCGCAGACAGAACAGGGCAGCGCCTTTCATCAGCGGATAGGCTGTCTGGCGCAGATAGTTCTTATCCTGAGTGAACTGATAGCGCTCCCAGAGGGTATTCACCAGCCAGGCGCCTCCTAAGTTCCAGTTCGACCACTCCGGACTCTCGTTCTTCTCGCCCACAGGGTTAGTCATCGCCCAGATGTCACTATTGTGGCTTGAGCACCAGCCTTCACCGATATTATAATAGTTCTTGGCTGTGAATCGTCCATTGGCTGCCAGCCCTTGGATAAAGCCGTCGAGCGGCTCTGCCATCTCTGCCATATTGGCCACGAAGGCAGGCCAGTAGTTCTCTTCGAGATTGATGTTCACCGTATAGTTGCCACGCCAGGGCGACCAGAGCTGTGGTGCCCAGAGTCCCTGCAGATTAGCAGGCACATTCTTGGTTCTGGATGATGATATCAGCAGATAGCGCCCAAACTGGAAATACAGCTCTTCGAGATATGGTGTCTGATCGCCTCCGTTGGTATAGTCTAAGAGCAGTTGGTCTGTCAGTCTGCGCTCCTTGGCACTTGGCAGATCAGCAGGATTACGCCCCTCTTTGTTCAGACAAATCTTCACCCTGTCGTAGATGGCCTGATAGTCAGCCAGATGACGGGCATAGAACTCATCGAAGCTCATGTTCTGAGTATGCCAAACGTCGTTAGTCACTTGTTCCAGATAAGGTGCGCCCTCCTTCACAGGATGCTTGTCGAAGCCGTTGAAGCTCGTCTCATTGACGATATAGATAATCGCCTCTTGAGCCTTGGTGATGGTGAGCGAAGAGTCGCTGGCAGCCATTTCTCCATCGGTCTTGATGCTGAGCATCGTACAGAAGTGAGTGCTCTCCTGTGGGTCGCCTGTGGCATGTCCCGTCATGGTGATTTGTCCAAGCGTGCTTTTCACCTGGTGGGGCACTTGGGCCGTCAGGGCTATACGACAGTTGATATCGCCTTTCAGACGGATGGCTATCAGCTTGTCAGGATTCGAGGCAAAGTATTCCCTCGTAATGAGTTTTCCGTTGCGAAGATAGCTGTCTCTGACGATGGCCGAGTCGATATTCAGGCTGCGGCGGTAGTCCTTGACATCGCCTAACGCCAAGTCCTTGATATGCAGCGTGCCCAAGGGCTGATAGAATTGCGAGTTGGGGCCTTGCACATGCAGCTGTAGCGAGTCGGCGAGGGCATAGTCTTCGTTGAAGAGTGCCTCGCGTATCTTCGGTATCCACTGGTGGGCATCGGCATCAAGGTTCCTGTCTACAGGCTTGCCTGTCCACAGGGTGATGTCGTTCAGATAGATGATATTGTCGTCAGTCCCTCCATAGATAAGGGCACCGAGCTTACCGTTGCCGATGGGCAGCGACTCTTCGAAAAACGTGGCTGGCTTGTCGTACTGAAGCACCATCGGTGCCTGTTGCTGGGCTGTTGCCATCTGGCAGACGAAGGCAGAAAGTAGCAGATATTTCTTCATATTCGTTGTTTTTAGTCGTTTTCGCTTGCAAAGATACAAAACTTTTTGTATATTTGCAGCATAAACTCCAAAAATTAAGAGCCATGCAGCCTATAAAGACCCTGAACGACATGATTGTTTTCCTCCAGCATCGAGGAGATAAGAAACGTGTAGCCGTAGTTTGCGCCAACGATGCCTCCACGCGATATGCTGTGGAGAAAGGCAAGGAAATGGGATTTATCGAACCAATCTACGTCGATGGCGAGGATAAGGAAGAGTGTGCGCGTCGCGCCGTTGCCCTCTGCAAGAATGGGGAGGCCGATATCCTGATGAAGGGACTCATCAATACCGATGTGATCCTTCGCGCGATATTGGATAAGGAGAACGGCATCCTGCGTCCGGGCCACGTGCTTACCCATGTGGCGATGGCTGAGATTCCCAAGTATGAGAAATTGCTCTTCTTCACTGATGCAGCTGTTATCCCCGTGCCAACAGAGGGTCAGCGTCGCCAGCAGATTCACTATATGAATTACGTTTGTCACGCCCTTGGCATCGAAGAGCCTCGCATCTCGCTCATCCATTGTGCCGAGAAGGTCAGCGCTAAGACCTTCCCCTATACCGTCGACTATCTGGAGATCATTGCTGAGGCTCAGACAGGTAAGTTCGGGCGTTGTATCATTGACGGCCCGCTCGATCTGAAGACATCGCTCGACAGTGTCAGCTTGCGTGAGAAAGGCATTCATTCCGTCATCGACGGACAGGCTGATGCGCTGATCTTCCCTGATATCGTGGCAGGCAATGTGTTCTATAAGACCATCACCCTCTTTGGCTATGCCAAGACGGCTGGTGTGCTGCAAGGCACCCAGTGCTGCTGTGTGCTCCCATCACGTGCCGATAGCCCAGAGTCGAAATATTATTCCCTCGCTTTGGCTGCTATATGAAGATTCTCGTAATAAACCCTGGCTCTACCTCTACGAAGATGGCTGTCTTCGAAGACGAGTCACCTGTACTCGTCCGCAATATCGTGCATAGTCCTGAACAGCTGGCGCAGTTTGACGATGTGATCGAACAACAGGATTTCCGTCGCCAGTTAGTGCTTGACGAACTTCAGCAGGCTGGAATCCCTGTAAAGTTTGATGCCGTCATAGGTCGTGGCGGACTGGTGAAACCCCTCGAAGGTGGTGTTTACGAGATCAACGACCTGATGATCCAGGATACTCATAGCGGTATTGCGCTCCATAACCACGCTTGCAATCTGGGCTGTCTCATTGCTCACGAGATAGCGGCGTCGATACCCCATTGCCGCTCGTTTATCGCTGATCCTGGTGTCGTCGATGAACTCAACGACTATGCCCGTATCTCTGGCTCGCCCCTGATGAACCGCATCTGCATCTGGCATGCCTTGAACCAGCGCGCCATCGCCCGTCGCTATGCAGCTGAGATTGGAAAGGAGTATGAAGACCTGAATCTGATTATCTGTCACATGGGTGGTGGCATCTCTGTGGCTGCCCATGAGAAAGGGCGTGCTGTTGATGCTAATAATGCACTCGACGGTGAAGGCCCGTTCTCGCCTGAGCGAGCTGGTTCTTTACCTGCATCTGACTTGATTCGTCTCTGTTTCAGCGGTAAATATACTGAGAAGCAACTTCTGAAACGGATTGCTGGCAAGGCAGGACTCAATGCCCATCTTGGTACGAACGATGTGCGCGAGGTGATTCGTCGTATTGAGGACTATGACGACGAGCATGCCCGATTGATCCTCGATGCAATGATCTATCATGTAGCGAAGAGCATCGCTGCTGAGTCTGCTGTCCTCTCTGGCAGCATCGATGCAATTTTGCTCACTGGAGGTTTGGCGCGCTCAGAGTATGTCATCAGTCGCCTCCGCAAGCGCATAGGCTTCCTCGCTCCCGTTCGCTGTTTCCCAGGCGAAGACGAAATGGAAGCCCTTGCCCTCAACGCCCTCGCCGTCCTCCAAGGCAAGCGTCAGGCTAAAGAGTACCTATGATTCGCTCTTCTTTTATTTTTTTAGTTTTTGCCTACACCGATTGCTTTATGATAACGGCAATTTGTTTCGCGATAATAAGGGCTTATTAATTGTCCCAGGGGGTGGGACCGTTTGTCCCATGGCCTGGGACAAAATGTCCCAAGGGGTGGGACAAGTCGCGTGCCCATAATGACATATCTATTCTCCTCGGAATGTGCCGATGAAGAAGACGGCTCCGCTGCTTTGCTCCTGAATGACATAGACGAAAGGTGAGTCACAATAGAAATAAGCCTTGTCCCTGTCGATGATACCAACTGACGTTGCGTTAATTCCCGCTGCTGTAACTGCCACCGCTTCCGTACCGTTCTCGTTGACATCAACGGCTGCCTTCTGCAACAACTTGCTGACATACAGATTCTTATAGTTGCTGCACATCTTTGGGAAATCGGCCTTGTCTGGATTGAAGATAGAGGGTGCTCCCAACTTCTTGATAGGCTGAATCAGATCATTCTCTGATGTTGTCTTGAAGCGTGGTATCTTGATATCCACCTGATAAACAGACGTGTTCCAGAAGAATTTCGTCCAGTCTTCCTTGGACATCGCCTCCAGCACATCCTCCACTGTCTTGTTCTCCTGCGGGAGCAGGATATACATATACCATTCTGCATTAGCCCCTCCGTAAGGCAGCAGGATGGTGCTATAAACATCATTCGACCCAAAACGCACAAAGGCTTCCTGATGCATCATGGGCAATTGCTTGGTCGTGCCGTCATCCATTGTAAATGTCTCGTCGAGAGTGTTTGCCTCATCGAACTTGCTGACCCATGTCGCCTTGAAGTTGACGGCATTCAGCAGTACGAGCAGTGAAGTGGTATCCAACTCCTCAAGCATCTTGTCGATCTTGCCGTCTGTCTTCTCACTGCACCAGCCGTTGATGGTCTTCAGGGCGTCTGGAGAAGAGAAGTCGAGCGATGCAGCCTCGGCCTTGTAGTAGGTCTCCATATCCTTCTGGAACAAGCTCTCGAGTGTTACGCCTCGATGAGAGTTCGCAGCGATATAGCTGGAGATTTCCACTGATACGTTAGGGTCTACATTCGGAGCACCGTCGATCAGGGCTTTACAAAGCTCATTCACGCTTTGGGTGTCACTCTCTCCAAAGCCGAGCATTGACAGGATTTCCTTTGAAGTCTCGCCAGCAGCCCCGTCATTCAGCATACCCAGCATGTAAGTGACGCTGATAGGCGACAGGAAGTTGCTTCGCTTCTTTTCGTCCATTTCATTAATGGTCTTGAAAAGATTCATTGAGAAGTCGTTGTTTTTCTTTACGAGTGCCTTTTGTTCCTGCGTCAGCTCTATTTGCTTTGCTCTTGGCAGCATGTATACAATAAAATCGTCTTTGTCAGGCTGTTCCTGACCAGGATCCTTAGGTTCCTCTGTCTGCCCATTCTGAGGGTTTTCAGGAATATCTTTATTGGCAGTTATGTCTTCACTGCCATTACAACCTGTCAGCATGCCTGCTATCAGCAACACCATGCCAAATGCTAAAATTGTCTTTTTCATTGTCTTAACCATTTTATTATCCATCTAATCATATAACTCGTCTGCTCTCTAAACCATGCACGAAACTGTCTAGTATTTAAGGACTCTTAACCTTTCCGACCGTTTTTTATACTTCGTCAACAATTCAAGTTGCAGAGAGCGCAACGGGGTCTGGAACCTTTGCGCCCTCTGTCTTTGCCCCAAGCATCTCGCTTGGGGCAAAGGCATGCAATCATTGATTAACAAAACAGAGTATTTATACTGAAGACTAACGCTTATTGTGGGAATTCTGAGGCCTTGAAGATTTCCAACCAATAAAAGGTGCCATCTTTTTGACCATTATACATACTATTGTACACCTCACGAACACAAATCATTTCATCCTCATTGATTGATAAAAGATAAAAGGTTGCAGTGGCTATCTGGAGTTTGTTTGTATTCTCATCGTAACTGAATATGATTTCATCCTGATAATCTCCTAAATATGTGATGTTCCCTCCATATATTGAGACACGATTTCCTTCGAAGGCATAGCCATAGCGCCTTCTTTCTTGAATTGTTTTATAATCATATACACTACCGTCTGGAAGAATTTCACCATAATCTGTTAACTCCCAATACTTATTTTGCGTATATTTGTTAAATGTTTCGGAACTGATACAAGGCACCCACTCACGAGTAGGCTCCCAGTCCTCAGGAAGTAATTGGCTGGGAAGGGTGACATCCTTGGGAATAATTGCTCTGGTGTGGTTGTTGACTATTATCTCCATGTTAAGCACCTTTTCCTCCATTTTTGGATAAAGTGCCCAGAAAGGACGATACTCTATAGTGTCTTCACTCATAAATTCGTCCATTCGAAGTTTTCTTTCGAAGTAGAGACACAAGGTCGATACCTGTCCATCCGTAATGATTTCGTGTCTTCTTAATGGCTTCTGCCGATAGGTTGGTATTCTTCCGATAACAAGGGTATATTTGCTGAAGTCGATTTGTGGCCATTGCAACCAGGTTATAATGTGAAGTTCAGATCTAAGTTGCTCTTCAGAGTTTATGGTGTATACGTAATCCCCAATCTTATACATATCAAAACGGAAATAGCGAGGATATGACATCGTCTTCTCAAAGAACGAATCATATTCGTGTGTCTCAACAGGGTAAACAGTATTCCTTGAGGGCTGGTGGCTTGGCTGAAGAAGGTAGACGATAGTCCAGTCACGTGCATTGTCTGTCAATGACTTATAGTCGCTTTCTACTAACTGTACAGGCGTGCCGTCATCTATATACAAGTCTGAATGCATCATCGTTTGCGAAGGGGTATAGACTTCATAAAAGAATCTGTTATTCCACTTAAAGCGATATATTCCTGAAGGCTCTGTTGGCAGATCTTGCCCCTCAGGAACGTATTCCAAATGATTGATATAATCAGCCAGCCATTCTGGGAGCTGACTCTTATCTACAAGTTCAGTCTTGATTTCCTGATTGAAAATTGGATCATCTGTGTAGTCCTCGCCGCCACAAGCTGTGAAAGCAAAGATAGCCATCAAGGCTAGTGTGCTTATAAAGGTATATTGTTTCATACTAACGAATAATTGTCCTTATACCTATATAACAGATAAGGATACCTAAACTTGCACGAAACGGTATAATATTTAGCATTGTTTAACCTTTAATGCACATCGGGGCCTGATCCCAATGTGCATAATCAGTCCTCGATGACACATTAGGGAGGAACACATTGATAATAGTTCTTTTGTAAGCAAAACCCTCAAGACCTAACGTTATAAAATAGTAAAGCGTTCATTGTTAGGTAGTTACGAGAAATTGTCTCGTTCTAAGACCTAACAAAGACCTAACATAGAGGTACCATAGACCTAACGTTAATTCGCAAACAAGCAAGAGAATATAGAACTTTATGCGATAAATTTTGCAAGGTATTATTAATCAAGGTGTAAAGGTACCTCTATGGTAGGTCTATGGTACCTCTTTGTTAGGTCTTGAAAGCACGAAAAACGCCTGAAAGTCCTTTATACAAAGGCAAATCGGCGAAACTAACGGTAGGTCTGGCCAGAAAGTGGCACTTAATCCGCAATAAGGCACGCTTATCGGATGATACTTTTTCCTTATAAGATGAGGACATTATTCCCAAGCTGGGACTACAGAAGTCCCACACTGGGACTAAAGTATTCCCACCGTGGGACCAAAACAGTCCCACGTTGGGAACGGGCGCAGAGGGGGCAGAACCTCTGCGCCCTTATTATGCGAAGACCCCAAAGCACCTCTGGTATCATACTAGAGATGCTTTGGGATCTTCACTTACTTGCTTATTTGATGCTGGCGCATCGAGTAAGTTCGCGCTCGGCAGAGCTCGAATAAATTCGGCTCTGCTCTCGCTTACTCACTTACTTCCAAGGATTCTCGTAGGCTACTGGGCCGTTCTCGAGCTTCTGGCAGCTGAGGGTGATCTCTTCGAAGTGCTCCTCGCCGTCTGCCCAGTACTCTTTGTAGTGGATGCAGTAGCAACCTGTGCCCTTCAGCTGCTTCATGGCTGAACCGTCCTTTGTGTTCTGGAATTCTACCGTCAGATCACGGGGATCAGCGGGGTTGATCATCCAGTTGAGCAACTCGGGGTTTCCGTCGTTGAGGGCCTTCACGCGGATGGTAATCTGTCCGCCACGTACGATACCTGCTACCTGTCCCTCTGTGTCAGTTGCCTGATTGAACTTGTAGTCTACCAACATCACCTCACGGGGTGCGAAATCTTTTACGGTCAAGAGAACCGGGGTT
>ODAI013587029.1_pt1 | contig 10470 bp, 2 predicted proteins | sample 1539321 | NCBI WGS metagenome assembly ODAI01 (sample SAMN02144231, study PRJEB22623) | gut metagenome | biome: sheep rumen | host: Ovis aries | place: New Zealand | reverse complement strand
CCCGAGAAAAACACCAACAGCGGCTACGCCTGCGAACTGCGACGCACGGGCGACCTCAGCGTCACACAGACCTTTGCCATCACCACCCGCGACGCCGCCGGCAACACCAGTCGCCTGAAGGTCAACTCCGACGGCAGCGGCACCGTGCGCTTCGACAAGAACGTCTCCAAGCTGAATTTCTACGTCTATCCCCTCAACAACGAGGATATCAACGTAGACCCGCGCGTAGCCATCATCGTCAACCAGGACAAAAATAACGGCTACGACACCGTCACCGACAGCGTGCTCATCGAGGACGACGACCTCATCCCCCTCACCCTCGAGACCGACAAGGGCGAGTACAACGAGGGCGACGTGATGAAGGTCACCGCCACCGTGCCCCACCACTACTACCCCGGCGACATCTACGTCTATCTGACCATCGAGCAGGGCAAGCGCTTCAAGCTCCCGCAGCGCATCGTCATCCCCGACGGCGAGACCACGGCCTTCGTCTATGTCAATGTCCTCCAGGACCAGACACCCGCCAACGACATGAACATCACCATCACGGGCACTGCCGACCGCCACGTGCAGGGCGCCACGGTCTTCACCCTGAAGGACGACGACACGCCCGCCATCGCCCTGACGCTCTCGCCAACCACCGTCAGCGAGGGGGCCGGTCCCTCTGCCATCCTCGGCACCATCACCCGCACGGGGGTCACCAACAACAAGATTACCATCAAGCTCTCCGACGACGGCCAGAATGACATCTATTATTCCCAGACGACCCTGACCATGCCCGCCGGCACGACCACCATCAACTTCCCCCTGGGTGTCCGCGACAACGCCATCGTCGACGGCGACCGCACGGTCAATATCCGCGCTGCGGTCTATATCACCGACTGCAACTGCTCGGCCATCGGCGACAAGCAGGCCTCCGTGGAACTCCCCATCACTATCACCGACGACGATGGCCAGGCCCTCTCCCTCAGCCTCAGCCGCAGCACCATCCTCGAAGGCGACGAGACAGGAGCCACGCTGACCGTCACCCGCAACACGACGGAGAACAGCCAGCCGCTGACCGTCAGCCTCGAGAGCGATGCCACCGACATCATCCTCCCGGCCACCATCACCATTCCAGCCGGGCAGACCAAGGGGACAGCCGTCATCACCGCTCCCTCCAACAGCACCGAGGAGGGCGACCGCACCATCAGCGTCATCGCCAAGGCTGCGGACTTCAGCAGCGGTTCCGCCTGGCTGCTCATCAGCGACCGCACCCTGCCCGATGCAATCATCGAGAGCACCACGCTGAACCTGCCGGCGGGCAGCCCCGCAGGTACCATCGCTGCCGGTGGTTCCTTCTCCGTGACCGTGGTCGTCAAGAACATCGGGGCAGCAGCCCTGCCGGCCGGCACGCTCGTTCAGGTCCTCCAGAACGGCACCGCCGTCAGCAGCATGACCACCCAGCAAGCCATCCCGCAGGGCCAGACGCTCACTCTGAACGCTCACCTGCAGGCCAGCAACGTGCCGGGCGACTACACCCTCCAGGCGGTGGTCAACCCCAAGAACGCCGTGGCCGAGCTGCTCTACGTCAACAACTCATCGGAGCAGCAGACCCTCGCCGTCACCTCGCTCTACAGTTTCACCATCCACTCCGACAAGAGCGCCTACAAGGATGAGGACGTCATCACCCTCTCGGGCACGGTCTCTGCCACCGGCAGTTCCTCCGTCGGCGGAATCCACGTGGAGCCCTACGTTATCTTCAACGGCCAGCGCACCGCCCTGGACTGCGTGACCGACGAGGCCGGACACTTCAGCGTCATCTATGAGCGTCCCGTGAGCTTCCGCGGACACTTCATCTATGGTATATGTAATCCTGGCGAAGGACAGACTACGGAGGCGGGCACGTTCGATGTCTATGGACTGGAGCGCGTCTACAGCAACTACATCAAGCACGAACTCTTCAAGGACGAGCCCTATGAAGGCACCATCAGCATCAAGAACCTCAGCCCGCTGGCCCTGAACAACATTCAGCCTACCATCAGCGGTGATGTAGCGAATTATGAGCTGGAGGTTGGCTCCGTCTCGATGCTCAAAGGTGACTCCATAGCTGTCATCAACTACCGCATCTGCGGCCACGCAGCATCCACTGGTAACGATTGGGAGCGCATCGCCATCACCTTCACTTCCGACGAAGGAGCCACGCTGGTTGTCAATACCTATAATTATACACGCCTGCATACGCCTAAGCTGGTGGTATCACCAACCAGCATCAACACGACGGTGACCAAGGGTGTTGTACGCAACTATCCAATCTACGTGACGAACTCCGGTATGGCCGAGACGGGGCGCATCAACATTGACCTGCCTCAGAGCATGGCCAGCTTTGTCAGCCTTGCCCCCCCTGCCGATATGCCCAGCCTGCAGCCCGGCGACACAGCACAGGTCATCCTTCGCTTCAACCCCGGCAACTATGATGTCAACGTCATCCAGAAGGGCAACATCGCCATCAACTGCGAGCGCGGCAACGGTGTACCGGTATATTTCAACGTCAAGGTCGTCTCCGAGTCCAAGGGTAATCTGCGCGTCCGTGTGCAGGACGAAAACACCATCTACGGCAACAAAGATGGTGAGAAGCCCTACGTCAAGGATGCCACCGTACAGCTGAAGGACTACAACACAGGCGCTACCATCGTCAGTGGCAAGACACCCGACAATTCTTCCAATGGTATCCTCTTCGAGAACGTGCCGGAAGGTGTTTATCAGCTCTACGTCACAGCCGACAAGCACGACAGCTACCGCCAGAACATCCTCATCAACCCGGGCGAGACCACAGACCACACAGCCGTCATCTCCTACCAGGCCATCAGCGTCGGCTGGGATGTCGTGGAAACGGAGGTCGAGGATGAGTACGAGATTGTCACTACAGTCTCCTACGAGACGCATGTTCCGGTGCCTGTAGTACGAATGACCATGCCGGAAGTCATCGACTTCAAAAAGATCGACTTCGGACACTCAACAATGATCAACATCGTTCTTCGCAACGACGGTCTCATCACCGCCGAGGATTGTCATGTCGATATTCCCACGGTGAAAGGCTTTACCCTGACACCCCTCGTGGAGGCTAAAGACTTCAAGATTCCTGCCCAGCAGAGCTACACCATCCCCGTGCGCATCGTCCGCAATGCCGAGAATGTCCAATATGGAGGCTCCCAGACTTCCACTGGCGGTGGCGGCGGCGGTGGCGGTGAAGGCCCCGGTGGCGGCGGTGGCGGTGATGGCCCCGGCGGCGGCGGTGGCGGAGGCGGCGCTGGCGGTGGCGGCGGTGGCAGCACTGGTGGCGGTGGCGGCTCCGGTGGCGGTGGCGGCTCCGGTGGCGGTGGCGGCTCCGGCGGAGGTGGCGGTTCCGGCGGAGGCGGAGGTGAAGGTGGCTATGTCCCCTGCGGCCTTGACTTCGGCGGAGGCTACTCCTGGCAATGCTCTCTCTTCAAGAAATCTGCCAGCATGGGCGCCCATACCGGTACTGGCGTCACTAACTGTGGCGGTGGCTCTTCAGGTGGGCCTGGCTGGTACGGCGGCGGCGGCATTGGCGGCGGCGTAGGAAACCCCGGTGAACTGGTACTCAACGGTGCCTCCAGCGGTGGTAAGCTACTTGATTGGTCGAAGATAAACGTCCCCTGTCCCCCCGATACCTGCAACATTTGGGATTGTGTAACGCAATTTATTCCTTACTACGACTGCGTAAAAGCTGGCGTTGAGACCGTAAAGGCAGACTGGGAAGGTGCTAAAGAATCTGGCAAGAGTTGCGCACTGGGGTTCGTTCCTGTCTTGTCAGACGTTTTAACCGTTGTGACATGTATGTCTGTCGCCTTTGACTGCCTTATGTCCGACCTCTACCATGCTCCGCGTCTGCGCAACGCTCCTATTCTGAAAGCCAACAGCAACAAGATTCCGGAGTTGATGCAGAGCTACTTCAACAAGATAATGCCCTACGTCACCCATGCCCAGTGCTATGTCGACTACGCCAAGGAGTGCTACGGCGCTTCCGAGATGGTTGACAACATCACTGCAGAACTCACGCAGGCCATCGAACTCGTTGATGCCCGACTGGTAGAACTCGATGATGAAGGCCGTCTCATGACCATGGATCCCCTCACGGAGATTCCGGAAGCAGAGACTGACGGGGCCACAGACCCCTATGGCATCCTGCCTCTGCTGCCACAGAAGCAAGCCGTATTCTACGACTTTGACATCCGACGCTACATCCAGCGGTGCATCAACACCCACAAGCTTCTGCTCGGACAGACCATTGACAGCGACAACTACATCGACAACAGCCGCATCGAGCAGCTCCGCGAGCGCGAGGATTCCTGCAAGATGGCACTCGTCAACATGGGCTTCGCCACCTGGGAGGAACTCGTCCAGAGTGCCAACGCCGATTACCTCGAATACGCTGAGGGACAGTCCAAGAATGTCTGCGCCACCGTGAAGCTCGAGATTGAACAAAAGCTCGTCCTCACCCGTCAGGCCTTCCGCGGCACGCTGACCATGGAGAATGGCACTTCGACCCAGCTCACAGACATCGACCTCGCCGTCGTCGTCACCAACATGCTCGGCGAGCAGGCCACCAGCCATGAATTCCAGATCAACTTCGAGAGCATCGACGGATTCGAGGGCAACGTCACCGGGCCCTGGACACTGCCCGGAAACAGCAAGGGCGTGGCCACCATCCTCTTCATCCCCACCAAGTACGCTGCCCCCGACACGCTGACGACCTACTCCTTCGGCGGCACCCTCACCTGGTACGACGGCGCCACCACGCAGTCCCGCAGCCTCTATCCCGTGAAGCTGCAGGTGAAACCCTCGCCCGAACTCGACCTCACCTACTTCATGCAGCGCGACATCTACGGCGACAACCCGTTGACGAAGGACGTCATCGAGCCCATCGTGCCCGCCGAGTTCACCGTCCTGCTCCACAACAAGGGCAAGGGCGATGCCACTAATGTGCGCATGTACACCAACCAGCCGCAAATCGTCGAGAACGAGAAGGGACTGATGGTGGACTTCGCCATCGTCAGCTCCAGCCTCAACGGCGGAGAGAAGGCCATGGCCCTCGACAAATCCATCGTCACCCAGTTCGGCGACATCAAGGCCGGTGGCAGCAGCTATGCCACCTGGGACCTCACCAGCTCCCTGCTCGGTCACTTCGTGGACTACGACGTCAGCGTCAGCCACGTCACCAGCTACGGCAACCCCGACCTCTCGCTCCTCGACCAGGTCACCATCCACGAGCTCATCCACAGCGTCAACGTCCACTTCGGCGACGTCAACTACCGCGGATGGGTCTGCAACGACTACGAGGACGGCCACGCCGAGCCCGACCACATCTACTTCAGCAACGGCACCAATGAGGCCCTGAAGACCCTCTCCACCAGCACCACCGTCACCGCCCTCGGCGACTTCAAGTGGCGCATCAGCCTGAAGGTGCCCCAGCGTGAGTGGTTCTACGTCTCCATCGCTGACCCCACGGGCGGCATCGCCAAGATTGTCTCCATCACCGACGAGACCTCCAGCCAGAGCCTCGACCCGCAGAACTTCTGGAAGACACAGTACACCATGCAGGACGGCTTCGACCCCCTGGCCGAGAACAAGCTCCACATCGTGGACTACGCCGACGCACCCGTCACCAAGTCCTACGTCGTCGAGTTCGAGCCCATGCCCGAAGTGCGCCTCGAAGTGGCGTCCATCGACACCATCCCCGACGAGAAGGACATCGCCACGAAGGCCATCGACCGCCTCGCCGTGCGCTTCAACAAGCCCATCCAGGCAGAGACCTTCACCCGCGAGGACATCATCCTGCGAATGGAAGGCGAGCAAGTGGACACCGACCTCCCCATCACCAAGGCCGAGGACTCCGACAGCATCTTCTTCCTCAACACCAGCGCACTCTCCGACAACGGCTACTACTCCCTACAGGTGAACACCGCGGATATCCGCGACCGCGAAGGATTCCTCGGCTACGCCGGCAAGCAAGTCCGGTGGATGTACTTCAAGGACGCCCTCGTGCAGTACAACGTAGCTCCGTGGCCCGATCCCAGTGCAGGCTCCATCGCCTCCAGCACATCCAGCACATCGGGCAAAAATCCCTACGGCACCTACCTCACCTTCACTGCCCAGCCCGGCGTAGGCTACGCCTTCTCCTACTGGGGCAAGCCGGTCATAGGGCTCGACAAGAACGCCAGTGGAATCCGCGCCCGCAGGGCACCCGCCCAGAGGGTCCTCACCGAGAACCAAATTGAGCAGATCTCCACTGAACCCACCATCGAGGTGGAGATGAACCAGACACAGGACCTCTTAGCCGTGTTCAAGCCGCTGAAATACAACGTCACCGTGCAGTGCGACGCCGCTGCAGGCACTCTGAACTTCGGCTCCGGTATCTACGACTACGGCACCGTCGTCAACCTCGAGGCAACCGCCAACGATGGCTACCGCCTCCTCGGATTTGTCATCAACGGCGAGGATGTCGCCAGCGAGGACGGACACTGCGAGTACACCGTCCGCGGCAACGACAACATCGAAGTGCGCTTCAAAGACCTCAGCCCGCAGAACATCATCCTGCAGGACACCCGCGACTACGTGCCCGAGGCCATCGAGGTTGCCAACGTGAAGCTGCAGCGCTCCTTCCGCAAGGGCACCTGGAACACCATCTGCCTGCCTTGCGACGTTGAAGACCCGCAGGGCGTCTTCGGCAGCGGAACGCAAGTGGCACGCCTCACGGGCGTGGAGGACGAGGTCATGCACTTCTCACGCGTCAACCGCATGGAAGCCAACATCCCGTATCTCATCAAACCCGGCAGCCTCATGAACTCCACCCTCGTGGCCGACGGCCAGACGAAGACCGCCGTCTATGACATCCTGCTCACCAGCATCCAGGAGCCCGGAGCAGGAGGTCCCGTGGACGACACCCACCAGGGCGTGCAGTTCATCGGCAGCTACAGCGCAGCCCTCGTGCCTGCCGGCGCCGGCTACTACTACATCTCCAGCGACCAGCTCTACTACATCGATGCCGCAGCCCGCGTGCCCAGCGGCCGCTTCCGTGGTTACTTCCACGCCGACGGCGATAACCTGGTCCGCCAGATGGGCGTAGCCATCGGCGATGAGACCCACGTGGCAGATGTCGCCGTGCCCCAGACGGACGACATCTACAGCCTCGACGGCGTGCTCCGCCGCAAGGCGGGCAGCGGAGTCCGCGGACTCGCTCCCGGCCTCTACATCATGGGCGGCAAGAAAGTACTCGTCAAATAGCGCTCACCGCTGAATCACCGGACGCCTCCGCGCGGTTCGTGGCCACACTCTGTCCTCGTCTGTGCCACGGACCCCGCGGAGGCGAACTTTCTGTACGGGGCCTATGGATTTGTTCTTTAGCAGAACACACCCGTTGCAGCCCCCGACGGGAAAAAAGAGCGGAAAAACGGGGCGCGGGCGAGAAAAGTGCCTTTTTCTGCTCGCCTTTCAAGAATAATATGTAAATTTGCCGCGAAATTAGCCATCAAGTGGCGAATAAACAAGAAAACGCAAAACTATATAGAATATCGAAAACTATGGGAAAAGTACTGATTATCGGCGCAGGAGGCGTGGCCACCGTAGCCGCACACAAGGTGGCACAGAACCCCGACGTGTTCACTGAGATAATGATTGCATCGCGCACCAAGGAGAAGTGCGACCGCCTGGCTGCCGCCGTCGAGAAGGCTACCGGATACAAAGGAATCCGCACCGCCCGCGTGGACGCCGACAACATCCCCGAGCTCGTGGAGTTGCTCTCCGCCTACCGCCCGGACATCGTCGTCAACCTCGCCCTGCCCTATCAGGACCTGACAATCATGGAAGCCTGCCTCCAGACCGGCTGCAACTACCTTGACACTGCCAACTACGAACCCAAGGACGAGGCACATTTCGAGTACAGCTGGCAGTGGGCCTACCGCGAACGCTTCGAGCAGGCCGGACTTACGGCCATCCTCGGCTGCGGATTCGACCCTGGAGTGACCAGCATCTACACCGCCTACGCCGCTAAGCATCACTTCCGCGAGATCCAGTACCTCGACATCGTGGACTGCAACGCCGGCGACCACCACAAGGCCTTCGCCACCAACTTCAATCCCGAAATCAACATCCGCGAAATCACCCAGAAGGGACTCTACTGGGAGGACGGCCGATGGGTGGAGACCGAGCCACTGGAAATCCACAAGGATCTGACATATCCTGAGATAGGTCCTCGCGACAGCTACCTCCTCCATCACGAGGAAATAGAGTCGCTGGTCATCAACTACCCCACCATCCGGCGCGCACGCTTCTGGATGACCTTCGGACAGCAGTACCTCAAGCACCTCGAGGTCATCCAGAACATCGGCATGAGCCGCATCGATGAAATCGAGTACGAGGCTCCGTTGGCCGACGGCACCGGCACCGCCAAGGTGAAGATTGTGCCCCTGCAGTTCCTGAAGGCCGTGCTGCCCAACCCCCAGGACCTCGGCGAGAACTACGAGGGACAGACCTCCATCGGCTGCCGCATCCGTGGCATCGGGAACGACGGCAAGGAACACACCTACTACGTCTATAACAACTGCTCCCACCGCGCCGCCTACGAGGAAACCGGCATGCAGGGCGTCAGCTACACCACAGGCGTACCCGCCATGATCGGTGCCATGATGTTCCTCACCGGAAAATGGGTGAAGCCCGGAGTGCACAACGTCGAGGAATTCGACCCGGACCCCTTCATGGAACAGCTCAACAAGCAAGGCCTGCCCTGGCACGAACTGCACGACATCGACCTCGAGCTCTGAACTCGATCAATCGAAATACCGAGATAGCAAAATATCGAATTATCGAAATCCCAGAATCCCGAATTATCGAAATAATATCCTACTTCCACAAATGGCAAAGAAAGCAGAACAGCAACAATCCCAGGACGAGCGGGCAGCACGCCTGCAAGCCCTGCAAATGGCAACAGCCAAGATAGAAAAAGACTTCGGCAAGGGAAGCATCATGCGCCTGGGCGGTCAGGCCGCCGAGAAGATCGACGTCATCCCCACCGGCAGCATCGCCCTCAACCACGCCTTAGGCGTCGGCGGCTATCCCCGCGGCCGCATCATCGAGATCTTTGGTCCCGAATCCTCAGGCAAGACCACCCTCACCATCCACGCTATCGCCGAGGCACAGAAGGCAGGAGGCATAGCAGCCTTCATCGATGCCGAACACGCCTTCGACCCCACCTACGCCCGTAAGTTAGGCGTCAACCTCGAGGAGCTATGGATCTCGCAGCCCGACAACGGCGAGCAGGCACTGGCCATCGCCGACCAGCTCATCAGCTCCGCCGCCGTGGACCTTGTCGTCATCGACTCCGTGGCAGCACTGACGCCCAAGGCCGAGATCGACGGCGAGATGGGCGACAACAAAGTCGGACTCCAGGCACGCCTCATGAGCCAGGCACTGCGCAAGCTGACCGCCACCATCAGCAAGACCAAGACCTGCTGCATCTTCATCAACCAGCTCCGCGAGAAGATTGGCATCATGTTCGGCAACCCCGAAACCACCACCGGCGGCAACGCCCTGAAGTTCTACGCCAGCGTGCGCCTGGATATCCGCAAGATCAGCACCTTGAAGAATGGCGACGAAGCCATCGGCAATGAAGTCCGCGTGAAGGTAACCAAGAACAAGGTGGCACCACCCTTCCGCAAGGCCGAGTTCGAAATCAGCTTCGGAGAAGGCATCTCCAAGACGGGCGAGCTCGTGGACCTCGGAGTGGAACTGGGCATCATCAAGAAGTCCGGCTCCTGGTTCAGCTACAACGACTCCAAGATTGGCCAGGGCCGCGATGCCGTGAAGAAAGTCCTCCGCGACAACCCCGAACTCGCCGAAGAGATCGAGGCCAAGATCAACGCCGCCTTCGAGAGCGGCAAGGAACCGGCCGAAGACGCCGAATCTGCTGGAACCGCAGAGAACGCCGAATAGCAAGTATCAGCGACCACACACACAGGGGGATATGCCGCATGCGGCATATCCTCCTTTCCTCGTGGACCGCAGGACCACCTGCCCTGCCACCGAGCCACAAATCTCATGCCATGGAACGAGAGACCCATCAGAACCACCTGCCAATAGAACCACAAAAACCTATGAAAAAACTATTCCTCTCCATCGTACCGGCCCTGCTGGCCCTGAGCACCTTCGCACAAGGTGTCATCGAAGCCGTGCCCTTCACCAGCGTCCACTTCAACGACGTCTTCTGGCGCCAGCGCCTCGACACCATGCAGCACCACACCATCCGCTACGCCTTCTCCAAGGTGGAGGCTGCCGGACAAATCCGCAACTTCGAGTATGCCGGCCGCATCCTTTCCGGCCAAGCGAAGCAGGGCGACCTCACCTTCCAGAGCGGACAGCCCTACGACGACGCCGAGGTCTATAAAGTCCTCGAGGGAGCCTCCTACGTGCTCATGG
>ODAI011989547.1_pt1 | contig 10471 bp, 11 predicted proteins | sample 1539321 | NCBI WGS metagenome assembly ODAI01 (sample SAMN02144231, study PRJEB22623) | gut metagenome | biome: sheep rumen | host: Ovis aries | place: New Zealand | reverse complement strand
CTTTGTCGTGTCTTCCGCTACCCCCTCTGCGGGCTCAAACGCCGCCCGCAACGCCTGCTATAATTGGTGCGTGTTAACAGACAATTCCGCGAGTTTCGCAGAAACTCGGTAGCGTAAGCGGACAACGCCCCAATAATGTTACTGATTAGCAAATAAATCCGCGAGTTACGAATTAACTCGGTAGCTCGCGAAGCGAGCGAACAACGCCTGCTCTAATTGGTATTTCTTAACAGAAAATCCCGCGTGTGACCGTCACCCTGAGCTGCTACGCCACATTCGCACGCACTTGCTACGAATGTGGACTCAGGGTCTGTACCGCAACAAAATACCAGTTTTCAAAACAAGCCACTGCCGTAAAAGCCCCAGAAATCAAAGGAATTCAGTTTAAATTCAAACAAAGCAATATTAATTTTAACTGAAATAATCAAAAAAGCTATTTTTCTGCAATTATAACAAATTTTTCAGAAATTGGCTTTAAAAAAATGCAAAGTAGAGTTGAATTTGCAGCCCTTTTGCATCATAATCTAAATATGCTGAGAGAGATAAAACTTACAACAATAGACGGAACTCTTAGACTTACAAACAGCGGATCTCTGGAAATGTTCTTCCTTGGAACGGGAAGTGCCTTTGTTAAGAAAAATTTCCAGAACAACGTAATTGTCATAAAAGGAAAAGACCACCTTCTCATTGACTGCGGCTCACAATGCCCGGGCGCACTTACTTCATACAATTTGTCGGTTCTTAACATTCATAATGTTTTTGCATCGCACAGCCACTCAGACCACATTGGCGGAATGGAAGAACTTGCCCTTATGCACCGCTACGTGGACAAAACCCGCGCAAAAATAGTAATCACAGACGAATACAAAAAGCTTCTCTGGGAAGAAAGCCTTAAGGGTGGCTTGGCATACGGAGAAAACAGGCCTACCCCCTACAATGCAGGCTCACCGGGTGGCTTCCTTACCTTTGACGACTATTTTGAACAAATTACACCAAAGCTTTTGGAATCTGAGCCCCGCCCTCTTTGGGAAGCAAACGTTGGCTCTATAAACCTAAAGATTTTCCGCACAATGCACATGCCGGACAGCGTTCCTTCCTGGAGGGAAAGCGCATGGAGCACAGGAGTCCTTATAGACAACCGCATCCTCTTTCCGGGGGACACGCGCTTTGACAAGGAACTTCTGGAATACATGCAGAAAAAGTACAACATTGAATGGATTTTCCACGACGTTCAGGGCTACACTGGCGGTGTTCACGCAGGAATCGAAGAGCTAAAAACTTTGGACAGCGAAACCAAGAAAAAGATGATTCTCTGCCACTATGCGGACAACTTTGCATCTTACGACGTAAAGGCGGACGGATTTGCAGCCCTTGCAAAAAGGGGAATCTACTACGACTTTGGCTTTTCCGAAGAACCGGTAAAACAGGAAGAAGAAAAAGTTTCCGAGATGGCAGTCTAAACGCCTGTTATCTGGACGCCCGCACTGGGGCGCTATTTGGAAGGAAATGAAAGAACAAAATATAAAAAATCGAACATTTATATTAGGATTAATAGGTTCTTCTTTAGCATTTATTTCTATTACAATAATTTTATATGTTATTTTTGGTGTAGGAACATTTAGAAAATATAATCCATTTCTTATAAATCTTAGTATTTTATTTATTTTGTCATCTTTTATTCTTGGAATAATCGGGTTAATAAAAGCTAAAAAAGGATTACTTGGAAAAAGTTTATGTGCTTTTCCAATCCTTTTGTTTTGCTTACTTGTAATTTTTGTTATATGGATTCTTATCGAAATAGCGTATCCCCATAAACTTTCTAAAAAAATGGATTTACAACGAACCTCAAAAATAATTGAAATTGATGTCTCAAGTGGAAAATATTTAAAAAGAATAGAAACGCATTGTGGTCCCCAATATGATGGAGATTATTATGCATCGATACAGTTTTCTGAAAAAGATAATATATTCGAATCCATAAAGAATAATTCACATTGGAAAAATGATGTTTTACCAAAGAGCCTTGAGTATTTGTTATACGATGATGAACCAGAAGATATATTTCATTTTATAAACGATTCAAAGATGGTCTTTCCACGAACTAATAACTATTATTATTTCTTTAAAAACCGGTCTGCTGAATTTGAAGACCCAGAAGATAGAAATCCTGATAATTTACTAAATTGGGAATATTCCTTAAATTTTACAGTAGCTTTGTTTGATTTAAATACAAATATTTTATATATCTATGAATTAGATACTTAAAAAGAACACATAACATGCACTTCAAAGCAGACGCACGGTCAGGTCGTGCGCTGTTTAAGCGCTTGTTATGCTCACGCCCGCACTGGGGCGCTCTGGAGAAAAAAATGAAAAAGAAAATTTTGTTGACTGTCGCTGTCATTATGCTGAGCTCTTGTGCACTTTTCGCGCAAAAGAAAGGGAGCGGAAAGAGAATTTCGTTTAATCGCGTTTCTATAGAAATTCCTAAGAATTGGTACTTCTCATCAAATCCAATGGCAAAAGAAGGAACTGATCAGCTGCAACTTTTTAGCCAGGATAGAAATCGAACCTTGCTTATTACGTTAACGGACGCGAGAAACGATGTTGACTGGGTGAACATAAATCATTCGGGGCATTTGCAAATGTTAAGCCGTGCAGCAAGCATTCCTGAATACAGCGAGTGTGTTATACAAAGCATCGATTTAAATCTTGATGACTGGGGTCTCAGCAAAGACGCCATTTATACAATGGACGGTTTCTTCAAAGATGATAATGAAGAAAAACCACTTATGAAAGTCTTTTATTACGGCGCGTATACGGAAAAAGGAAAAGGCGTTTTATTTGTTTCTGCATTTATAATTGGTGAAGACAATGATGATATTCAAAAAATTGTAAAAAGCATCAAAGTCTTGAAAGAATAGCTGTGTTGTCCGCTGCGATAAGGAAAATGGATTATAACTTCATTGCGCCTAAGATGCAGTTATGAAGACGTCCGCATTGGGCGCAAGGAGAAAAAATGAAAAAGTATTTTTTGTTAGTATTTATTCTAGTTTTTTACAGTTCATTATTCGGTTTGGACAATGACTATTTTAAAAAAAATAAAAATATTGATATTTTATATGTGAACTCGCCGGAAGGTTTGCGTGTCAGGGACAATGCCTCTCTTAATTCAAAAAAAATTGAAACCCTATATGACAGAATGGTCGTAAAAGTTATTTCAATTGGAGATGAAGCTGTAATTGATGGAATAAAATCTAACTGGGTTCAAATTCTTCTTCCTGTAGAAACCTTTAATAGAGGCGAAAATATATACGGTTGGGTGTTTGGAGGTTATCTAACAGATAAATTACCAGCCTTTTCAACCGAAAAATGGACTGATGCCGATTTACAAAGATATCTAAGCAGATTTCCTTGGGTTTGCGGAAGGGATTGCAGAGAATTTGCTGTTGACGGAAATTATCACTATACTTTTTTGGAGGCTGCAGGCTGTGGTAGCGGAAGCTATTCAGCATCAATTAAAAATAAAACTATAACTGTATATGTTTCTTATGAAGCTATAGAATACAAAGGCCCGGTGCAAAAAGAAATATATAAAATTATAAGCATAAACGAAGATTCCATGGTATTAAATATAGACGACAAAGAAGCTACACTTTTACCGGCATTTACAAACGGATGTTTTTCGAGCTATCTTTATCACGATAAAATTCCAGAATTTGCCCGCCCGTCAATGAATGCATTACGTTATTCTTTTGTAACATCAATGATAAATAATTTGCCTGGTGGAAACGAAAAGAATATATGGCACAATCTTATAAAAATGGGGATCAGATTAGATGATTCAGAATATATAAATGAATATAATAAAATCTGGAATGCTAATTAAATATGAATAAGAATTGAAGATATTGTTGCGCACGAATTAATTCAGAAAAATGAAGAAATCCTTTTTTCCGCTGATTTTGTTTCAAAAATAAAAAGCCCCATTATTACAACGGGAAATGAACTCGTAAAAGAAGAAATCCTTAAGCTCTCCCAAAAATTGGATATTTCTGAATTGTTCAATTATTGCGAAAAGGTAAAGCAGTCAACAGATTCCATGTTGCAAAAATTAGTATATGAAGACTTAAAAACCAAATATGCTGATGCTGACAAAACACGATTAAAGAAAGCAAAAGTGGTTAGTGAGGATGAAAATGCTTTCTGGCTGATTGATTATTGGTGCGGCAAAAACTTAAAGGGATTGATTCAGATGCCTTTTTCAAGACATTGGATAATGCATATCGAAGCCATTTCAAGAATTCGTGAAAGACTTGGGTAAGAAATCAATCGGATAGTAGGCAGCATAAAATTGATGATTTATAGTTATAAGTAAGAAAGTGTTTTGTGGAACTTGCAAAAGCAACATCAAATGTTCAGACTCAAATGCAAGGAGTTATGCTGCTTTTTAGGAGATTAAGATTAAAAAGATTTTTATAAAATCTATTTCGATTCTTTTTCTCATAGTTCTTTTTGCAGATTGCAAATCTACTCAAGTCGAATCAACTGCTGTTGAAAAAGAATCGTCCAATAATAATAAAACTCTTGTTCTTTACTGCTCTAAAGCTAAAGAAACATATTATCTGGAAAATGAAAAAGAAATAAAACAGGTTTTACGGCTTTTGCCAAAAATTCCAAATGTTGTTTACGACATCAAATATGTTCTTGAATGGGGAATTTTTGGCCCTTATCCTGATTATTTTCTGCGGGTAAAGAAAAACGGAAAAGTAGCAAAGGAAATTTTTATAAGTCCAGAAGAGAATATTTGGTATACTAATGAAAGCGTGTTAACACTGTGGTTCATTCCAAGAAAAAAAATAGAAGAAATAATTTCTAGAATGCATAAAGGAATAAAACATACAGTAACTATTGAAAATGCAAAAGAGCGAAGGCAGTTTATTGAAGGCCTAAGGGCAGATAATAATGTGCTTTATATAGATAAAAGAACGGAATCGGCGTTTGAACTTTATATGGGTTCGTTTTATTTATATGTCCCAGGTTCTAAAGATGAAAAAATCGATTCTCGTGAAATAGTACAAAAATTACGGGAGCATTATGGTGATACAGTAAATACCCTCAATAAAGAAATACATAACTATACCTATCCCGAACTTAAGCGGTACATAGAAGAAACTCAGGAATTTGAGCTTGAAATGCGCTGGACAAAAGAAATGTATGATAAATTAGATATATACCGGAAAAGCGAATTTAAAGAAGAAAATGGACCAATTCACTATACCTTTGATTATTATACAAAAGATTAATACGCATTATCATATTGTCGAGTTTAATAAAATAAAGTAATATTTTATAAAGAACGTCAAGCTGTGCCACCATTTAAGCGCGTATTTAGAAAAATGCCCCAATTAGGGTAGCCAGGAGCAAAAAATGAAATCATTTATTAAAACCTTTTTGCTTTTAATTTTACCATTAAATTTATATTCTCAAGAAATGATGCAGACACCAGATGTCTCTGACATATTTTCAAATAAAATTATAAATACCGAATATGAACCCGTAACACTATCTTTTGATTTTTCTAAAAAAGAAACGCTTTCCTATGACTACTCTGATTTTAATGAATCATCATCCGAGACAAGTTTATCACTTGGTACTACAAAACAAAAAAGCAATACTACAAGCAAACTCGTATTAAATATACTTGGAAATGGTTATGCGGAAGTTGTATATAAAGATGCAATTATTGATTCGCAGGTATATTTTGACATTTCCAAGGATGCTAAACCGATAAATACAAAATTTGGGCCTAAAACAACAGTATATCAATATCTGTCGGAAGATGGAAAATTTATGAATAGTCCGGATATGGAGTTCAAGATTAAACTATTAATGCCATCTTCTGGTTTAAAAATTGAAAAAAAACAAAATTGCTGAAGAAGATATCACTATACCGTTCAATTTTTACGGTTCATTTCTTCAGATTAAAGGAAAGCTATCCATAAAGGGACTTGGTATTTATCAAATAGAAGATAAGCAATATTTAAAAATCGAATCTAAATTTGAATTAAACTCCGACAATATACCTGCTGATTTAAAAGATCAATTAGAACTACTAATAGTCGCCAATGGAATATATTACTATGATATAAAAGAGAAATCATATTATGCTGGAGATATAACAACAACAACAAGTATTTCTTCAAAAACAAATGGACTTAATCTGCTTAACAGAGAAATATCTCAAAAGCAAAAAGTAACGGAGCATATTCAATATAAAAAAATTGCCACCGAGGCAGTTGAAAAATAAACTAAAAGGTATGGAAAATCCCCTAGCGTCTTCCAAAAGCCTCAAGATTAGCCAATCCCCTCTTAAACTGTGGAATCCGTGCGCATGCTGTAGTAGAAAGAGGGCTTCTGTCTCCACGATTAAGCAGATGGTATGCAACGCCCGCAATCATAGCGCCATTGTCTCCGCAAAGCTTTAGCGGAGGGAAGATGCACTTTATTTCAGTATGTTCTGCAAGCATTGCCCTTAGCCTTGAATTTGCCGCTACACCGCCACCCGCCACAACTGTTGTAAGGCCTGTTGCCTTTACAGCCCGCAAGAGCCTTGTAACCAAAGTCTTGCATGCCGTCTCCTGGAAAGAAGCCGCAATGTTTTCCACAGTATTCTCGTAGCCTTCGTTAAGGAACATCTGGGCCTGGTGAATAACCGCAGTCTTTAGGCCGCTAAAAGAAACGTCAAATTCATGGTCGCCCTTGTCCAGCTTGGGAAGCGGAAAGCTGAATGCCCTTGCATCGCCTTTTTGCGAAAGCTTGTCTATTATAACTCCACCCGGATAGCCCAAGTCGTAGAATTTGGAAACCTTGTCAAAAGCCTCACCAACGCTGTCGTCTATAGTGGTTCCAAGGATTTCAAAATCATCAAAGCCATTTACCTTGGCAATTATGCTGTGGCCTCCGCTAACAAGAAGCCCTATGTAGGGGTAGGAAATGTCGTTTGCAAGGTGGGCCGCATACATGTGCCCCATCATGTGGTTAACCGCAAGGAAGGGTTTGTTTGCCGCCCAAGCCAGCGTCTTTCCAAAGGTAAGACCAACTAGCAGTGAGCCCATAAGTCCCGGCCTGTTTGTAGCAGCAATAGCGTCCACCTCGTCCAGCTTAAGATTTGCCTCTGCAAGCGCCTGCCTTACCACAGGTAGAATCCATTCAGCATGCTTACGGCTTGCAATTTCCGGCACAACGCCTTTGTAAATCTGATGGAAGGGAATCTGGGTTGCAACCACGTTGCTAAGAATTGTCTTTCCGTCCTCAACAATAGCGCAAGCTGTTTCATCACAAGAACTTTCTATTCCCAATACTTTCATATCATGCCCCGTAAAAACTCAAATCAAGTTAAGATAAAACCCCTCTGCCTACAAGCGCGACGGAGTGGTAAAAACATAGCCCTTTGCAACAAGCTCAGGATACATGTCTTCCAAAAGCCTTGGCAAAACCGCAGCGGACTTGTCCACATGGCCTATGATTACCGCAAATCCAGCCCTGTTTGCAACTTCCAGCCCCTTGTAGATTTCGGCCAGCATTTCCTCACGGTTAACTGCATTGTCCAAAAAAGGAGCATTTCTTTCTATTATATGTGTGTCCAGTTCAAGGGCAGCCTGTCTTGCCTGGGTTTGGCTCGTAGTGCGTGAATCCAAAAAATACAAGCCCTTCTGCATGGCAAGGTCTATGATAAAAGTCATCTTAAGCTTGTCTTCTGTAATCAAGGAACCTTCGTGGTTGTTAAAGCCCTTAACCCCCGGCCCAAGTTCGCCCAAGTTTTTTTCTATAACCTGCTGAATTGCCCAGCTGTCCATGTCCGGCGTAATTGCCCCGGGTCCTGGATTTATGCCCAGGTTCTTAGCCTGCATTGGCTGGTGAAGCATAAGCTCCTTTCCGTCCCTGCGAACAAGAGCCGCACATTCAGCTGTGTGTGGAAGCCCCGGAAGAACCGCCACTGTTATTGGAAAAGGAAGAGCGGTGTATTTCTTAACGTTTGCAACACTCATGCCGCCGTCGTCAATAACAAAGGCAAGCTTTGCGGCGTTTTTTGCAGGCGGAATGTTGAATTTTGGCCTTGCCTCCTGGATTCCACCGTCCGGTCCATGTGGTTTCTGAACAGAAGCCACCCCTTGGTCTGTATTTACAGCTGTACCATGCCCGCCAGAAGCGTTTTTTCCGCTGCCATCTGCATAACTGCCATTTTCTTTGCCAAGATTTTCTCTGCCAACATTTGCGGCATTTGCATTGCCAACATTCGCATTGCCATCGCCAGAGCCTGCATTTCCGGAAGCATTTACAGCAGTAGAACCCGCAGCAGAGCCAAAAGCAGTCCCCGTCCCAGCCCCATTGCCAGTCTTTGCAGAGCCGTTTGCGCCAGAAGAAGCAAGCGAAGGCTTTGTCCCACCCCCACTTTTGCCGGCCGCTTTGCCAACTTCCTTTTCCGGTGCAGAAAGACTTGCTATGTTGCCCTCTTGAACTGTCCCGCCATTTGAGCCAACAGAAGAACCGCCACCACCGGTAAGCAAAAACGTGGTTCCGAGTAAAACAGCACAGAAAAATACAATGGAAGCGCACAAGATGCAGACATACTTACTGTTAAGAAGCACCTTTGGCTTTTTTCTGCGCGGAGAGGAGCGTTTTTTCTTGGAGCGCACCGTATTTTTGTTACCCTTCGATTCCCTTTTTGCACACATTTGCCCGATTATACAAAAAAAGAGCCCTTTGTTCAATTAACCGCCACTCATGCAATTAACCGCATACGCAAGCACGCAGGCAATCACCCGCCACACAGTCACCCAAACACTAAAGCGTCTAAGCGCCTACTTCCACAGGTAACTGGAATGCAGCCCCTTAAGGTAGCCCATTGACCCGGAAGAAAACATGGCCACCCCTACGGTCAGACAAAAGTAATTGTCGGCATTGCAAAGAATTAAGTAGCCAATCATCATAAGAACATAGCTTGCCAGAATCAAGGCCGAACTGTTGGACTTTGACTGGTGGTAGTGCATAAAAAGCGTAAGAGCTGTAGCAAGCACAACCACTATTATGTAAATAATAAGAATCCCCCGGTAGCCGCACAAAATAGTGCAGGTAGTGGAAAATTCCAGGCTGTTCATAGGCAAAACGAGCCCCAAAAAAGCAGAAACTATCAGCATGATAAGAAAATTGCGCTCAAAATTCTGCCTCTGCTCGTTCTCCCTCAAAATAGCCGCAAACAGAAGGCTCATCGGGCACAAAATCCGCCCGGTAAGCACAATCCTAGCCATAAAAAGCAGAAACCAGGAAGAAGGCAAAAAATCCTTAACGCAAATCAAAAGCCTTGTCCCCTCAAAACAGCAGCCAATCAAAAAGCCCGAAAAATAAGAAATCTCAATAGACTGGGTCTTCTCAAACATAAGGTAAACCGCCAGAGTGCACACGCAGACGTAAAGCATAAAAAAAATGGCACAGGCCACCACCGCAGGAAAAGCAACCGGCAGCATCTTTGCAAAAATATAAAAAGGCCGAATCGCATTCACGGGCAGCCCCACCTTGGCGTTAAGAGCCTCGTACACAAAAAAAGCCACGTTAAAAACGCCGTGCAGGACAAAAAGGACAAAAAGCCCAATCAAAAAGCGATTTCTTATTTTTAGAGTCATAATCTAACAATACCTCACCGCCCCAGATTTTTCAAGGCAAAAACTTTAAATTAGAAACTTAAAAAAATCCACTTCTTCTGAATGATACTTTTATGGACGGTAATTTTTCCGGCTCTACCATTTTACTTTTTGACTAATCCGACCGCCCATGCCCCTCGTCACCGCCCTTCCGGGGTTCCGCCCTCCGGCTCCATTGCCGTCTGTCCGTAAAAATACACTTGCCCCCGCAAAGACGACCAAGTTGCCCAAGCCCCATACTACATGAGTTACCAAAAACAGCCGGCAACGCTACCGCGCCCCTCCACGGCGGCGTAGGATTAATTCCCATGCCTGTAAAAGCTCCCCCGCGTCATGCTGAGCTTGACTCAGCATCTGTATAAGTCAAAATACCATCTTCCACAGATCCCGAATCAAGTTCGGGATGACGACTGTCCTGTCACCGGTCACCCTGAACTTGTTTCAGGGTCTGTATAAGCTGCTCCGCCGTCATGCTGAGCTTGACTCAGCATCTGTATAAGTCAAAATACCATCTTCCACAGATTCCGGGTCGGGGCCCGGAATGACGGCAAGCCCGTCACCCTGAACTTGTTTCAGGGTCTGTATAAGCTGTCCCGCCGTCATGCTGAGCTTGACTCAGCATCTGTAAAAGCTTTGATGCCATCTTCCACAGATTCCGGGTCGTGGCCCGGAATCCTATGATTTTGTCAAGAGGGTAACAAAAAAAAGTTACTCCAGTCCTTGATTTCTTATCCGGCAACGGCAAGCTTTGCAAGGCGTTCTGTCCTGCT
>ODAI014675923.1_pt1 | contig 10472 bp, 8 predicted proteins | sample 1539321 | NCBI WGS metagenome assembly ODAI01 (sample SAMN02144231, study PRJEB22623) | gut metagenome | biome: sheep rumen | host: Ovis aries | place: New Zealand | reverse complement strand
CGCTTGAACTCAATAATGAACTCGGCACATGGATATCAACCGGTACGATTCCTTTCAATATAAACTCAGCAACCTATTCTGAAGGAATGGCGGCATAATAAGTGCGAGATATAGGTAGGAGATTGAACCGTACAGGTGGAATAAATTGTATGCATAGCGACTTACGGACAGATCAGAAATATTATTCTTACTATCTGAAATGTTACTCGAATAGTTCTTGCATTCAAAACGGAGCCTATATTTGAGTTCACCGATTTTGGAATTCAGACCAACATCATATCCAAATTGAAAACCGCTACCTTGTCTTTTTGTGTACTTTTCAATGGAAAAAGTCAGTCCACTCCTGTTTGCTTCTTTTTCCCACCAGGACTCAAAGTCTTTCAATACCAGTTCTGTCGCCACCTCCAAAGCACTTGGCTTTGATTTGTATTGTGAGGTAGAATCTTCATTATCTTCAGAACCAGTCGCTAAATTCTTTTCGTTTGAAGTTTTTTCTTCAATTGTTTCAGCCTTTTTTTCGATAACTTGATTCGCATTTGGAACAACTGGAACTAATACTTTTTCGATATGATCCGAATCAACAAGATACAATTTCCATAACAATTCTAATAAGTCCTGTAATTCCTTTTTTTGACGTTTTGTATTCCTTGATTCTGTAAATCTAAAAATATCACTCAATCCATCATCCGGGTTAGTTTGAGATACGTCCAGGTTCTTTTTTTCGATAAACTGCTGTAAAGAGGCAAAAGAGGCGTATGAAGTGCTATTCTCATGAAAAAAATCGTTTAACCACTTACTTGTCTGAATCTTTGAACTTATTTTTTGAAGAAATGCTTCTGTAAGTGCAGTATATGGATGCCCCGGAGCAAATGAATGTTCCAGTATAGTTAGGGCCTTTTCGCAATATTCAAGTGCCTTCTCACGTTCACCTAGGTTGTTAAAAATACTAGCCAGATTATTGTAGGTATATGCTAAATCTGGATGATTTTTCTTTAACACGCGCTCTTGTATGGCAGATGCCATATCGCAGCATTCCAGAGCCTCCTCGTATTTACCCAGATTGTTAAAAATACTAGCCAGGTTGTTGTAAGTAAGTGCTGTTTCCGGATGCTCGTCGCCTAACATACGTTTTTGTATGTCAAATGCCATATGGCAATATTTCAGAGCCTCCTCGTATTTACCTAGATTGTTAAAAATACTAGCCAGGTTGTTGTAAGTAAGTGCTGTTTCCGGATGCTCGTCGCCTAACATACGTTTTTGTATGTCAAATGCCATATGGCAATATTTCAGAGCCTCCTCGTATTTGCCCAGATTGTTAAAAATACTAGCCAGGTTGTTGTAGGTGTGCGCTGTATCCGGATGCTCGTTGCCTAATATGAGTTCACGGATAGATAGCGCCTTTCTGTAGTAGTCTAATGCTTTTTCGTAGAAACCTTGCCTGTAATATACTTCTGCTAAATTGTTAAAGAGTGCCCCAACTTTAACAGATAACTTTTTATCAGGTTCTCTATCAGTTTGATATATGTTCACGAGGTGATTGGCAATATCTTCGGGCAGTACGATCCTTTCTTTGACAATTTCGTATGTCAGCGCAACTGACAAATAGTTACTCGTGTCAGCAACTTTATCGAGAAGTTCTCCGTACTCTTCCAGTCTGACTTGCTCTCCACGCTTCGCCAATTGCCTTGTTAAGGAGTCTCTAACTATCTGATGGATATGGTATCCGTTCTCCAGTCCTCCCTGCTCGAGCCATCCAAGGTCCACCAGGTGATCCATTTCAGCCATATCGAATGCCGCCCATTCACAAATTTTATAGTATATTTCTTTCTCTGGTGTTAGAATCGTGAACAGTTTCAGAATATGCTGCTGTGTGACCGTCAACCCCGATATCCCAAACAGTGACGTGATGTATTCCTCTATTGTCTGGTTTTTATCATGCTTTGTGTTGAGATTAAGAGTAAATACATCGAAAATTCCCCTATTTTTTAGATTATACCAAAAATCCTCCAGTGTCCCGCCTCTCTCACATGCTGCTTTTGCCAACAACTCTATAAGTAGAGTATGGTTATTCACGGACCTAATTATTTTCAGTGCTGCATCCTCGTAATTGCGTGTCTTATCCTTCTGCCCTTCAAGGTAATAACCATAAAACATATCTAATGCGGACTTCTGGTCAAGCCCATAAAGCGAAAAGCTATCAAAATAATAGTGATTAAACCGTGAGGTTACCATTACATGGATTTGAAGCCTGTTTAGAATTTCCAGCTCTTCTACTGTGAGAAATCTGTAGAGGTTATCCAGGAACAGAAAAAAATTATCTGAAAATACTCGATTCGTCGATAATTCTGTTATTATTTTTTTGTAAGCGATATCAGCATTATCCGATTGGGGGATACGAAGTCCCATACGAAGATGTAGAAGATCCTCTTTAAGGCTATTTCCACATTTGATCCAAGCGACATACTTCCCTTCGGCCTTAATATCGTTGCATAAATACTGCATGACTGCTGTCTTGCCTATTCCTCCAAGTCCGCAAACAAGAACTCTGCTTCCATTCCTTTTCAGTAATTCCTGAATAGACTTCTTTATATTATCACGTCCGACAAGGCCAACTTCATGATTTACCCTAGGGATAGGAGTGAGGCATTTGGGTATCATGGTGATAGGTAGTGCTTTTTGAAAGATTTCCTCGAAATCTGCGCGACTTATAGGCTCCTTTGCAATACTGTTTTTTAACAGATTGGCAAAAAGAGCATCACTAATAAAATCCAGATCATTTACCCTGATTCCTGTATTAATGCTCCGGGTTCTAATATATTCAACTAGTTTTTCGTTGCAAAGGACTTGTAAGTTTTCAAAAGGGATTTTCTTGATTTCGTCTGGATGTTCCGATATATAATTTTCACACGAAGGAGTGAACGTGTCGCCTACTAGAAACAGACATATCTTCTTAGCATCAAATGCATCTTCTCTAAGGTTTTTCAGCCAATTTGCCACCGCAACTCTTTCGAAAGGATTAATGCTGGATTTTACCTGTATGGCGGATAGAATTCTTTTATTCCTGTAAAATATAATATCTACATTATCATTCTTCGTTTCTGGTTCGACTTTTATCTCGTCCCAGTCGTCCTTTTCCAAGCTTTCGATTATAGCGATTAAGGACTGAAAGATATATCCTCTTAGTCCTAACACACCTGGATTTGCCATTGTTACATACTCCTTTCTTTATGTTGCTAAATATTTTACAACAATTGAGGATGATTTACTAATAATGATGTGATGGGGAGAATGCTTTGGGTGTAGACCCTAAATAGGGGACTTACATAGGATTAGTATAGTAAAAATAAAAAAGCCGTTTGTTCGGATGACTGCAACGGCTCTATGATAGTGTACTTATTATAATAGCTATTTCGACAATTATTATAGCTGATAGAGTCAGCTGTATCATTATGTCAAAAGAGTATTGCTAGCTTTGAATATTGTGTCCGCGCAAGATTAATCTCGTTGGCTCTGGCTACAGACTAATATTCTCTTTATAGGAGATATTCAGGAAAATCCGAAAGCTGCAGTTGATCATCAGGACCTACGGCCAACATTTCCGTACTTGGGAGAATATGATTAAGTGACAGTTCCTTGCGCTGCTGTCGCCTGGCTCTTGATAAGGTCGGAACGGATATTCCAGTCATATCTTCCACCTGTTTGTAGGAGTAGTCATCAAGAAGTGACAGGGCATGCTGGATCTGAACAGGACTAAATTTTCTTGGACGGCCTTCACGGAAATTTGGATTCATTCGTGCAATCGCTTTTCCTTCCTGTGTTCTTTCCACAATCATGTCGCGCTCGAATTCTGCAAATGCAAACATTACTGTCGTAACCAGTTTTCCGGCAGGCGTATCGTCAAGTATGCCCATATTGAGGATCCGTACCGTCACACCCTTTTCAAGGAGACCTTTGACCAGGTCGGCCCCCTGTGAGGCACTTCTTGCGATTCGGTCCAGCTTGGTAACAACAAGAGTATCCCCCTGCTGCAGTTCGTTTAACAGTTTATTCAGCACCGGCCGGTCCTTTTTGGTTCCGGTAAATGCTTCTTCGTAGATCTCTTCCGCGCCGGCAGCTTCAAGTGCTGCCTTCTGTACATCCAGGCCGTTGCCGTCTTTGGCCTGGCCTTTGGTGCTGACTCTTGCATATCCGTAAATCATTTTCAGTCTCCAATCTTGATCTGTTTTTATAAAACGTATTGTTTTACACTTCTCTGATGCGGGCCCTGCTCTTTTCCCAGAATCTCTCATAACAAGATGTAGAGATGAATTCAGCAGGGCCGCATTTCATCATGAGATCACTCCTCTCTTTCCATGATCTTGGAAGCTTCCAGATCGGCCTCATGGACAGCCAGGACAAGCGGGTATTTCTCCATTGCCTGTCCGACAGCGGTATAGTTTTCCTTTGCTTCGGAAAAGCCCATGTGCCATCGGATGGCCATGACTTCCTGCATGGTAAGCCGGATGTAACACTGAACAAGCATAACGGATTTTTCGCCGTGGCCGAGAGGGCACTGATCATCAACCTGATAGGTCTTTACGGTCTCCCAGATAAAATCCCCCTGTGCATCGTGTTTGACCTGCCATCTTTCAGCGCGGGCTATTTTTTCAGCATCGTAGGTCTTCTGGTTTTTGGTGCTTTCGATATAAAAATCGGCTTTGCAGAGATCATGAAGCAGGCCAATGACAATGAGGCTGTCGTCAGGTACTTCCTCCAGAAGAGGTCCCCAGAAGGGACCGTCTCTCCTAGCAGACAGGCGGTCATAGACATTCAGGCTGTGCTGCAGAAGACCGCCGTCACAGGCCAGATGAAAATGAGTGGACGCAGGAGCTCTGTAAAAATCGGTGGAGCGAATATATTTTATAAGCTTCGGGATCCCGTCACGCTGGACGGAACCGAGCAGGGTTTCAAAACGACGGATGTTTTCTTCTATGGGTGCCATAATTTTATTCTCCTTGTGATTACGAATTCAATTAATGATCTTCTTTTGTGTTTTCAGTCTGTCTTACGGCGTTCTGGTATTTTGGGCCGCCCATCGTGACAGCTGCTGTTCTATTATTTCCAAAATCTGTTCTTCAGAATAGGAAGCGTCAAAGTAGTGACCGATCACCGATTCGGAAAGAAGGATGTTTCTTTTTGCCGGGGCTGATTCCTCTTTTTCAGGTACCAGTACCCGCAGAATGTTCCCCGGAGTAAACTGATCATCCGTGGCAAGATTCCGGAGCTGTCTTGCCTGACCGCCTTTGGGATAAATGTTCTGGTCAATGAGAACCCTGTAAAGCAGCTCCTGCTGTTCGTTTTCCAGGTAAGAGAGCTCTATTCCCGGCCGAACCCCTATTTTTTTGGTATCCACAAGGGCAAGCAGTTCGGGAATAAGCTCTGTCAGCCGGATAAATCTCTGAACCTGGCGGCCGCTTTCGCCGAAAAGGGAACCTGTCTGGTCTGCAGACGACTTCTCGACCAATGGTCGGGAAGTCGGATCGGTCCGTCTTCCCTGGTGCCGCATGGCGTCCATCCGCATTTTGTATGCATAGGCCTTTTCGCTGGGCAGGAGAGCATCCCTCTGGATGTTCGAGTCTACCATGGCGATCACGGCCTGGTCGTCGTCCATATCCCTGATTACAGCAGGAAGGGACGGAAGCCCCAGCACGGTGGCAGCATGCAGGCGCCGATGCCCGGAGATGAGTTCATATCCTCCCTTTGGATCCGGACGGACCAGTATGGGTGTCATGACGCCGTTTTCTCTGATGCTCTGAATCAGCTCCTCCATTCTTTTGTCATCGCCGACCTTAAAAGGATGATCGGAGAAAGGATGGATGTCGGCTGCCGGAAGCTCGGTGACGCCGGCAGTATCATCGACTCCCAGCAGTTCATCAAGGCTTTTGAAGGGAATATTCAGACCGGGGCGATTATTTTTCATTGCCAAGGACCTCCTCTATCAGTGCCGCATACGCGAGTGACGCCTTATGCTGCGGTGCATAACGATAGATACTGATCCCTTCCGCACTGCTCTCCGAGAACTTGCAGGTGCTTGGGATCGTAGTCCTGAAGATCCTTATGCGGTCCCCGTAGCTGCTCCGTAAAAGGGAGACGATATCCTTGGCGATGTTCGTTCTCAGATCCGTGGCTGTGATCAGGATGCCCTCGATCTTCAGATGCCGGTTCAGCCTTTTCTGCACGATCCCGATGGTGCTGATCAGCTGCTGGAGACCCTTTACGGGAAGGTATGCTGCCTGCAGAGGGATAAGAACGCTGTCAGCGCAGGCCAGGGCGTTGGTGGTAAGGAGTCCCAGAGAGGGCATGCAGTCGATGATGATATAGTCGTAGGCATATTCGTCATTGATCCTGGAGATGCAGGTCTTTAAGATCTGTTCCCGGCACATTTGATTTGCCATATTTGCTTCTACGACGGCCAGACTGATGTTTCCGGGGAGAAGATCGATCCCTTCATCGTGGTGGATGATGCACTTGCTCGGATCAGGATCTGTGTCATCCATGATGCTCTGGAGGACGTTTGCAAGAGACATGTCCAGCTCGTCCGGATATCTGCAGCCAAGGCTTGCTGTGAGAGATCCCTGAGGATCTGCGTCGATGAGGAGGACCCGGAAGCCCCTGGCGGCAAGTCCGATCCCCAGGTGTTCTGCGGTGGTGGTCTTGGCGACGCCGCCCTTCTGGTTTGCGATAGCAATAATTCGAGTCATAATATACTTTTCCTTTCGTGTGAGAATTGTCCAGGGCGGCTTTCAGGAGCCTGTTTCCTGAACGGCCCGGGACAGGTGATCAGGGCATGGTCTGTAAAGGCATCGGATGATACCGGGATGCCTTTTACTCTATATGTCAGATCGGTCAGGCCTGCAGCGCCTTATCCAGAGCGTCGAAATCATAGTCCTGCCGCATATAGTTTGTATTAAAGGCGTTGCCGCCTCTGCCGGACCTGGTCCGCGGCTTTGGCCGGTTGCTCTCCCGGTAGAGGGAGACAAGCACATAAGAGATATATGCACCGGCCCGGGATCTGTTTTGACTGCATCTGTCGAGGACACTGCCAAGGATCCTCCCGTCAACGGACAGGAACTGTTTCTTCAGGTGGTGGACCGGGAGAGTGAGGGTGGATGCAAGAGCGTACTTCTGATCATCCTCTGCCTGCAGGATATCGACGATCCGTTCCAGCACCGCGTCAATGACGGCGCGTTCATCAGGGTATCTGCTAAGGAGCGCGAAATAGTCGACCTGTCTTCGCAGCATCTCGAACAGAGCAGTCTTCTCGTTATCATCATCCTGTGAGGGAGCCGGGGCAGATCCGCCGACCGGGGATATATGATGATCAGGATAAGAAGGAAAAGTTTTCTCACCACGGGGGTTTATAGGAGTCAATTTTCCAACCGCCGCATCTGCTTCTTTACGACCCTCATATCCTCCATTTTCCGACCCCGGCATCTCCTTATTTCCGACCACTGTTTCTCCCGATTTCCGTCCTCCATATCGGCCATTTTCCGACTTCAGGCCATCAGGGCCTTCGTCTTTGGCTGAAGAAGGTGATACGTTCTCCGGCCTGGCCGCATCGTCTTTATTGCCCTGGTCTTCGGGCGCCTCTGCAGGAGCAGCAGGGAAGAGAGCAAAAGGTTCTTTCAGCTCTTCTGCATCCTTCAGAAGAAATTCATTCACGAAGATCTTGCTTGGCAGCTGGGAATGCCTCTTTTCGGTCCTGATCAGGCCGAAAGTGGAAAGCTCCTTTAACAGGCCCATTGCCTTATCACGGTAGCAGCCCATGATGGATGCGGCCTCCTGTACCGTGCAGACGGTATAGGAAACGTCCCCTTTGCCGTAAGCCAGATTCAGAGAGAAGCGATTGTATAAGACGCAGTAGAGGAGCTTTGCATCCAGACTGAGATCCGAAAAGGCCGAATGGAAGAGCATAGGTCTGGGGACCATAATGTAAGGGAACTCTTTAGCTTTTTCGGGCGTAATGTATTCCAATGAGGGACCGGAATGGGCAGGGGTGTTTTCATCGGAGGAAGCCGCAGGTGAATACGAAAGTACGGTGATCTTATAGGGCAATCCGTATCCGGACCTTTGCCGCCTGATCAGACCGATCTTTGCCAGCTCTGTCAGTGCTGAGCTGGCTTTCTTTGTCTTGCACCCGAGCTGCTCCTCGATCTGTGCGATGGGATAGATGACATAGCAGCGGCCGTTTTGGTCCAGCCACTTGTTGGAGAAGGAAAGGACGCTCCGCTCCACTAAAAGGGCATAAAGAGCCTTTGCGGCAGAGGAGAGCTTCCGAAATGCAGGATCCTGGAACATGTATTTCGGAATTCTGAGAAATGAATATTTTACGAGAGAGAATCTCGTGACCGGACGGAATGTGATTTCCCGTTCAGAAGGAAGTGAATTGCAGTTTTCCATAGTCGTCTCCTTAAAAGATGCTTGAAGAGACCTTCTAAATCTGCTATCATTCACTTAGCTCTTTAAGTGAAGCAGGTTCGAAAGGCCGCTTTAAGACTCCTGTTGGCGCGGGAGTCTTTTTTTACTCATTTTCAGGAAAACTACCGAAGGGCTTTGAATAAAACTGACGCTGAAAGGTGTAAAAAGAGGGGGTAACAAAACGGGGTAACAACAGGGTATCCAGTGCCGATAAACCTCCTTCCTAAGCCAAATAGTGTCATTTTCCCGACCTTCAAATCTGGTTGGCACCTCGCAGAAAGCCCGATAACCTTTGAAAGGTTACGGGTTTTTTGTTGTGTAGAGAGAGAACAGCAGAGGACTGGCGTTTAGTATGATTTTTTTCACTGGAGGTTAACATGAAGAAGCACTGGATCGTTATCGCAGGTCTGTATCTGTATCTGGAGTTTCTGGCAACAATGGGGCCCGTGCTCATGATGATGGCAGGAATCAAGCTTCCGCCGGCCGTGGATCAGTGGGCCGGGTCGAACTGGCTGGGCACGGCTGTATGGCTCTTTATCATTTCCACTCTGATACTGCTTGTCATTGGAATTGTTTCTTCGGTTTTTTTCGTCAGGCGCCCCGCTGTGTCTGCCCGGGAAAGTGTTTCCCTCCTGAAAACCCAGATGGTCATGAGGCTCATACAGATACCGGGCTACGTCATTTGCTTTGCGCTGGCAGTTCTTTTCCTCATGACTATTTTCACAGTCGGATTTTCTCTCTTTCTGCTGATTCTTGATTCTGCCTCAATCCTGATCACAGGTCTTTTTTCCATACCTGTGTATGCAGCTCTTTATAAGAACGGGCAGATCAGCAAAAGGCGGGCCATCGGCTATTCCCTTTTATCCTTTGTCTTTTGTGCGGATGTCATCGTTTCCGTCTTCTGTTACAGACAGGTAAAAGATTTGAAAAACGACACAACGTTTTCTCAGAAGTCATCAGATACAGATTCCTGAAGATTTTTGAAAAACATATGCTGAAACAGGAGGCCTGGCTTTTGCCGGGCTTTTCTTATTTGGGGCAGATTATGGCTGTATTGTCCCGTATTTTTGACCTGTCAGATGCCGGATTGACAGTGATCAGGGACCTTTCTATAATTGAATTATCAAATCGCACCGCCTCTTCAGCAGGCGGAGCAAACTATTTCTAACCAGTCAAATCTTATAATCACATCGAAAGGAGTCTCCTGTGAACGAAGTAAAACTGAAACGCAACGCTGCCGCCACTGTTTTTTCTGATCTGTTCAGCCGCCCGAAGTACCGGCTTCAGCTTTATCATGTCTTCCATCCGGAAGATAAGGATGTTACCGAAGATCAACTGACGAACGTGACCTTGAGCAGCATTCTGGTCACGGGCGTTTATAACGATCTGGGATTTACGGTCCGGGGCAGAAGGATCATTATGGTGGAAGCCCAGTCCACGTGGTCTGTTAACATCACGTACAGATGCCTTGAATATCTTCTCAGTGAATGGAAGCAGCATCTGTCCAGAACGGAGCAGAATATTTACGGAAAGAAGGCAGTCCGTCTTCCTTATCCGGAACTGTATGTCCTGTATACGGGTGAGGAACCGCATGAAGAAAGTGAACTCAGACTGTCCAGTGAGCTTTTCCCCGGTCAGGATATTCCGGTGGAAGCCGTCGTCAGGATCCTGTACAAAGGTGAAAAGGACGATATCCTGGATCAGTACGTCAGATATACGAAGATCCTGCGTAAGGCCATTAAAGAAAACGGTTATGATGCATCCACGGCAGAAAAAGTGGTCAGCGAATGTATCCGTCAGAATATTCTGGCGGACTATATGAAGGAAAGAGGGGCAGAGATTATGGCAGCCATGCTTGACATTTTTGACCAGGAAAAGGTATGGGATATGGCCCTGAAGGCAGAACGCAGGGAAGGCAGAGAAGAAGGCTTTGCCGCCGGAATCAACAGTATCATCAGTATCTGCAGAGAGATGGTGCATATGGAGGATCGGGAAGTTATTGAAACGCTTATGGG
>ODAI013816096.1_pt1 | contig 10472 bp, 4 predicted proteins | sample 1539321 | NCBI WGS metagenome assembly ODAI01 (sample SAMN02144231, study PRJEB22623) | gut metagenome | biome: sheep rumen | host: Ovis aries | place: New Zealand | reverse complement strand
CAAAGATACAAAAAATATTTGATATTCCCCACATTTCCCCACGAAAAAAAATATTAATTGTTTTATCAACAGCTTTTTTACATCGGCATACATACAATAACTCGCGCAAATACAATGACTTACGCGAGTTATTAACAATTTAATAAAATTGTGGTGTAAAATGGGGCGTTGCGCTCGCCTTAACGAACACGAGCACCTTGAGGCGTATATTCTCTATCGTTGCGCTCTATCAATAATTGACCGTCGCGCAGGATTTTATGGGCTTGAATATCGTCGGATTTTGTTTCTTCAATCCCTTGTGAACTTGCCGGGTATATATTATATACCATTTGCAGATTGTAGCCGGAGTAGTTATCGCCCTCGTATTGCAGTCTCGTGAGCAAGCAATACGAGTTTCCATGACCGCCCCAACCCCAGTTTACGTGATAGTAATATTCGCCATCGATCACTTTGTAACCATCCACTACGAAGCAATGACCTGTTTGACCTATAGCAGGGAAACCGGCAAAGATCACCGGATGACCGGCTGCTAATTCAGGACGGACAGCATCTTCGCCCCAGTAGAAAATAGTTTCTTCCGGGTTGGAACTATTCTTTGAGCTGATAAAACTAACTTTATTGCTGTAGCCGAAATTATTTTTCAGCAAACCATCCATCTTCGCCAAATCGGCTCCGCTACCATCTTTGGAATAGTTCATACTCAGCGAAGCGCCGCACATCAGCATCAGCGTTGCTACGGCGTCTGCTTGTTTTTGCGTATAATTGCCTTGATAGCTCTCCAGCATATTAGCCCAGTCGAACGGATAGTCCTCCAGATTGATCGTTTTGGCGCCGTCATTGCCGCCCGTATAGGTGAAAGTACCTGTTCCGTGAGCCGGATATTTGTAATACCGCATCACTTGCGCCATCGCTGTTGCAACGCATCCTGTTACGGCGCGACCGCCGTTCAGATAAGGGCATTTATTGTTGTATGGTGCTCCTTGGTCGTAAGTGATATTGCCCAATAATGGTTCTACCGCATCGTCTGCTTCTGCATGTTCCAGTACAAAAAAGTCTGCTGCGTCTGCTCCTTGGTCCATCTGCTCCATTGCATGGATGTAGCGGGCATAGAAACTGCGTTGCTCCGGTGTTAGGGATGTGGAATGGATGTCCATAGTAGGATCATCAAAATACACAGGTTGAAGTGTCTTGGCACACATCGTGATACTTGCCGATACCAATACCACAAGGGTTAGTAAATAGTGCTTCATAATGTTATATGTTTTATTAGTTATTGAACTTGTTAATAAGATACTATCTTGGCGTTCAGATCTTTCCTGCCCATTTTGCCGTAGTAGTATTTTACCAGGAATACTTGTCCTTCCGGCAGGTGGGGCAATATAACGGTAGTTGTCCCATTGGCTGGGGTTAGCTGTTGGAGCAGCCGTCCGGTATAGGTATATATTCCTATATAGTGCTTTCCGTCTGCCGGTTCCGGCAGTATGGCGGAGTATTGTCCTGTGCCGGTGCGAACGATTTTCAGCCGTGGGTTGCCTTCCTTTTCCGGCGTACGTACTGCGTAAGGGGCGCTCAGGGCGCTATAGTGAGGCTCGCAACCTTTTTCTTCAACGGCTTGCATGGAGTAGTAATACGTGGTTGCCGGCTGCAGGTCGCGGAAGGCTATACTGCTACTTGTGCCGCTTTTATAGTATTCTTTTAATTGGTATATATACTCTATATGCTGATTCAAATGCGCAGTCCATTCGTCCACGGCTGTCCCACCTTTGCCGCCTATATGGGTGTAAGTCAATCGGAATTGATGCCATTCTTTGGCGCTGTCCAACTCGATCGTACGTATTGTATTGCGCGTGGTGCGCTGGATGTAAATAGAGGTGATGGCATCCCATCGGGAACCATCTTTCGATCCGCTTAATACCAACGTGCCGCCTGTTTCTTCGCCTACGCTGTTGGGCGTGTAGTTATTGCTGATCCATAGCGTAATGGCTGCGGGGGCGTAGAAATAATAGGGCGATTCAATATACTCTCCCGTCTTTTCAAAGAGAAGAGCTTTGCCGGATTTAGCGTAGGTGGACTGAATATTGGTGAAATTGGCATTCCATCCTTTCTCACGAATAGCATCCAAGTTGTTGAAATCATCGAACGACTCAACTTCTTCACTCTCGCCTTCGCTGACAGTGTATAGCATATAGTAATATAGATCCGCATCTTCCTGAGGCTCCCAAGCCAGAGTAAAGGATGTGGACGTCAGGTTGCTAACGGAGTCTATTACCGGAGTGGTGATATAGGTAGGTCTCGGCGCACGACCGCCTAAGGTCAACTGAGTACCTATCTCTCCATCTGTAGTCTCGGCGGAAAGAAAAGCATAGGAGTAGTCGCAATTTTTCCTGCTCGGCTGGAATACCGCCTTGGTTGAAATAGTGAATGCCCTATCGGGCGTTATGGCTATTTCTGCCGTGTCGCCGTAGTTGTACCATTCTTTACCTCCGTCGGGGCTGAAACGGAATGATCTGCTTGACACAAACATCCGTATGGCTTCACGCTGCATCGCAGGCACGTAGAGAACGGCGTCCGCGGTGTCATATTTCACAGGACCATTATCGTAAGACGTCTCCATCTCTACGCTCTCTTTGTCGAATCGCAGCATCGTTTCTTCGCTACCGCCTACCTGCATGGACACACTTCCGTCCGGACGTTGCCGGATCTGCGTGAAAGTCAAGCTGTCTATGGTACTCCCATCGTAGAATTTAGGTGTCCACGATGTGCGTCGTGTAGTGCCGGGAAAGACATCGGCTGCCGAACTGGAGGTGGGCGAATTGGAACCTGCGCTCACTATATCAAATCCCAGCGGAGAGTAGTTGTTGAACGTGTTATAAGTCCACCTTGTCTGATTGAAATTAATGTGCGATATTAGCATACCGGGTGCTACCAGTGCTTCTTTGCCGGCGTCCCATCCTACTTTCTGTCGATTCTCTATCATGAAGAACTCGGTAGGATTAGGGGAATCGGGACTTAGATTATGAGTCTTTAGGGCGATCAGGTATGCTTTGTTGCTGCTCTCGATCGGCTCTAAGATCCGCATTCCGGCGGTGGTGATCTGTTCCGGCACCAGCCATCCTAACATGAATCGCTCAAAAGCGGTGAAGGAAGGGGGAGTTGAGCCGTTATTGTTGTAGCTTCCGGAGCACATGATATCCCATTCTCCTACGGTATAGCGATCCGATTGCTCGGTGTCATATAGATCCGGCAGACCCAAGGCATGACCGAACTCATGGCAATAGGTACCTATTCCCGTTTGTACCTTGCCGCCGCTGCTGCGGTATTCGGAGATCATGAGGTAGCCGCCAATATATTTTCCGCTATACCGGTTGGAGCCGTTGAGCGAGCTGTAATGGGGCCAGATGGTATTCGCTGCGCCGCCCTCCGCTTCGTTATAGCCCGCCACGACTATAGACACATTATCTATATAGCCATCGTTGTTGTTGTCAAACCGGCTAAAATCCACACCGGCTTCCTCTGCTATATATGCGGCTTCCAGCACTAATTCGCGCGCGTGCACATTATGGTCTGTGTAACTTCCCGATGTGCGGTTTTGACCATAATATGCCATCTCCCTGCTCAGGGTATATGGACCGAATACCTCATACTCCAAGTCCAAAGCGCTGTCCGAAGAAGCGATATAATAATTGTGTACAGAACCCGTCGCATTGGGATTGCTGCCGCCTGAGCCGTTGAATAAGTCGTCAAACTGCTCTTTGGCGTTTGCTAAACTGAAACTCAGGTCTTTGAAATTGACTAGAATGACAGGTATGCGCACCTTGCCGCTTGAAGGGACATAGGAATAGTCCATTTGCATTTTCCGCGGAGCATGCATCGCTTTGGGCGTTCGCTCGTCCTCGTTTTCTTCTCCGGCTACGGCTATCCGATGCCCGCGCAAATCGGTGTAGAAATGGTAATTCTCATCTCCACGCAGATAGACCGTGTCTGTCTTCCCGTCCGGTAAATGGCGCACAATAGGGTACGGCGTAGCCGGTACTGCCCATGAGACTATGCTGTATGCCAATAATGACAATATGAAACCTATTTTTCTCATTTAGCGTGCAAAGGTACAAAAAAAATGCCAATTATGCAAATTTATTCTCTTTTTTTATGCGAAAAACAATCTTAGACTAATCAAAGACTATAAAAAAGCCGCCTGCTTTGCAGCAGACGGCTCTGTTAGATCAAATACCTTTGTGATTAGAATTTAGCACGAATCACGCGGATATTCTTGTCTTTAATCTCCTGCTGGTGCTTAGCTTGGAAGGAAGCATCCTTGAAATAAGCAGGCTCGCTAACCTTTGTGAAGCGTTTTGCCTCAGAGGTCGGATGTACACCGTACGTTACTGTTACAGGATCTGCGTAATGAATATCTTCATCAATGAGTGTAATTACAGTGCCTTCATCGTCAAACTCCATATTCATACCCCAGGAATAATCCAACTGAGTGAAAGTAATAGTGGAGTAATCCAACTTATACATGTACTTAGAAACCGCATCTTCATTGGAAACAGTGAAAAGACCTTCCGTTACAAATGCATCAGGAATCAGACTATATGTGTATCCTGCTTGCTCTCCGTCTGTCGAATACTCGTAGGTGTTCATAATCGGACCATGTATATGCGAAGCAGCTTCTTCAAGGTGATTTCTAGTGGTGCTTTCGCCGGCATTGTAAGCAGAAACAAATTGCTTCATTGCAGCGATATATTCTGCCTCATCAACATAACCCGGCTTAGCGATCTTAGCGTTGTCATCAAATTCTTTTGCCGTAATAGCCCAGTCGCCTAAGCAGAATACAGCTCCACGTTCCTCTTTCAGTAGGTATGCGGTAGCATAGTACATAGGAGCGGTTACTTCCAGAATAACACCTTTCTCCGTTCCGGCGAAAGCACCGGTGTTGTCAATATAGAAACCATCGCTATACAACTCCCATTTTGCTTGTACTTTGTATGCCGGGTAGGTGATACCGTCACTTGCTGTAACGGAGTCAATGATGTACTCGCCGGTCACGGGATCAAGTGCATCTGTTGTATCCGGCATATACATATAAGCATTGTTGAATGTGATAGCCTCGAGGAATGTCTTCACGAAAACATGGCAGGAGTCTTTCAAATTTCCGAAGCTTGCATAGATATAGCAATCGCCAAATCCCGTTGCCTCTACATAGCCACGGCTGGTTACTACAGCTACGGTAGTATCACTACTGCTCCAAGCAATCGTTGCAGTAGCATCGTCCGGAGTCAGAGTAGCAGACAGACGAATGCTCGGCTCTTCTACGGTCAATACTACCTCATGAGGGTTTACTACTAATGATTTACCGTCTTGGGGGCCATCAGGGTTATCTTTCGGCTGGCACGCGGTAATGCATACTGCGCTTGCTACAAGCGCAAATGCTAAAAATTTCTTTGTCATAACTTTGTTAATTTTGAAGTTAATATAATATTCGTTTTATATTTTTACAACTATACTTTTATTAGGGAAGTGGAGTTGTATTTACTTTGGGGTTATATGAACCTTCGGAGCTCGGCATCTGGAATGTGTAAACATCTGCTGTCGGATCAATATCTGCTCCCGGATTTGCGCAATGGTTAGCACCACGTTTGCGTTTGTTTTCTTTGAGAACCTCTGCTGCCAGACGGCGGAAGGTCTGCAATCCATATCCTTCGCCCCACATTTCTACACGCCAGTTATACTCAATCTCAGCCAGCAGATTGTCGTGGCTCAAAGTGGCTTTATGGGCAGCGTATTCTGCCTCTTGTCCGTCTGCGATACGTTGGTCGGTGAGGGTGGTCAGATACGTGATGGCATCTCCGTCGTTACCCAAACGGTAACTTGCCTCTGCTGCGATCAGATACATAGCCTCTATACGCATGAACACATTGTCGCTCAACCATTCGCGGTCAATATCATCCGTTTTGGTGGATTTGGGATTAGCGGCAGAGAAGAATTTGCCATCCGGACATAATTTGTAGGTGCTGTTAGCGCTACCGTCGTTAAACCATCTTTTGCGGGCATCGTAATCGGGAATCTCTTTGTAGAGGTTTTCGTCGATCACTTTGGTATCTCCGGCCCATGCGTAGCTATACGAGTGGATATCTACTTGACCGAAGAAAGATGCCAGACCGCCGGCGGTCTCTACCGTCACATCTTGTCCCCACATCCAGGATACATTGTTGACATTATTGAATCCGGTCTCGAGCAATTCATTACGCGGCAGGATCTGTGCCGTGGTGGTTGTAATTGCCAACTGCGCAAAGTCGCGTGCATTGGTGTATGCTTGCGTATATGCTTCGCCCGGACGATCCGATTTGCCTTTGTTCAAATACGAATATGCCAAAATAGCACATGCAATACTCTTATCTACTACCAACTTGGATGGACGTTGTACTTCCGAGAAGGCGCTGAAATAGTCAATCGCGTTGGTCAGATCGCTCTCAACTTGCGCATAGACCTCGCCCATTGTAGCCAGACCTTGCGCTTCGTTCATATTGATCTCGTTGTAGAGCGGGAAAGCTAACTCCTTGTCAATATCTGATACCTTCTTCGGCGTTTCGCAATAGAGCATTAAGAGGTTGCTATAGATGTAGCCACGCATCGTCAGAGCTTGCGCATAGCAATTAGCCACAACCGACTCTGATTCATTGAAGGTAGCCAATGTATCTACCTTAATAATCGTAGTATCGGCGCCACCGATGATAGTATCAATGGTAGTAGAGCGGGTGGTGTAATACATTACCTCGTCTCCCTTGGTGTTTACTACATTAGGCAGACCATTGGCAGCAATCCGCTTGATCACATTGTCTGCTGAAGCAGTCGAACCGCCTTGTGCGGTATAGATCACTGCGTTGACATTGTGCAGCATGCTATAGTAGTAATACCAGATATAGCCGGTACGCCCTGTACGACCTTCTCCTTGTTCGTCCGTGTAGAACCATCCATACGAATAGTTAGTCAGCGCCATATCGCCACACATGAGATCGGTGTACATGTCGATTGAACGCTTACCAAAAGCATCGTGGTCGCTTACGGCATACATCATAGAATAGATACCGCGCATTGAACCCTCCAGCTGGTTAGCGAGTTTCTCATACTGACCTTGGGTAATCGTGCTACCATACGGATCGCGGGTGAGGAAACTGTCACCGCAAGATACCAGCATTGTTGCGCAGATACCTGCTACGAATAATTTATATACGTTTTTCATATTTCTTTCTCCTTTCTATACCTTATTAGAATTGGAATTTGATACCGCCCATGATCGTTGACAGCGGTGTATATTGATACGAGTCGGACGTTCCGGTAAACGAAGCCATCGGGTTGTATCCGCGACGTGCGGAAGCGAGGGCTAAGTTGTCTGCCGATACATAGATATTAAGCGAGTTGAACTTGATCTTCTGCATCCATTTCTTCGGGAAATTATAACCGATACGGATGTTGTTCAGACTCAGGAACGACAGGCTGGTCAGGAAGCGCGTAGAACTCATATTCGCGTACAAGTCAGAACCATTAGAAAGACGCGGAATAGCGTTTACTCCTTGAGCAACTACAGCTGCTTGCTGCTGCTCGGTCATCATTGAGTTCCATGCATTTCGCATATCTACGTGCCAGTTGCATTTACCGATCTTGTCGCTGTTCATCAACTCAGCATAAACAACGTCGTATCCGTATCCGCCCAAGCCATAAGAGCAGGTAGCGGAGAAGGTAAATCCATAGGCATCCAAGTCAATACCGAATCCACCGGCGAAAGCAGGGATACGGCTCTTGCCGATAAAATTGCTTCCTGCGTAGCGGGATGCTGCACCGGATATAATCTCAGTCTTCAATACATCCTCTGCTTTTTGACCCGGATAGTATTTCTTCATGTACTCGTACACGCTGGCTACATAGTTATTACCGCTACGGCCATAGATCTGGAGGTTGGTAGCACTATTGCCGGTACCGAAACCACCCAGATTCGGGTCATAGTATCCGACATACAATGCCTCACCTTTATCGTTGATTCCCACGTACTCCGGCAAATACCAGTCATAGGGGCTATGACCCACAGCCAGACCGCTTGCCATCACCATATCCTCTTCGGTTTCTGCATATTCCGGCAGTTTGGTGATCTTGTGCGCGTAGTGCGATCCGTTGAGACGGATGTCTAACTTCACGTTACGGGTGTCAACAGCGTGTACGTTGAATTGGAGTTCCACACCTTGGTTCACCATGGCACCACCGTTGATAGGAATGGATGTGTAACCTAACGACGGAGCTACAGGACGGTAGAACAACATGTTATCCGTGCTCTTCCAGAAATAGTCGATTTCTGCACTCAGATATTTGCCGATACCGAATTCCAAACCAAGGTCTACGATTTGACTGCGCTCCCAGGTCAGGTCTTTATTACCCTTTTGAGCCCATACATAACCTACCTCTGCATCTACATATTCTATAGAGTAGAGGTCTTGGAATAACTGGGTCGAGATACCACCTTGGTTACCCAATACACCCCAGCTCAGACGCAACTTACCATCTTTCAACCAGTCTTTCGCATCGCTGCTCTGGATAAAATCTTCATTGGTGAACATCCATGTACCACCCACGGATCCGAAATGTCCCCAACGATGACCTTTGGCGAACTTGGAAGAACCATCGGCACGATAGTTTGCCGTTACGCCATAACGCTCGTTGTAGATATATGAAGCCGTTGCGAGGAAGGACTCCAATGCCGTTGAGTTGGTAGCGGAAGTGATCGTCGTGTTCTGGATCGCGTTACCCAATTCCAATGCGTTCTCTCCTTCTGGTACAGCCACGTGGCTCTTGGAGCCATAGATATACGAACTGCGCGCATACTGCGTTTCGTGTCCCGCCATCGCGCGGATGGAGTGCTCGCCGATCGTCTTGTTGTATTCCAATAATTGCTGTGCGGTGATCCACATCTGGTCGTCTTGCTCCGTAGCGATACGTCCGATACCACCGGCATCACCGTAGTATGCGTTGGTGAACTCGCTCTCTTTCGCACCGCGGTATTGCATATTGGCATTGATGATCAATTTCAAATCCTTGTAGAACTTGAACTCGAGCGAACCGCCCGCCATTACATAGTGCTGTACGATATTGTCGCGGTCGTAGCGAAGCGAACCGGCAGGGTTGATACCCGAACCGAACGGACGTCCATAACCCTCGAACATACCGTAGTCGTACGCATAGCCGCCTGTTTTCGGGTCGGTCTTGATCGTTCCGTCTGCGTTATAGAGGAAAACAGGGAAGACCGGCGCCATCTGGTTTACATAGACGAAACCACTGTTCATGTTGTCGCCTTGACCGGCTGCGTTCTGGTTCGAATAGGTATATGCCATGTTCACATTTCCTTTCAACCATTTCTTCGGCTGGAAGTCCACGTTGCTACGGATCGTAAAACGATCATAGGTAGAACCGATATAGTAACCTTCATCCTTCAAATAACCGATAGAGGTGAAATAGGTTGTCTTCTCGGTACCGCCGGAGATACGGACGGTCGCATCCAGTTTCTGTCCCACGCGGAAGATAGCGTCGCGCCAGCTGGTCAAATTATTCATGCCGGGCTTGTATTGCACGCCGTCCTCGGCTCCCAAGAACTTACCGTTGTTACCGATCAACTGACCACCTTTCGGGTTGGTGTTGATGGTACCATCGTCGTTTACTACTTGCCATAAGTTGTACGGCTCAGGAATACCTTTGGCGCCAAACAACATGTTGCTGGCATCCATTGCTTTTCCTGTTTCTGTAGCACGAGAACTGGAGTTGTAGATACTCATCCAAGCCATCTCTGCAAACTCTTGCGGGTCGGTGATCACATCGTACATAGGCAGCAGACGCATGTTACCACCGTATTTGATATCCACGTCGATCTTTCCTTGCTCGCCCGAAGTACCTTTCTTCGTCGTGATGACGATGACACCGTTAGCACCGCGGCTACCATAGAGCGAAGTAGCGGTAGCGTCCTTCAGAATGGTAGTGGAAGCGATATCGCCCGGGTCAATGGTAGAGATATATGCAGCCTCATAGGGCACACCATCTACGATATACAGCGGAGCCGAGCTGGCGTTCAACGAACCGATACCACGGATACGAATGCTGGCTGCTTCACCCGGCTGACCGGTCGTGGTTACGACCTGTACACCGGCTACCTCACCCGCCAATGCCTTCGAGATCTCAGACGGACTTTTCTTCTCAATATTCTCGGCATTTACTGCCTGTGCGGATCCTGCGAATGAACCTTTGCTGACGTTACCATAACCGGTTACGACAACCTCTTGGATCACCTCGCTGTTCTCCTGCATCGTGATCTTCAAATTCTTGCCGGCTTCTACCTCTATGGTAGCCATACCGACATAACTAACTACCAAAGTCTTCACAGACTCCGGTACCTCCATCTCGAATTTACCGTCGTAATCCGAGATCGTACCCTGTGT
>ODAI011298815.1_pt1 | contig 10472 bp, 11 predicted proteins | sample 1539321 | NCBI WGS metagenome assembly ODAI01 (sample SAMN02144231, study PRJEB22623) | gut metagenome | biome: sheep rumen | host: Ovis aries | place: New Zealand | reverse complement strand
TGATGCATTTTACTGTTAGGAAAAGGTGTTTTGCAGGGAGGAACAGCATTGAACCTAAATAAGATTAAAGAGATCCCGATAGTCAAAAAACTGGGATTCAACAGGATCGTACTGACGGGTGTTCTGGTACTGATGTATGTGGTGCTGAGCCTGATAGTTGACAAATTCGCGGGAATGCCGCGTATCATGAGCGCGCTCAACTATGCGTATTTCCTTGGATTCTTATCTCTTGGTGTTACTTTTGTCATAGCAACAGGAGGTATTGACTTTTCCATCGGTCCCGTCATGTTCTGCTGCGCGCTCGTATCGGGGTACTGTCTTACCAGTCACGGTGTACCGATGCTACTGTCATTGATAATAAGTGTCATCGTGGGATTTATATTCGGAATGTTTAATGGATATCTTGTTGCTTACTGGAGGGTTCCGCCGTTCATCGTATCAATGGCTAGTATGAACATAGCCAAAGGTGTAGCGAGCGTATTTACCAAGACCCAGTCTGTAAGCTGGCCTCAGGCAGCAAAGGGAGGCTGGTTCAGATCGCTTGTTAAGGTAGGAAAGTTTCCGGTGGGAATAGTGATATTTTTTGCGATAGCGATCGTCTGCTCGATAGTGCTCAATCACACAAAAGCCGGCAGGTACATCTTAAGTCTTGGAAGTAACCGCGAGGCAGTAAGGCTTTCCGGTGTAGATATCAAGAAATGGGAAATGCTTGCATATGTGATATGCGGTATTCTTGTCGGAATAGCAGCAATATACTTTGTCGGAGCTTATACAACGGTCCAGCCCGGATACGGTGACCAGTACAACAATGAAGCAATCGCCGGATGCGTTATGGGAGGAACATCAATGGCAGGCGGACTCGCATCCATCGGAGGAACAGTAATAGGCGTGCTCATCATTGCGCTTTTGCAGGAAGGAATCCTGGCTCTTGGATTTACCAAGGATTATCAGCTGATAATCACAGGTCTTATAGTTATCGTTGCGGTATATGCGGACGTAATGGCAAGGCGCAGGAATAACTAGAAAGGACGTGGAGAAAATGGGTGAAGTCATTCTTGAAATGAAAAAAATCGATAAGAGCTTTCCCGGCGTTCACGCTCTTAACAATGTTGATTTTGAAGTAAAGCGCGGTGAAGTACATGCCCTTATGGGAGAGAACGGTGCCGGAAAATCAACACTTATGAAAGTTCTTACCGGTATTTATACTAAGGACTCCGGGACGATCATATATGAAGGCAAAGAAGTTGAGTTTAACAGTACCAGGGAAGCTCAGGATGCCGGAATAGTTATCGTACATCAGGAACTTAACATGGTGGGACATCTGACTGTGGCACAGAACATCTTTATCGGACGTGAGTTCAAAAAAGGGATCCGTATCGATGATAAGAAGATGAACGAGGAAGCAAAGAAACTGTTTGACAGACTCAACATCGATATCGATCCGACGATGACAATGAGTGATCTTACCGTTGGTAAACAGCAGATGTGTGAGATTGCAAAAGCTATATCTCACGATGCCAAAGTCATTGTATTCGACGAACCGTCAGCAGCTCTTACGGAAGCAGAGATAGAAGATCTCTTCAAGATCATTAAGGACCTTCGCGAACAGCAGATGGGTATCGTATATATCTCTCACCGTATGGATGAGATCAAGGTCATCACGGACAGAGTTACGGTTATGCGCGACGGATGCTATGTCGGAACGCTCATCACCGAAGAGTCCACGAAGGACGATATTGTCAACATGATGGTCGGTCGTGTCATTTACGAAGAACCCAAGACAAAGAGCCAGGTGGCAGCTGATGCGCCGGTCGTTCTGAAGGTTGAACACTTAAATGCCGGTAGGATGGTTCAGGATATTTCATTTGAACTGCATAAGGGGGAGATTCTGGGATTTTCGGGCCTTATGGGTGCGGGAAGAACAGAGACGGCAAGGGCGATATTCGGCGCTGATCCAAAAGAGAGTGGCGATATATATGTAAACGGACAGCTCGTTACTATAAACAGTCCCGAGGATGCCGTAAGAGCCGGTATTGGATATCTTTCGGAAGACCGTAAGAGGTTCGGTATTGTAGTCCAGAAGACGGTTGCAGAAAACACGACCATGGCTGATCTTCCGAACTATATGAAGGGTCTGTTCATAGACAGGAAGAAGGAAAGGGATGTTGCAAGGAAGTTTGTGGACTCTCTTGCAACCAAGACACCGAGCGTTGACCAGATGGTGATCAACCTCTCGGGCGGTAACCAGCAGAAGGTTGTCATCGCCAAGTGGCTGTGCAAGAACTGTGACATTCTCATATTCGACGAGCCTACACGAGGAATAGATGTAGGGGCCAAGAACGAGATATATAAGCTCATGAATAAGCTTGCATCGGAAGGAAAATCGATCATAATGATCTCTTCTGAGATGACGGAGATACTTCGAATGAGTGACCGCATTGTAGTTATGTGTGAAGGAAGAAAGACCGGAGAGCTCACGATTGAAGAAACCACGCAGGAAAAGATAATGAATCTTGCTACGAGAGATATTAACTAGGAGGAAAAGCATGGAAAAGAAAAAAGTGCCTGCAAAGATATTTAAGCAGGAAGTGATAGTATTCCTGGTTGTCATAGCATTGCTGATATTCTTCTGCGTGGCAAGCCAAGATTTCAGGAAATATACAACGATTCTTACCATCATGGATTACTCGTACTACATCGTTCTGATGGCAATCGGAGTTGCGTTCCCTCTGATAACCGGAGGAGTAGACCTGTCGATAGGTACCGGTCTTGTATGTTACTCCCTTGCCGGCGGATATCTGATCATGTTTAAGGGATGGCCGACGGGTCTTGCGATGATAGTATCGATATTGTTTGGTCTGGCGATCGGAACTCTAAACGGAATACTGATAGGCGTTATGGATCTGCCGCCTTTCCTCGGAACGCTTTGTACATGCATGATAACAAGAGGACTCGGATCCATATGTTCGAAGAACACAGGTATCTCCTGGCCCACAACGGGACAGCCGGGAAGCTGGTTCCGCAGTATTTTCAAGTATGAGACAGCAGGCGGAACGAAGATACCTCTCGGATTTATCTGGGTACTGTTGCTTGCCGTCATCATGCACTTTGTTCTCAACCACACAAAGATCGGCCGGTATACGATCGCTATAGGAAGTAATAAAGAGGCTGCGATCCTGTCGGGTATAAACGTCAAGTTCTACCATATTATGGCATACACTATCTCAGGACTGTTTGCGGCACTTGCATCGATAGCATATTCGGCAGTGTTCAAGACGGTGCTTCCGGGTACCGGAGCTGGCTTCGAACTTGAAGCGATCGGAGGTGCGATCATCGGTGGTGTGTCGGCCACAGGCGGTGCCGGTTCCATTATCGGAACATTTATAGGTGTATTTGTCATATGTCTGTTAAAGACCGGACTTCCGTTCATAGGACTTCAGGCCAACTGGCAGCAGATAGTGACCGGACTTGTTCTTATCGGATCGGTCATGGTGGATATCATCAAGAAGAGAAGAGAAGCAAAGAAGTAAAGATCATGAAGCAGATGTGTACTGCAGAGGGCAGTTCATATAAAATGGAAAAATTCCAAATTCAAAGGAGGAACAAAATGAAGAAAAAGTTATTGGCTACAATCGTAAGCACAGCAATGGTTGCAACTCTCCTTGCGGGATGTTCAGGTGCAGCAGCCCCCGCAGCTGATGCAGCACCCGCAGCAACAGAAGCAGCAGCTCCCGCTGAAGATACTTCCACGGAAGCAGCAGCACCTGCAGCTGATGCAGCATCAGGCGATCTCGATTTCAAGATTGTTGTAAAGAGCTTCCAGTCTTCATACTGGCAGGCAGCAGTTCAGGGCGTTAACCAGGCAGCAGAAGAACTCGGCGTAAAGGTTGAGTGTAACGGTCCCAATGCTGAGTCTGATATTGCAGACCAGGTTAATATGCTTACAAATTACATCAACGGTGCTCCCAGCGGAATCGGTCTTGCAGCTTGTGATCAGAGCGCATGTCTTGATGCTCTTCAGATGGCTAAGGATGCGGGCATCCCTGTAGTATGTTTTGACTCAGGATGTCCCGATGCTCCCGAAGGATCAGTACTTTCAACGATCGCTACAGATAACTACGGCGCAGGCGCTACGGCAGCAGAGAATCTATACGCAGCACTTAAGGATTCTATCGCAAGCGCATCAGCTCCTGTAAGGATCGGTGAAGTTAATCAGGAGTCAACATCAGAATCCATCACCCAGCGCGGTCTTGGTTTCATTGATAAGTTCTCTGAGCTTGCAACAGCAGACGGAAAGAAGGTTGCAGTAGTAGGTAACGAGTTCTATGTAAATGGTGCTAAAGACAAAGGTGACGAGGCTTCTGCAGACATCATAATCGAAGTTGCTGTTCCCGCACAGACAACAGTTGAGCTTTGCGCAACAGAGGCTTCAGCTATCATGAACAAGTCAGACGTTCTTGGAATCTTCGGTTCGAACCAGGTTGCAGCAGAAGGTATCCTTTCTGCTAACGAGAACCTTAACAAGCTCGGAACAGAAGCAGGCAAGGATATACTTGCAGCAGGTTTTGATGCAGGTACAGTGATCAAGCAGGCTATCAAAGACGGCAAGATGTTCGGTGCTGTTACACAGTCTCCTCTTGCAATGGGTAAGACAACTGTTGAAACCCTTTATAAGATTGCTAACGGCGAGACAGTTTCCGATATCGCTACAGATGGTTACTGGTATGATAACTCCAACATGGATGCTCCGGACATCGCTCCGAACCTTTACGACTAAGAGTTATCGATCATTTATTATGAAAACACAGGGGGAGGGACTGGATCATCCGGTCCCTTTCTCTGAACTTGGGCAGGAGGTATATAATGTTAAAAGGAATTCCTTATCAGATATCACCGGAGCTTTTGAAAGTCCTTGATGAAATGGGACATACGGATGAGCTCGTCATAGCAGACGGAAACTTCCCCGGATCGACCATGGGAAAGAAAGTCATCAGAGCTGATGGTCTCGGAGTGCCGGAACTTCTCGATGCGATACTGAAGCTTTTCCCTCTTGATACTTATCCGAACTCAAAGGGAGAAGATGATCCGCCATGCACCCTGATGGCTCTTGAGCCCGGGGATGTCGGCAAAGTAGCCACCCCTATCTGGGACGAATACAAATCCATCGTTTCAAAATACGATGAAAGAGGAGACAAGGCTTTCCAGGAGATCAACAAGTGGAAGTTCTATGATCAGACAAGAGAAAGAGCTTCGGTTATAGTTCAGACGACCGAGACGGCAATTTATGCCAATATCATTCTCAGAAAAGGTGTTGTGATTGAATGATTCCCAAAAGTGGAGGAAATGTATGCTCGATAATATTGAACTGATGTTTACGGATTTAGAGCTCATGCTAAGGAAGCTGAAAAAGCTTTCATATGAGGAAAACATGAAACGGTTCCGGAGCGAGCAGGGTCATTTTATCGAAGAAATGATAAGTCACGTGAAAGAATCCGAAGATCCCGATGCGTCTGTAGCTGAAATTGCAAAGGAGTTTTCGGATGGGGTATTTTCGAACTTTTCTGTAAAAGGCAGGATGAATGGAAGAAAACAGGCGGATCTTAATTTCTTTATGATCTACTACGTTTTTCCGGCCATACTGCTTACGGATGAAGACTGCTGTGAAAAACTGTGTGATGGCATAAGGGATGCGTGGAATGCCAGATTTGACGGAACGAATATCAACTATACAACGTATGATAAGCTGTATTCATCGTTCAGGAACAAGATATTCGGTATTTTCTGAGCATCGGGGAGTGCGAAAGGAGTCTAATTGGAGACAAAGTATTTTCTGGCCGTTGATATAGGCGCATCAAGTGGGCGTCATATACTCGGTCATCTTCAGGATAAAAAGATCTGTCTGGAAGAAGTGTACAGATTTGACAACAAAATGACCGAGAACAACACTCACCTCATATGGGATGTTGACAGATTATTCGATGAGATCATTACCGGAATGAAGAAATGCAAGGAGATTGATCGTATCCCGGTCAGTGTCGGAATTGACACATGGGGTGTTGATTACGCGTTGCTGGATGATCACGACAGACTCTGTGGGCCGGTGTTCGGATACCGGGATCACAGGACAGAGGGATTGGACGAGGAAGTATATAAGGTCATTCCGGAACAGGAGCTGTATGAAAGAGTTGGCATTCAGAAAGCGATCTACAATACGATCTTCCAGCTGTATGCGGAAAAGCTCAAAACCCCGGAAAGACTGGCCGGTGCACACAGCCTTCTAATGATGCCGGACTATTTCCATTTCCTTTTATCCGGAAAGAAAGCATGTGAGTATACCGAGGCGTCTACAAGCGCGCTTCTTGATCCGGTAACAAAAGACTGGGACCGTGATCTTATAAAAAGACTGGAATTTCCGGTAAGGATATTTCAGGATATCAGCATGCCCGGAACGTGTCTGGGAAGTCTTACCGAGGAGGTGGTCAAAAAGGTTGGATATAACTGCGATGTTGTCTTGCCACCTTCGCATGATACGGCAAGCGCGGTGCTGGCGGTTCCTTCAGATGAAGAAAACATTTGCTATATTTCATCGGGAACATGGTCGCTTATGGGCGTCGAACTTGATAAGCCTAACTGTACAAGTAAGAGCTGTAAGGCTTATCTTACAAACGAAGGCGGCTATGGCGGAGTGATCACGTACCTTACGAATATCATGGGACTATGGATGATACAGTCGGTAAGAAACAAGCTTGCCCCTGATATGAGATATGGAACACTGTGTGAACTTGCTTCAAAGGAGACGATAACAAGCATAGTTGACTGTCAGGATCCGGATTTTCTGTCACCGGATGATATGGCAGAAACTGTCAGAGATCATTGTCGTAAAAGCGGACAGACCGTACCGGAAACACTTCCCGAACTTGCGGCAGTGATATACAATAGTCTTGCGAAATGTTATGCAGATAAGCTATCAATTATCGAGAGCATAACAGGCATTCATTATGATAAGATAAACATCATAGGCGGAGGGTCCAATGCGGACTACCTCAACAGTCTTACTGCCACTAGAACCGGAAGAACGGTCATTGCCGGACCGTCGGAGGCCACGGCGATTGGAAACATTCTGACACAGATGATACGTCACGGTGATCTTACAGACGTATCAGACGCAAGGCAGTGCGTCAGAAGGTCGTTTATGGTAAGAATGTTTGAGCCGCAATAAACAAAGCCTGATAAAAGGAGAAGAAAATGGCAATGGATGAGAAAGAGATCAAAGAACTGTTATGTGATATCGGAAGAAGAATATACGGTCGTAATATGGTTGCGGCCAATGACGGTAATTTTTCGGTTAAGCTGAATGATCACGAGTTTTTATGTACGCCCACGGGTGTTTCAAAAGGATTCATGACTCCTGACTACATATGCAGGGTCAACGAGAATGGAGAACTCCTTGAAGCGAGTGGGTCATTCAGACCTTCGAGCGAGATCAAGATGCATATGAGAGTGTATGCAAAAAGACCTGATGTAGGTGCCGTTGTTCATGCGCATCCCAATTTTGCTACAAGCTTTGCGATAGCGGGGCAGCCTCTTAATGTTCCGATAATGCCCGAGGCTGTCATAACACTTGGATGTGTGCCTCTTACACCATACGGTACGCCCTCTACACCGGAGATACCGGATGCAATAGAGCCTTATCTTGATGATTTTGACGCAGTCCTTCTTGAAAATCATGGGGCGCTCACATGGGCGGGTGATCTGCTCTCCGCTTACATGAAGATGGAGTCTCTGGAGTTTTATGCGGAACTTTTATACAAGTCAAAAACGATAGGAACGCCTACGGAATTCACAAAAGAACAGATAGCTGAATTGGTAAAGATCAGGCATAAAATGGGGATTTCCGGAAGATATCCTGCTGACAGAACGGGTGAAAACTGTTATAAATGTAAGAAATGCTTTTGGAAAGAGTAAAGAGAGCTTATAATACATAAGTTATGAGCATTTGGGTCGTACAAAAACAAATGATCATTATATTTGTGCTGATTTTGGTCGGTGTATATCTTTACAAGAGTAAACACCTGTCAAATGAGGCCTCAAGACAGTTATCGTGGTTGATAGTCAACATTACCAACCCGATAACTCTTTTGTGTGCGGCACTTTCTGAGGAGCAGAAGGTTGGTGCCAAAGAGGTAGGTCTGGCTCTTGTGTGCTTTGGCGTGATGTATGCGATTCTGATTCCTCTGGCATACTTGATTCCGATGCTTCTCGGGGTGGATAGGGGCAGAAGATATGCATATCATATGCTTGCAATATTCGGAAATGTAGGTTTTATCGGGATACCCTTTGCATCGGCGGTGCTCGGGACAAGTTCGCTGATATTCGTATCTTTATGCGGACTGACTTTTAATATGATATTCTACACATACGGAATCATCGTATTCCAAAAGGAAGCAGCCAGGCAGAACCCCGACAGAGAGACCACGGTAGACCATTCGCTTAAGAATATGATCAATTCCGGAACGATACTTGCGATAATAACGGTGGCTGTTTATCTGTCTGATCTTAAGGTGCCGGATATGGTCAAGTCAACATTCACTTATATCGGAAACTGTACGACATTTATGTCGATGGTAGTGCTCGGGGTATCCGTGGCACAGATGGTTCCGAGGGAAGTGTTCACAAGATGGAGACTGTATGTGTTTGTGCTAATAAGGCAGATACTTGTTCCGATAATGTTGATCTTTATCCTGCGGCCTTTTATCAGAAACGAACTGCTTCTAAGTACTGTTGCGGTAATGTCTGCGATGCCTGCGGCCAACCTTCCGCTGATGACAGCGAAGCAATACGGGGTTAAGGAAGATATGATATCCGCGGGGATCATACTCACAACTCTAGCATCAATAATTACCATACCGATTGTAATGTCTTTTCTGTGAACAGGCGGTTATAAAAAGAATGTAGAAAAACAGGACCGGATATGTGCCGGTTCTGTTCTTTTTTTGTTTAAGTTTAACAGTTTTGACAGGAAGAGTTTTACACGGAATTTGTACAGAATCACGGTATTAAAAAAAGGTATTTACAAGAGCAAAAATCATACCGTATAATCGGTCATATCCGAAAACCGCAGTCGCGGTTTTTAAAATACAGTTCATGCCGTATCGGCATATTTTCAAACCTATTGTTGTTCAATGTCTGTTTAAAAAGGAGGAAGAGTTGAATGATCATTAAAACAATTGCAGCGTTCCTGTCAAAGATAGGGAAAGGATTAGTCTTTGCAGGAGAGGACGATCGCGGAATCGGCGTAGTGGAGGTAATATTGATCCTCGTGGTGCTCATAGGGCTGGTAGTGATCTTCAGGGACCAGCTTACCGGGATCATGAACAGTATTTTCGGGCGGATAGCGGAAGATGCCAATGCCCTATGAAGGGTGGGATCACAGTATTTCTGACTCTGATCCTGTCGGTTCTGTCGGGGTTTATCATACTCCTTACCGGTCTGACAAAGCGGTATACTTCCGAATCCGAGGCCGTATATGCGGTTGATAATGCAGTAAGGTCCTGTTTTGCAGAGTATAACAGGGAAGTGTTTGAAACATACCATATTCTGTTGATTGACAGCTCCTACAAAGGATATGAAAAAGGAAAGGACAGAATTGCGGATCATTTTACAATGTATCTTGAAAACGGGATATACAGTAACGAAGTGTGTGATGTGCAGATCCCGGATGCAGAGAGTGTATCCGGCATGAATTATGAATATCTGTATGAATCCGGAGTCAGATATGCGAAGGAAGTTACCGGGATAGACGGAAGATTGTCCCAAACGGGTGATGATGCGTATTTTCTTACGTACTTACTGAATGTATGCAGGGATGAGGGAGATATAGAGTATTTACTATACGGATACGAATCCCGGGATGAGAATATCCGGCTTGCCGCCGAAGACTTCGAAAACTGCATAGAAGGCGAAGACTTCGAAGATTGCATAGACGGCGAAGACAGCGAAGACAGCGAGGACAAGGATTACGATATGTATTTGTGTAAACGTCTTGAGGAAGAGGAAATACAATTGCTCAGAAAAAGGTTTGCCGAACTTATGTCGGATCATATGCACAAACATAACAATCCCGGATTTGACCCGGATGAGTGCTATTACAGGGTTACGTTTGCCGCCACACTTAAGAGCCGGAGCTTTGGTGAATACAGTGTCGAGAGAGAATATGCGTATAATACGTAAATCTGAGGCCGGAAGCCTTACGGTTGAGGCTGCCGCCATACTTCCCGTATTTATGTTGGGTTTGCTGACGCTTGTATCCGTACTGCTTATGGATCTTGCAGGCATGCGGATGCAGGCGTCCCTCCTGATGCAGGCAGAGGAACTGGCAATAAGCCTTGCGGATGGTCACAATGTATCAGCACTTATGGTAAGAGATGAGCTGATAAAGGAACTTGATACGAAAGATGTCAGACTGATAGATG
>ODAI011059997.1_pt1 | contig 10472 bp, 6 predicted proteins | sample 1539321 | NCBI WGS metagenome assembly ODAI01 (sample SAMN02144231, study PRJEB22623) | gut metagenome | biome: sheep rumen | host: Ovis aries | place: New Zealand | reverse complement strand
GACTTGTTGCGCATTACGGCATCCTTGATCATTGTGTCGAGGATGTCCTGACGTTTCTTGTCATAGTCCTCTTCATCAGGATTCAGGTTGGCTATCAGTTCCAAGATATATGCTACGTTGATGACATCACTATGCAGCAGTTCCAGACAGAAGTCTATATCCTCCAAACCGCTTTCGTCGTTGTATGGCAACTCTCCCTCCGCTGCCATTGGTGTAGCGTCGGCTGGAGGATTGATAACGCCAACCGTAATGTCAAGGTACTTACTCTTGAAATCGGCAAATTCCTGCTCGGTCATATAGAGGTCTGGATCATTGGCATTATAGTCCTCGTATATCTGTATCTCAGCCTGTTTCTTAATGATTTCACGGAATGCAAGCACGAAGTCGCGCTTATCCAGTTCGCTTTGCAGCGTGTCGATATACTGTGGCTTGGGATATTTCTTCAGGAACTCAATCGTGAGGTCGTTCAGTTCTTTCTTTACATTCTCAAATGGAGGACGAACGATGAACTCATTTGGCTGGTTGTTGCTGAATAGTTTGATAGCTGCATCTACATTCTCTTTCAAGTCACGGAAGCAGACAACTTTTCCAAAGCGTTTCTTCTCGTTCAGCACACGGTTGGTACGGCTGAATGCCTGTAGCAGTCCGTGATATTCCAGATTCTTATCCACATAGAGCGTGTTCAACTTCTTCGCATCGAAGCCCGTCAGGAACATGCCTACAACCAATAGCAGGTCGAGCGGTTCCATATCCGGCTTTTTCTTCTTCATACGCAAGTTAATGTCATCGTAATATGCGCTGAAGTTCTCCGTCGTGAATGCCGTATTGAACATCTCATTATAGTCGTCCATAATGGCCTGCAACTCGTCAGAGGTCACCTTATCATCTGCAAAGCCTTGGTTCATACCCGTCTTCTCATCGTCCTGACTCTCGTTGGCAGCGTAGGTGAATACGGCTCCTATCCTGATTTTCGGATTCAGTGATTTGAATATCTTGTAGTATTTCAAGAGCATGGGAACAGACTGAATGGCAAACAGCGCATTAAACTCTCCGTCGAATGTTGACTTGTTGAAGTTGTTGAGAATGAACTGTGCGATCTCCGTCATACGCTTCTCACTAAACAAATCAATGTTCTGCTGCCCCTTATAGTATTCCACAAGGAATCCAAGCACATTCTCGTCAGCAATGGCATCCTTGATAAGATATTTGTGCAGACAGTCACCAAAGACTTCTGCCGTAGTATGCTCCTGTTTGGCATTCTCTGCAAAGATGGGCGTTCCTGTGAAACCGAATATCTGCAAGTTATTGAAGAACTTCACAATGTTCTTATGACATTCGCCGAAGTGACTACGGTGACACTCGTCAAATATCATTACCACCTTCTGGTCACGCACTCCCTGCAACCGTTTGTTGTAGTATTCACGGGTAACGGCAACATTCAGTTTCTGAATAGTGGTAATGATAATCTTGCTATCACTGCGCAACCGCTTGATAAGTTCTTTGGTATTATCGGTATTGTCAACGGCACCAGGCTCAAAGGCTTCATACTCCGATTGTGTCTGGGTGTCAAGGTCGTGACGGTCAACGACAAACATCACTTTGTCAATACCGTCAATCTCGCTGACGAGTTGAGCCGCCTTGAACGATGTCAAGGTCTTACCTGCTCCCGTAGTGTGCCAGATGTAGCCATTCTTGTTGGTGTTCTGTACTCGGTCGAGAATCTGCTCCACGGCATAGAACTGATAGGGGCGAAGCACCATCAGACATTTGTCGCCTTCATGCAGTACAATATACTTGCTTATCATCTTGCCAAGATTGCACTTGTCAAAGAAGAAGTAGGCGAATTTGCTCAGGTCGTTGAAAGGAACGTTTTCTGCATCCGTCCAGTTGAACGTGAACTTATAGCCGCTATTGGGGTTGTTGGCAAAATAACGGGTATTCACACCGTTGCTGATAACGAAGAGTTGGATATAGTCGAAGAGTCCATGAAACGAAGTCTTGTGGTAGCGCTGAATCTGGTTGTACGCCTGTTTCAGTTCCACGCCACGTTTCTTCAACTCTATTTGTACCAGTGGCAGGCCGTTGATGAGGATGGTCACATCGTAGCGGCACTTCTTGCGTCCTTCAACGGTTATCTGGTTACTGACCTGAAACTCGTTCTGGCACCAGTGTTGCTTGTTGATGAACTCAATCCACACCCGTTCGCCGTTTTCCAGTTGGAAGTTCTTAAGATCACGCAGTTTCTTGGCTTTTTCAAAGCGGGTGCCGCCCTCCAGATAGAGCAGTATTTTGTCAAACTCCTTATCGGTAAAGTGTTCACGACCATGCGCAGCCAGCTCCTTATGGTTGTGCTTCTCCAACTGCACCTTGAAATTAGCAAGCAAGTTCTCTTCCTCCTTGATGGAAACGTACTCGTAGTTCATTTCCGTCAGGGTCTTTATCAGTCCTTGCTCCAGTATCTCTTCGCTCTGCGTCATATTCGAATCAAATCATGTTGAACAGCATTAGAGATACAATATCTCTAATATAATCATTTACGCCACAAAGGTACTATTTTTTAGTCGAAAAATTGCATTGACGGCCTAAAAACAAGCATTAATCACATTATTACATATAAAATTAGGATTGGTTTTGTCTTGTTCGAAACGCAAGATTTTGTTGACATAGTCAATCTCCGTTTGGTAATAGAAGCTTTTCTACCGCCATCATCTGTTCTCTTCAGCCATATCATTATTTGACATCGATGGATTGCGTAAAACTCTTCACGGCCTTGCAATGTGTTGGTTTTCAGGGATTTCCTGTGAAGGGTTTGGGCTGTGCGAAGCGTTATGGGAATATCTGTCCTTCGGTAAATGGCTGAGGCTACAGATTTTTTAGCTACTCAAAGAATTGGCTGAGGGGATTGGCTGAAACGGGCGGGAAGATGTACTGAAAAGTATGAAACAAAGTACCAACTTGATGTCTTCAAAACCTTCTGACACGTGTCGGAAACGTTTTTGACACGTGTCAGAAGGTTTTTTGACACGTGTCAGAAGATGTGGAAAAGAGTAAAATGGTAAATGGGTAATAAGGTGAAAGAGTATAAAACGTAAAGGAGTGGCACAAGAGTTGTCCGCTCGAACTTGTTCGCTTGCAAAGACCTCCGCAAAGCGCCTGAGCACCAACGGAGCGCAAGTAATCGACGAAGTCGCTTCTCTTGTCGAAGAACGCGGCGCAAGAATTGCAGTTATTTCAAACCCTTCACATCATCTCGCTCACATTCAGTATGTTACGGTGCTGTGAAGGGTTTTGGTGAATTGGATTTGTTCGGATAAATAATCGGGGATGGTGGTCGTACAACCTTGGCTGGTCGATGGAGCGAAGACTCCATGTCCGAGGCCTACGGAAGATTCCTTTTGTATACGCCCATTTCTACCTTGTACATGCCGACGACATCCTCTTGCTCTATGTTGGTGCCCTCGGCTTCCTTGACGATGGCGGGCGGGCTGACGTATACCCATTTGAAGATGGAGACGGGACGCTTGCGGTTGGACAAGTCGCCATAGACCTTGTCGGCGGTCAGGGGAATGCCGGCGTGCCTGATGTCTGCGGCGAGGGTGTTGTAGAACCGTGTGGCTTCAGTTTTGTCGGAGAAATAGAAGTGATACCATTGCCTGTGGTCCCAGCAGTCGTAATAGGCCACTCCGATGGGCACTTGCCTGTAAGTAAGCTGGTAGTTGGGGCCGGCATGCAGCCCCACAGAGCCGTTGATGGCCTCGTAGCTGCCACACGTGGCGGTGAGTTGTTGCTGCATCCCTTCGTTGTTGTTCATGTCGTTGGGCAGGCAAGCCATCGGGAAGTAGAGCAGGTCGCCGATGGTGCGTTCCTTTTCGCTGACGGGCGTGGGCGCTTCCGGGCGAGGCAGTAGCGACCGTTTGGCGACGACGTTCGTCCGCGTGTGCTTCTTGTTTCTCTTGTTTTGCGCGTCAGCTGTCGTGGGCATCATCAGCAGTGCCACCGTCGCAAGGATCAGCGCACCAAAGTGGTTAAGTGTTGTTCTCATAGTCTTCTCATTTTGTTGTTGATTTCCATGCTGCAAATATAGATAAAAAAGTTGAGAATGCCCATCCATCCCAACAGAAATTATCCGTGCCGTCGCCTTGGCGTCTCTTCTGGATGGCTTGTTTTCAACAAAAGTAAGATTTCCTTTTGTACTTTCCCCATTTAATCGTACCTTTGCACTTGTTGAGGAAAGTAATTGAAGTCGTCGAAGCTGTTGATGGCGGTGCCGTTGATGCTGACGATGATGTCGCCGCGGCGGAATCCGTTCTTGTAGGCTTGGCTGCTCTGGCGCACCAAGCCTACAACTGGTTTACCGTCGACGGGAATGTAGGAGGAATGCCGCCCCAATTGTCTCTTACGTCAACCATGCTTTTTACAGCATAATCATTAGCACTCACATCAACATCTCCCTTGTTCTCTATCACGACAAATAGAGCTTCAAGACCCCATGTCCAGGTGCAGTCCCAGCCTTTCACGACCAGATTGCTTGAAAGCAGAGATATAATCTACCCTCATTTCAAGTAAGCCGTAATTGAACGGCAAACACGTGTTTGAATTTGAACTATACGATGCCAGTTTTTTTAGTTTTATACCCTCGACAAAAAAGAACAAGTTCTTTGTTTTGTTCTCGCTTAATCGTATCTTTGATAACATCGAATATACTTGCGCTCGACAAAAAAAGAACAAGTTCTTTGTTTTGTTCTCGCTTAATCGTATCTTTGCAAAATGTTTCCGATGACAAGAGTTTGGAAAGGATTAAGGCTTATGCTGTTGTTGACGGTATTATCGGCAACAACAGCTGTGGCAAGTACTGTAAAACGGCTCGACATAAACGTAGTCCTTCACGATGACGGCAGTGCTGCCATACGGGAGTTGTGGGACATCGACCTCGATGACAGTGATGCGAAAACTGAATGGTATGTGGCTCACAAAGGGCTGCAAGGCATGAAGATTACGCAGTTGCATATACAGGGCTTCATTCCCGACAAAACGGGGATGCAACCTTTCGAGACACTTGAAGAATGGGACGTAGATGCAAGCCGCAAGGAGAAGACGGGCAAATGCGGACTGAACAACGGCGGACAGGAGATTTGCTGGGGCTTCGGTGACTGGGGTAGACATCAATATGAAGTGAGCTATGTGCTGATGGGACTGGTGAAGGCTTATGACACCAACGACGGCTTCAACCATTGTTTCGTGGACATGAACTGCCAAATTGAACAAATGCAACTGACCATCAACGGAGCCGATACCATCAGTCTCTCCGAAGCTAATACCCGTCGCTGGTCGTTTGGACACCAAGGCACCATCATCTTTGAAGGAAACAACAAGTTGGTGGTAAAACCAACTAACGGACTCGACAGCGGTGAACGCATCATCGTGATGCTGGAGTTCGACAAGGGCCTCTTCCACCCTACCGTAAAAGCCGACGAACCTTGGGCAGACCGCAAGCAACGTGCATTAGACGGCAGCGACTTCGAAGAGGAAGAATGGAGTCTGACCGATTGGCTGCTGCTGATAGGGTTCATCGTCCTTTGTATCGTGTTTTACTTCTGTGCAGACCTCATCGCAACGCTTCTCCTCTCCATTTTCACACCCTTGTTGCTCGTCTTCTTGGGAGTTGTATGGTGGATTGTCTCCCTGTCACCGTTGCGCACCTACCGACGCCGACGCAAAGCGGGCATTGCCAAAGGCAACTACTGGCGGACGGTAAGCCCTGAATGGTCGTTGACGAAAAATAAGATGATTGTCGATGAAATGGCATATTTTTATGGCATGAACGACAAAAATATCATCGCTGCACTCCTCTTGAAACTGATAGCGCGCGGCGACGTGAGCATTACACGCGAGAAATATAAAAGAAAGATGCACGACATGCTGAAGATTGACAAGCCGACAACAGAGATTGAGGCTGACCATAAAGGCGACGAGCAACTGTGCCAACACCTGCTGAAACTGCTGACGTTGGCTTCTGGCAAAGATCTCATCTTGCAACCCAACGAGTTTGACGAATGGTGCAAGCAAAGGAAAAATGCAACCATCATCAAGAATTTCATGAAACTGTTAGAAACGAAATATGACAAACCATACCTACAACAGCATGCCGCCAACCTGTTCGGACTGAAAGCCTACCTGAAAGATTTCTCGCTTTTGGATGAGCGACCGATTAGGGAGGTGAAGCTATGGGATCAATATATGATGTATGCCGCCTTCTTCGGCATTGCCGAACAGGTGAGCCGCAACATGGAGCAACTGTGGCCCGAATACCGCAAAATGTCGAAGATAGCAAAGTCATTGGAGACGGCTACCGAAGGGGCTATCGTCAGCTCTTTCAGCAGCTCCATCTATACCGCCACAACCAATGCTGTTGAGCGCACCGCCGCCCGTACCTCCTCATCGAGAGGCAGCAGCGGCTTCAGCAGCTTCTCGTCGTTCAGTGGAGGAGGAGGATTCTCCGGCGGCGGAGGAGGAGGAGGAAGATAGCAAAACTATTCCCCTTTTTATCGCAAAAAACTTCTCATTTTAATATATCAAACACAATGAAACAATTCCGTTCATGGATGCTCACCGCCATCCTTATCCTCTGCGGTGTGTTAGCTCAGGCGCAAGCCGTAGTGACTTATCCCGACCCGTTCCTCGACGACAAGAGTCGTCCTGATGGGGTCGTCTTCCTGCCGGCACCGTTGGAACCTACCGACCCGGCGTTCTGCAACGACTTCTACTACTATCAGTGGGGCAAGCAGCAGCGCAACACGGCGTTCGGTGCTCAAGCAAAGAAGGACAATCCCTTGGAACTGTACGATGTCTTCTCTTCTACCTTCGGACTGAAGATTAGTCCTGCGCTGACACCGGAGATTGACAAACTTGCCGGTGGTGCCAGCAGCGATGCCCATCGTGCCAACAAGCGTGTGAAGAACTTCTACCAGCGCAAGCGTCCATTTGCACAGTTTGGCGAGCCGTCGATAGAGCCTGCCGAGGACGAGGCTGAAGCCAAGACCTACAGCTATCCTTCGGGGCATGCCACTCGCGGCTATGTCTATGCGATGACACTCGCGCTGATTGAACCCGACTCTGCCAACGTGCTGATGAAGCGTGCCTACGACTATGCGCTCGGTCGCGTGGTTGCCGGTCATCACTACAAGAGCGACATCGATGCCTCTTCCATCCTTGCCACTGCTGTCATGGGTGCCTTGGCGGGCAATGATGCCTTCCGTGCACAACTGGAGAAGGCGCGCAAGGAGTATGCACGCCTGAAAGGTAGGAAGGCAAAGGCTGTCAAGGCTGACTAATCGGCAGGCTGGGGCTTCGTGCCCCACTGCTCAATCTTGATTTCTTTCTTGAAACCGCGTGCCGACAGCAGGACGAAAACGTAGCTGCGCCCTTTCACGAAGGGGTAGTCTTTGAAGTCGTCGAAGCTGTCGATGGCGGTGCCGTTGATGCTGACGATGATGTCGCCGCGGCGGAATCCGTTTTTGTAGGCTTGGCTGCTCTGGCGCACCAAGCCTACAACTGGTTTACCGTCGACGGGAATGTAGGAGATGTCGTCTAAAGTGTTGTTGACGGCAACCTCGTTCGTAGCCTCGTAGGGTTGGAACTTCAGACGCTTGCGCTTGGGGTTGATGATGAGGGAACCGTAGCGCAGCAGTTGACCGCCCAAGCGCGAGTCGCCCTGTGTGGTATAGGAATGGATACCTTTGAAGGTGAACTGCTTGTTCCAGGGCAGGGTGGGGAAGTTGATGTAGATGACCTGTCCGTCGCGCTCGGCTCCGTAGTTGCCGATGGCGGCCTGTCCGTGCTCGATGTTCTCAATCAGCTTCACCACTCGCGGGTCTTTGTATCGTTCCTTGTCGAAGTGGGCTTTGTTCATAGCGAAGAAGTCTTGGCTGCCCGTGTCGAAAAGGGTCTCTTCCTGATATTTCAAGAACGTGTTCAGCTTGATGTATGGCACGAAGCGTCTCAACTTGTACGATGTCTCGTAGCCTTCCTCCTCGTCGAAGTAGTTCTTGCGGTCGGTCAAGATCATGATGCCGCTGCGTGTGTCTATCTTCGCCTGCAACCCCTTGTTGAAGAGGTCGAAGCCGATGATGCCGTCGTAGCGGTAGCGACCGGGCGGGCGGCGATGCAGCGAACCGACATAGCCTTTTATCGTCAGCGGCCCCATCTGGAAGGGAGGAAACTTCACGGCGGGTATCGTGTCTATCCTTCCGTTGGCGTCACGCGAATTCACATTGCCTATGGGCAGGCTGTAGTCGATGTCTCCACCATAATAGACCACACCCTGGCTCGACCCCGTGTCCAGGTTGAACAGGTGTTGCTTGCCGCCGATGGTGACGGGGATGTATATTTGGTCACCCTCAAACAAGATGGGAATCTTCTCCACGAAGTCGGTCTTCGACACCGTGAATCCCAACTGGTAGCGATACATGCCGTCGTCAGGATATTTCTGAGCAAATGCTGCCATGTTCGACAAGAACAGGAGGGTAGTGATGGCTTTTAGTCTCATGGTTATCGTCGTTTTTGCTGTTATACGGCCATGTTTACTCGGTTTCATCGAGAATATTACGGCTCTCCAGGTTGTACATTGTCACCTTGCCGTGCTCGTAGATAGCTACCGTCGGCGGATTGCCGTCCTTGGGGAATGTGATGGAACCCGTATTGCAGACGATGGTTCCGCCCTTTTTCGTCAGCTCCCAGCGGTGGGTGTGCCCGTAGAAGACTGCATCGAAGCGTCCGCAAGGCAGTTGTTCCTTGTTGTATATGTGTCCGTGGGTCAGCAGCAGGCGTCTGCCTTCATCCACTAACAGCAGGTAGTCGCTGCCGATGGGGAAGTGCAGCATCATCTGGTCTACCTCCGAGTCGCAGTTTCCCCTCACGGCAACGATGTCGTCAGCCATCCCGTTCAGCCGTTCCGCTATTCCCTTTGCGTCCAGGCCCTCCGGCACGCCGTTGCGCGGACCGTAGTTCAGCACGTCGCCCAGGATGCAGAGCATGTCGCACCCTTCCTGCCTGTACATCTCCAGTGCACGTTCCAATCGAGGCAACGACCCGTGGATGTCCGATAATATCATGTATTTCATACTTCTATATGATTTTTGTCTGGCGGTGTTGAAGCTGCCTTACAACTTTCACCTGAGCACCTTGAAGGCAATATGTCTGTCGTAGAGGGCTACGTAGAGCTTGCCGTCGTTGCTGAGTGCAAACCAGTTGGGGGCTTTGGGCACCCAGATGTGCTGTTTCTGCACTCCCGTGAACCTGTTCAATACGTTGACGTAGTCGGTGACGTCTGTTCCGCCATATCCGCACACGATGGAGTTGTCGATGACCATGAAGTTGTCTGAGTTGCATGTCTTCGGCTTGCTGACCCAAAGTGTCTTGTCGGTAGCGGTGTCGATGGCAACGATGTATGCGTTCTGTCCTTGGTCGAAGCCCTCCAGCCCGCAGATGCTGAAGTAGAGGATGCCGTCTTTCACGACTGCCCAGTTGACCGATTGCCTGTCGATGTCAGAAGCACGGTTCTTGGGCGGGAATGTCATGTTCGCCGTGTTATAGACTTTCTTCACGTCCTTCGTGGGGTCTACGAGCATGATGAGGTGTGGATCCCTGCCTCGCCGTGAAATGTCCTTCTCTGATTGTCCCCACGGCAGTGGCTCCGTCTTTGGTGCCCTTCCGTAGGTTGCCACGGGATAGTCGCCGTCGTAGAAGACGTCGTTCAGCACCCACTCGTCGCTGTATATCTCAGGCACGATGTCGGGTATGCTGTAGTCCGTGTCATCCCAGCCCAGCGTGGGGTGCCCGATGATGTTGCCAAGTTTAAGCTCTGGCAGCGCGAGGGTGGTGTAGTTGTCTAAAGGCTTTGAAAACGGTGTCTTCATGAGGGTGATGGTCTTCCCCTTGCCCGCAGGTGCGACCTTGAGCGTCTGTCCGTTGAAGATAGACACGTTTACGGGAGCGATTACCGATTGGTGTTCCACTCCGTTGAGCGTGTAGTTCTGCGCCTGGGCAAAACCCGCTGCCGTCAATAGTGCGGTTGACAATACTAATCGTTTCATCATAACAGTTAGGTTTTTTAGTACTAGTGCACAAAGATACGTCTTCTTTCTGATATTCACAAGCTTTTTTCACTTTTTCTGTTGTGCCGTCTTGTTGTCATACTTCTCTCTTCCTTCAACCCTTCGCTCGTCCTTTGGTCGCTTGCCGCTCGGCGACGAAAGGAGACGCTTGCCAGAGCAAGAAGGCAAGAACATTTATAATATAATAAGGTGTTATTTTCCGAAATCCTTACCAATCGCCCATTGATTGTTAAATAACTGTTAAAATCTTCATTTTCTCCTCGTAAAATTTGGTGGTGCGTCTGAAAGGCAGTACTTTTGCATCCGCTTTTGAGGGGTGTCCCCCTGGAGGCATACAGAGAAGCGATCTTTGAAAGACTT
>ODAI013578056.1_pt1 | contig 10473 bp, 10 predicted proteins | sample 1539321 | NCBI WGS metagenome assembly ODAI01 (sample SAMN02144231, study PRJEB22623) | gut metagenome | biome: sheep rumen | host: Ovis aries | place: New Zealand | reverse complement strand
TGTCACGCTTGGTGCTAAAACTCCAGCTCACCCAGGCCTTGGCGCACTATCACAGGGGTGCCATCAGTGCAGTCCACCACAGAGGTTTCATCGAAGCTGCCTATGCCCCCATCGATGATCAGATCCACCTGGTCTTCCCACTGCTCTGCAATGAGTTCTGGATCTGTGAGGTAGGCTATGTCTTCATCTTCCTCGTAGGGCAGAGAGGTAGTGAGGATAGGTGCTCCTAAGAGCTGGGCTATCTCTTGGATAATGGCATTCTCTGGCATACGGATACCCACTTCTTTACGCCCTTTGAAGATCTTAGGCAGGCGGCCAGAGGCTTCCAGAATAAACGTAAATGGTCCTGGCAGATGACGCTTCATCAACTTGAAGGTATTATTGTCGAGCTTGGCATACTCGCTCACAGTACTGAGGTCGTAGCAAATCACGGAGAGATGGTTCTTCTTTGGGTCTATGCCTTTGAACCTGCATACCTGCTCTATGGCACGCTCTTTCAGGGCATGACAGCCTATGGCATACTTACTATCTGTGGGGTAGATGATGATGCCACCGTCGTTCAGTGTGTCAACCACCTGCTGAAGTACAGCTAGTGCATTGTTTTTCTGGTAAAGTTTAAGTATCATGGTTGCTTATTTTTGGCTGCGAATATAATAAAAAGTTACCTTCCAAGCATGTCTTTTTCCAATTTTCTGATTTTTTTCCATGCTTCTTTGTAGGTAGGACAGAGCGTCACGGCCTTGTCATAGTTTTTCATGGCGGCTTCCTTCATGCCATGTTTCAAGCATTCATCGCCCATCACCACGTACTCTCGGGCATAGCGCATCAGAGCTTTGTTTTTCTCTTTCTCTGCTTTCTTCAGCGCTTCAATCTCCTGCTTCAGGGTATTGATGAGGTTGAGCTTCCTGCGCATCAAGCGCACCACGGCAGGTTTCTCTATGTCGTAACGGGCATGTATAGCTTTGAAGAAGTGGGGGAAGAAGGCCTCAAAGTCGCCTTCATCGTAGGCCTGTGAGGCTGCAGCATACTCCACGTCGGCCTGTGCCTCGCGCATGGCGCGCTCCAGATCTTGCTGATTATTGAAGCGCTGGGAGAACTGCACTATCTCTGGTCTGACAAACACATCGCTGCGACTGAGGGGTTTCTTCAGCTCTATGCCTTGCATGGAGCGGCAACGGCTCAGCGCCACGTAGGTCTGCCCTGCTGCGAAAACTCCGCCTGTGAAGTCGATGACGACCTTATTGAATGTAAGTCCCTGACTCTTATGCACGGTGATGGCCCAAGCCAAGCGAACAGGGAACTGTGTGAAGGTGCCCAGCTCCTCTTCTTCTATTTCTTTCTTCTCTTCATTATAGGTATAGCGTATGTTTCGCCAAGTCTCTGGTTTCACATCGTATTCTTCGCCACCCTCTACCACGACATAGAGTGTGCCTTCCTCAGCGTCGAAACCTTCCACCACTCCGATGGTGCCGTTTACCCAGCGTTTGTCGAAGTCGTTCTTCACAAAGATAATCTGTGCTCCTGGTTTGAGCAACAGGTCTTTGCTGGTGGGCAGGCTACTGTCTGGGAAATCGCCCATCTTCACGCCTTGAAAGACGGAGGCTTCGCCTGGAAGTTCGGCCAACTTCCGCTCATTGATATAGTCCACTTGGTCGCGACGGGTGGCCAGCGTGATGCGCATTTCTTCTTCCTCAGGCACATCGACATCATACCTACTATTGAGTAGCTGCAGGTCGCCTCCACTCACAGTATTGTTGCGTATGTGATCCAGAATGTTTACGAAGGTGGCATCTGTCTGTCGATAGACCTTCTGCAGCTCGATGGAGACCAGCGACAACTCTTGGAACACTCTGGCTGAGAAGAAGAACGGATTAGGGTAGAAACGATTCAAGATGTCGCGCTCATCGCCCTTCACTACAGGCTCCAACTGATAGACATCGCCTACCAGCAGCAGCTGCTTGCCTCCGAAAGGCTCACGCAGGTTGTGCGAGAAGACGCGCAGGATGCGATCTACAGCGTCTATGAGGTCTGCCCGCACCATGGAGATCTCATCGATGATGATCAGCTCCAGTTCTTCGAGCAACTTCCGCGTCTGACGGTTGTACTTAAAGAAGTCGTAGATGCGCCCTTTCTGCACGCTAAGATTGGGATCGTCTGGCAACAGGGGATAGAATGGCAGTTTGAAGAAACTATGCAGCGTGCTGCCTCCAGCATTGATGGCAGCAATGCCTGTGGGAGCCAGCACTACATGCTTTTTCTTTGTATGCTCAGAGACGTAGCGCAGGAAAGTGCTCTTACCTGTGCCTGCCTTTCCTGTCAGAAAGAGCGAGCGACGCGTGTACTGCACCATGTTCAGCGCATCGAGGAACTCCTTATTGTGCTTGTCTGGTGTAAACTCCATAGGCTCAGATCACTCCAAAATGTTTCAAGGCTTGCGCCACGCCCTCGGCATCCACATCCATCGTCACATAGTCGGCCACAGCTTTGGCCTCTTCTACGGCATTGCCCATGGCTACACCTATGCCTGCATGACGCAGCATCGGGATGTCGTTTCCCCCATCGCCAAAGGCCATGGTTTCTTCCAGCTGGAGGCCAAAGTGCTTGCAAAACACATCGATGCCTTGATGCTTGGTCACACCCTTAGGCGTGATATCGGCAAAGGCAGGATTCCAACGCCCATATTCCACCCCATTGGCCTTGTGGCAAAGTTCTTCCTCTTGCGTGGGGGTGATAAAGGCTGTGAGCTGCAAGACATCCTTGCCTTCTTGCAGCACGTCTTCTGTGGTACGCACTGGGATATCCACCCCTACCGTCAACCTCCTATAGAAGAAGTCCTCGTAGAGATCATTGGGCTGGCAGACGCAGATATCATGCTCTCCCACCACCATGCAGGGGATATCGCGCTGCTGGCAGTAGGTCATGAGGTATTCCACCTGGGCAGGGGCTATAGTCTGCTTATTCACCACCTCATCGCCCACAAAGCAGTAGGCTCCGTTCATGGTGATGTAGCCGTCTATCAGGCCTCGTTTTTCCATCTCCCCCAGCACGGTAATCAGAATCTTAGGCCTGCCAGTAGAGATAAAGATATAGATACCACGCTGCCTGGCTTCTTCAAGAGCCTGGAGCGTGGACAAAGGGATTTGGTGAGTCTTGAAACTCACCAAAGTCCCGTCTATATCGAAAAATAGTGCTTTTATCATATCAAAGCATGGTATCTGGATCCAGATGCGCAGCCTCGATGTCCTTGAAATAGCGATAGGTACCCACCTTCAGTTCGTCTGTTGCAGCATCATCGCACACGATGATGCCCTTTGGATGCATCTGCAGGGCGCTGATGGTCCACATCTGTGTCACTGCGCCTTCGATGCCGTGTTTCAGGGCACGGGCTTTATTGTGTCCGTTCACCAGTATCATCACTTCTTTAGCATCCATCACAGTACCCACACCTACGGTCAGGGCTGTCTTTGGCACTTGGTTCACATCGTTGTCGAAGAAGCGAGAGTTGGCAATAATGGTGTCTGTGGTCAGCGTCTTCTGGCGGGTGCGTGAAGTCAGCGAACTACCTGGCTCGTTGAAGGCGATGTGACCATCGGGACCAATACCACCCATGAACAGGTCTATGCCGCCATAGCTCTTTATTTTCTCCTCAAAGTGGGCGCACTCAGCGGCCAGGTCGGGTGCATTGCCATTCAGGATATTGGTATTCTCTGGCTTAATGTCTATGTGGCTGAAGAAATTGTTCCACATGAAGCTGTAGTAGCTTTCGGGGTGCTCTTTAGGCAAGCCTACATACTCGTCCATGTTGAAGGTTACCACATGCTGGAAAGACACCTTTCCTGCTTTGTTCAGTTTGATCAGCTCGCTGTACATGCCCAGTGGTGAAGAGCCAGTAGGACAACCCAGCACGAATGGTTTCTCTGCTGTGGGTTTAGCGGCATTGATACGTGAAGCCACGTAGCAGGCTGCCCAGCGAGAAAGTGTCATGTAATCAGGTTCGATAATTACTCTCATTTGATTAATTGTTTAATTGTTAATTGATTATAGTTGTTTAAAAATCTGTTCGTTATTTTCTAATATTTTAATTCTATAATGTTTTAATTTTTAAGAATCGCCTTCGCCATCTGCTCTGCCAATACAGCGCAGTGCTCAAAGTCATCGCCTTTCATGGCTTGTTTGAACTCCACAGGGTCGCCTACCAACTGGAACTTGCTCTTCTCCACAAACTCGGCCATCTTCTTCACGGCCATGCCTGCCCAAGTGAAGGAGCCAAAGTAGCCGAAGTAGCGGTTTTTCACCTCGCGCAGCAGAATTTTGCTCATCAACGCCTCAATGCCTGGATAGATATTGGCATTGTAGGTAGGAGAGCCCAGAATCAAGCCGTTATAGCGGAAAATATCAGCGATGATGTCGGATGAATCGCTCTTGCTCACATTGTGCAGCACGACATTCTTCACTCCACGGGCAGAAAGCTCTGAGGCTATCTCTTCGGCCATCTGCTCATTGTGACCATACATCGTGCCATAGGCTATCACCACACCCTCATCGGCATCATAGCGAGAGAGGCGGTCGTAGACACCTACTACCTTCTGAATGTTTTCTGTCCACACAGGACCGTGTGTGGCGCAGATAGCCTGCAGGGGCACGCCACCCAACTTAGCCAAAGCGCGCTGCACTGGGGCACCATACTTGCCCACGATGTTGCTGTAGTAGCGCACCATCTCATACCAGTATTTATCCAGATTGATACGGGTGTCCAAGAAGCCGCCATCGAGCGTGCCAAAACAGCCGAAGGCATCACCGCTGAAGAGTACCTGCTCGGTGCTGTCATAGCTCACCATCGTCTCTGGCCAGTGTACCATAGGTATAAGGTAGAAATTCAGTTTGTGGTGACCCAGATCCAGCGTATCGCCTTCTTTCACCATCAGCTGATTGCCTTGCACGCCATAATAGCCCTCTATCATGCCGAAAGTCTTCGCATTACCTACGATGGTAATGTCTGGATATTCCTGCTTGATCAGTCGGATAGATCCTGAGTGGTCTGGCTCCATGTGGTTGAAGACGAGGTATTTGATAGGTTTGTCGCCTATGATTCTGTGAATCTTCTATAAGAACACTTCAAAGAAGTCGGCCTCTACGGTATCTATCAGTGTTACCTGGTCATCGTCAATGAGATAGCTATTATATGAAACACCATATGGCAATGGCAGCATGCCTTCGAAAAGGTGTTTGTTACGATCGTTCACGCCCACATAGTGGATTTTGCCTTTTATCAATGTCTTTTCGCTCATAGTTATAAGTATTTTATTTTGCCTGCGAAGATAGTGAAAAATTTTTATATTTTTCAGATTCTAATCTTTTTCTTCGACAGAGCCGAAGGAGTTACTCATTCTTTTCTTCGGCACGGCTCGAAGAAAAGAACAGGCAACTTTAATAAAACTTACCTTGAAAAAGTCCATTTTCAGTAAGATGCTTTTCAAAAAGCAACTGAAAAGCATCTGGCTTCACTCCCCAACGGGGAGCAATCAACATATCGGAAGGCGACTGCGACACCAGACGCTCAATGGCAATATCCGGACGTAGGTGTGATACAAAATCGCCCAATTCATCGAGATATTCAGCCAACGAAAGTGGGTGAAAACCGAGTTGACAAAAAGTTGACAACTTGTTGACATTTTGTTGACTTTCTTCATAGAGATGTGCCAACTTTGTGCCACGCAAGATTTGGAGCTGGTGGATTTTTACCGATGAAATGGGCGTTTTTGATAAACGGTCGGCTTCGTCATGTGCCAAAAGTGTGCCAAAATGTGCCAAACCTAATATGACATGTCCACAGACAGGGATACCCAGTGCTGCTGCCCGAGAAATGGCATCTTCTGTCTCGGCAAATGTGTGTTGCCTGTTCATGGCCCTAAGCACGGCATCATCTGTGCTCTCCACGCCTATCTCCAGCATTACGAAGGCACGCTTGCTGAGCTGTTGCAAATAGTAGAGCACCTCATCGGGCAAGCAGTCTGGACGGGTTGATATGACCAGACCTTCTACATCGGGGACAGACAGTGCTTCTTCATATTTCTGTCGAAGCACGTCGAGAGGAGCATAAGTACCCGTGAACGACTGGAAATAGGCCAGGTATTTCATCTCATTATATTGCCCAGCAAAAAACTCTTTCCCACGTACCAACTGCTCTGTGATAGTGAGTCCGGCCTTCCCATAGGAGGGATGGAACGAGCGGTTGACACAATAAGCACACCCTCCCCTGCCCCGTGTGCCATCACGATTGGGACAAGTGAAGCCGCCGTCTACTGGCAGTTTCTGCACTTTATAGGGGAAATACCCTGCCAGAAAATCGGAATACTTGCGATATAGGGCTGCCTTTCTCATGCTGCAAAGATACTAAAAAAAACTCAAAGCGTGACAGCGTTGCAGGCGTGACAGCATTTTTTCGCGCTATACGCTAATAGAAGCCTATATTAATATATAAATAATTTATATAATAATATAGAATTTATCTCTTACGATTTTTCACCAAATTTCTCACGAGAGCAAGGCTCCAAAATATGCTGTCACGCCTGTCACGCTGTCACGCTTGCCCTACCGAAAATTCCCTAACTGGAAAAATATTTTTTCGTAACTGGAGAAAAATATTTCTCTAACTGGAAAAAAAAAGAAGGCGTGAAGCAACATCAAGGAAACGACTTCACAAGATACGGGAAAACTATTGCAATCTGAGAAGAAATGTATTATCTTTGCGCCATAATCAAAAAGACAGATACTTATGAAAAGATTTACATTGATAATGCTTTGTGCCCTCTGCACACTGGCACTGGCAGCTCAAGGAAAGAAGGCTGTAGAACTGAACGACGTGTTGCGCGGCACTTTCAGCGCACGTGGCATCAGCGGTATGACCCCCATCCCTGGCGATGGCGAACACTACACGCAGATGACGCGTGAGGGACAGGTAGTGAAGTATAGCTACAAGACAGGCGAACAGGTGGAAGTGCTCTTCGACGTAAAGACCGCACGCGACTGTCCCTTTGAGCGATTCGACAGCTACCAGTTCTCACCAGATGGCAAATATTTGCTCATAGCTACTGAGAGCCAGAGCATCTACCGCCGCTCTTTCACAGCAGTGTATTACCTTTATAGTCTGAAGCGCAACACCAACGGGCAGATACGCAATGCTGTAGAGCGACTGAGCGACGGTGGGCCCCAGCAGAGTCCTGTATTCTCACCAGACGGCACTATGGTGGCCTTCGTGCGTGAGAATAACATCTTCTTGGTGAAGTTGCTCTATGGCAACAGCGAGAGTCAAGTGACAACGGATGGCAAGCGCAATGAAATCATCAACGGTATACCCGACTGGGTGTATGAAGAGGAGTTCAGCACCAACCGCTCAATGGAGTTCAGTGCCGACAGCGAGATGCTGGCCTATATCAAGTATGATGAGAGCGAAGTGAAACAATACGAGTTCCCTCTCTTTGCAGGCTTGGCACCCCACTACACCGACTATGAGAAGTACCCCAGCAGCTACGTCTATAAATACCCTAAGACGGGGGAGGCCAACTCTAAAGTAAGCGTGCATACCTTCGACATCAAGTCAAGAGTGACACGGAAGATAGAAGTTCCTATCAGCCAAGATAGCTACATCCCTCGCATACGCTTCACCAAGCAGGCCGACCAGCTGGCCATCATGACACTGAACCGCCAGCAGAACCAGTTCGACCTCTACATGGCCAATCCGCGCAGCACCAACTGCCGTCTGATTCTCCGTGATGAAACAGACACCTATATTAAAGAAGACATCTTCGACAACATCCGATTCTTCGATGATGGATTCACTTTCATGAGCGAGCGCAATGGCTTCAATCACCTCTACTGGTATGGCCTAAACGGTGAACTTCAGAAACAAGTTACAGACGGACTATATGAGGTGACCAGCTTCTTGGGCTATGCACCACAAGAAGGGGTGTTCTACTACCAAAGCAACGAAGGTAGTCCACTGCGCAAGGCCATCTACAAGATCGACAAGAAGGGCAAGAAGACACGCCTCACACCCCTTGAGGGCACCAATAGCGCCACGTTCAGCAGTGACATGAAATACTTTGTGAACCGCTACAGCAACCTCAGCACGCCGACCATCATCACCGTGCATGACAACACTGGCAAGCAGCTGCGCACACTGGTGGACAACAAGGAGCTGGCTGAGCGACTGAAAGAGTACAACCTTCCAACGAAGGAATTCTTCACATTTACCACCCAGCGAGGTGATGAACTGAATGGCTGGATGCTGAAACCAGCCGACTTCAACCCCGCACGGAAGTATCCCGTACTGATGTTCCAGTACAGCGGTCCTGGCTCACAAGAGGTGCTCGACAGCTATGGCATCAGTTGGGAGGACTACATGGCTACACAAGGTTTCATAGTGGCATGTGTAGATGGTCGTGGTACGGGTGGCAGAGGGGCAGCCTTCGAGAAGTGTACCTATATGCAGCTGGGTGTGAAGGAAGCGCAAGACCAAGTGGCCACGGCACAGTATCTGGGCAGCCTGTCCTACGTGGATAAGGACAACATAGGCATCTGGGGATGGAGCTTCGGTGGCTATATGACCATCATGGCCATGAGTGAGGGCACACCTGTATTCAAGGCCGGAGCGGCTGTAGCCCCTGTGACCGACTGGAACTACTATGACACGGTGTATGGCGAACGTTTCATGCGCACTCCGCAGCAAAACCACGACGGCTATCTGGCAGCCTCATGCCTGGAGCGTGCCGACAAGCTGAACGGCCGACTGCTGCTGGTGCATGGTATGGCTGATGATAACGTACATTTCCAGAACGCCGCCGAGTATGCCGAGAAGCTGGTACAGGTGGGCAAGCAGTTTGAGATGCAAGTCTATACCAACCGCAATCATAGCATCGCTGGTGGCAACACGCGCAGCCATCTCTATACCCGACTGACTGAATTCTTCAAACGAGAGCTGAATGGAACACGTTAAGAAACCCGACTGGCTGAAAGTGAGCATAGGCGCTAATGCCAACTATGCCGAGACCAAGCGTATAGTTGACACGCACCACCTTCACACTATCTGCAGCAGTGGTCGCTGCCCCAATATGGGCGAATGCTGGGGCAAGGGTACGGCCACCTTTATGATAGGCGGAAATATCTGCACCCGCGCCTGCAAGTTCTGCAATACGCGCAGCGGACGCCCGCTTCCCCTGGATGCAGAGGAGCCAATGCATGTAGCTCGGAGCATAGCGCTCATGAAGCTGAAGCATGCAGTAATCACTTCTGTAGATAGAGATGACCTGCCCGACTTAGGGGCGGCCCATTGGGTGCAAACCATCAAGGCGGTCAAAGAGATGAATCCGCAAACCACGCTGGAGATTCTCATACCCGACTTTCAGGGACGGGAAGAACTCATAGCGCAAGTGGCAGAAACTAAACCAGAAATCATCTCACACAACATGGAGACGGTGCGCCGACTTACCCCTGCTGTGCGCAGCGTGGCTACCTACGACCGCAGCCTACAAGTGATCAAAGCGTTGCAGCGTTGCAGCGTGACAGCCAAAAGTGGCATCATGGTAGGACTGGGAGAAACGCCGCAGGAAGTGGAGGAAGTGATGGACGACCTGCTGGCTGTGGGGTGTAAGATCCTTACGATAGGCCAATACCTGCAACCTACCCACAAGCACTATCCTGTGCATGAGTATATCACTCCGGAGCAGTTTGCCCTTTACAGGGAGATAGGCCTGAAGAAAGGTTTCCAGCAAGTGGAAAGCGGTCCGCTGGTGCGCTCTTCCTACCATGCCGAGAAGCATGTCAGAGGTATTGCATCAGCACATCCCACACAGCAATAAGGTGGCACACGGAACCCATGAGAACAAAGAAATGGAACACGGTGTGCATGTAACGACGCTTACGCAGGCTATAGAATAAAGCACCCGTGATGTAGCTCACCCCTTCGGCAATAATCCAAGCTATCGCTGCTGTAGAGACGCTATCCATCAGCGGTTTGAATGCCACCAGCACAGAGAGCCCCATGCCCACGAAGCAGATGGTTTCCAGATTGCTATGCTCCTTGAGACGGGCAAAGCTCATCACCGTGCCGACGATGGCACAGAGCCAGATGAAGATAAAGATACTCCATCCCCAGTAGCCCTGCTCGCGCAATGCCACCAGAGTGATGGGTGAATAGGAACCTGCGATGTGCCAATATATGGCCGCATGGTCCCACTTTCGAAGATGCTCCTTCCATTTGCCCACAGGCAGAGCATGATAGGTCACGGAGGCGATGTAGGACATCAGCATGCCGAAGGGGGAGAGAATAACTCCAGCCGTGGCCCAGCCGTCATGCTCAGCAAAGCACCAGTAGAGGAAGATGATGCCAAACACCACCCCCAACACAATGCCCCCCACATGCGACCATGAGTTCCAAAGTTCTTCTCTATGTGTATATCTCTTCTTCATACCATT
>ODAI013012525.1_pt1 | contig 10473 bp, 6 predicted proteins | sample 1539321 | NCBI WGS metagenome assembly ODAI01 (sample SAMN02144231, study PRJEB22623) | gut metagenome | biome: sheep rumen | host: Ovis aries | place: New Zealand | reverse complement strand
GATACCGGACCGCATCTCCCCGCCCAGAAAGACCATGAGCGCCGCTCCCAGGCCGCCGGCCGCACCGGTGCCGGGCACCGCGTCGGGATCGACCCCGAACTGTGCCTTGATGACGTCGCGGTAGTTGCACATGCCCGCTTCCAGACGGGCCTGGATCTCCGGCGTCGCGCCCTTCTGCGCACCGAAGGTATAGGTCGCGCCATCCTTGCCGCAGAGCGGGTTGGTCACATCGCACATGACCGTGATCCTGGCGTTTTTCACGCGGGGATCCAGACCGGCCACGTCGATGGCGCGGACCTTCTCCAGATCCTCACCTCTTCCTTCCAGTTCTCTGCCCTCATCGTCCAGGAAACGCACGCCCAGCGCACGAACGCAGCCCATGCCGCCGTCATTGGTGGCGCTGCCGCCGATGGCAATCGAGATATCGGAAAAACCGCGGTCCAGAGCGTCCCGGATCATCTGGCCGGTGCCGTAGCTGGTGGTGTAGAGCGGATTGCGCCTGTCCATGGGGACCAGGGGCAGGCCGGAAGCCTCCGCCATCTCGATCACGGCGTTCTTCTCGCCGAAGGTCCCGTAATAAGCCTTCCGGGGCTCCATCAGCGGTCCGCAGACATCCACATAGATCTTGGAGCCGTTCTCCGCCTCGATGACGGCGTCCACGGTCCCTTCGCCGCCGTCCGCCACCGGCACTCCGCCGGTGATCACCTCACCCATGTCGCCGAAGACCTCGCGCGCCGCCCTGTCCAGCATCTCCACAGTCTGCCGGCTGGAAAGTGTCCCCTTGAAAGAATCCGATGCAAATAAGAATTTCATCTCTGCCCTCCTGTCATAAGTGTCCTGATTCCCCACTGCAGCAATGACTGCTCATTGACTGCTCATAGTACGATTATAGCCTGTGCCCGCCTTACAGGATATGTTCTTGCGAACATGTTTTATGCTAAAATGTATCTATATTTAGTTATGTAAGACGGTTTTCAGGGGCAGAAACACAATCCATACGGAAGATATAAAAAAGAACCGCGGTACTGTCCCTATAATGCATAAACATTCCCCGGAAACACAGTGAGCGTGTCTCCGGGGAACGTATCATGCATTTAAGGATCTATTAGAATGTTTATGCCTTCTTGCTCTTCATGTACTTCTTCACGGAAGCCCAGAGTCCCAGGGCGATCAGGACTGCCAGGACTGCGTCGATGGCGTAGGCTGCTTTCTTCCAGCCGACCATACCGGCGCTTCTGTGGGCCTCGTCGTAGATCCAGCTGTTGGCGGTGGTGTAGAGGATGTTGTGGCTGGCCTGGCGCATGTACTGCACGTTGGAAGCCGCGGTGCGGTCGGTCACCTGGTTGGGGCCGCCCTCGAAGGTGGAGAGCATGGCGTCCACGCCGTTGGCCAGGGCCATGTCGGCATTCATGAAGCCGTGTCCGTTGTTGCGGAAGAAGTCGGAGACGATGAAGCCTCTGAATCCCCACTCGCCGCGGAGGATGTCATTGTTGAGGGCGCTGATCTCGCCGACCCATTTGTTTCCGAGGAAAGCCCAGCTCTCCATCGCGGCGTTGGCACCGCCCTTCTTGACCGCGATCTCGAAAGGCTTCAGGTAGATCTCACGCATGGACTGCTCGGTCGCCCAGGCGCAGACCATCTTGCCGTTGGCGTCATACATGGCAAAATGCTTGATGGTGGAGTACACGCCCTTGGTCAGCGCGCCTGCCACGGCGTCCGCTGCCATATAGCCCGCCAGCACGCCGTCCTCCGAGAAGTACTCGTAGTTTCTGGCCGTGAAGGCGCTTCTGTGGGTGTTCATAGCCGGTGCGTACCAGCCGGTGATGTTCATCTCCTGGCAGGTCTGGCCCATGATCTCGCCCCACTTGGTGGCCAGGTCGTGGCTCCAGGTGCAGGTGATCACGACTTCGATCGGGAAGCCCAGGCTGCCGGCGCCGGTGAAGTTGTTGTTGATAGCCGCGGGACCGTCGGCGTCCACGTTCTGGACTTTTTCGATGGACGGGATCGCAGGGGTCTGGTAACCGGAGAGGGCGATCATGCCGGCCATTTCGTCCACGGTCAGCTGGTCGAGGAGGGCATCCCACTGAGGATCGTCATAGTCGAGACCGCGCATGTCGTAGATCTTCAGGTTTCCGGCTGCGCCGGTGGTGGGCATCTCCGCGGAGGGATCCACATAGGCCATGGGGTCGTAGTTGGCGTTCAGGTGATAGCCTTCCACATATTCGGCGGGCATGTCCAGGTTCGCGGGAGCCGCCGTAGCTGCATCATAGTTGGCAAAATGGTCCGCTCTGGAGAGGAAGACCACGTCGCCCTGGGCATCCTGCAGGCGGTTGACCGCTGCCATGTCGTCGCTGGGACGGGGGTTGGACTCGTCGTAGACGACCTCGGAAGCCTGCGCGAGGACCTTGCTGTCGAGAATGGTGTGAGAGTCGCTGCGGATGCTGATCTCGTAGTCGCCCGCTTCGAGGACGTAGCAGCCGTGTCCCTTCTCATCATAGGAGGCGAGCTCCTCGAACTCGAAGGACATGGTCAAGGTCTCGGACTGGCCGGGCTCGAGCATGCCGGTCTTGGCGTAGCAGATCAGGTTGGCGGCTGCTTTTTCGATGCCGCCGTTGGTGTAAGGCGGATTGGAGTAGACTTCCACAACGTCCTTGCCTGCGCGGTCGCCGGTATTGGTCACGGTCACGTCGAAGGTGACCTTGTCGCCGCTCACCTGCAGCTCGCCCATCTTCTGCTCGAAGCTGGTGTAGGATAGGCCGTAGCCGAAGGGATACTGCACGACCTTGTCGTAGTCGATGATGCCCTCCGCCGCCGCGGTCTCAAAGAACTTGTAGCCGACGTAGATGTTCTCGACGTAGTTGATGAAGGCCGGAGAATAGTTGGTGGGGACGCCGCTGTTCATGCCCTCGACGGTCATGTCCATGAGGTTGGCGTAGTTGGTCTTCTCGGCATTGTTGTAGTACGGAGCGCTGTCGATGTCGTAGACGAAGGTGTCGTTGGTCTTGCCAGAGGGGTTCACGGTGCCGCGAAGGATCTCGCCGAGAGCCGTGAAGCCGACGTTGCCGGGGCCGGGAGCCCACACGACGGACTTGATCTGCGGATACTCCTCGGCAAAACCAAGCTCAAACGCATACGCACCGTTGTAGACCAGGATGACTTTGTCGAAATTCTTGCAGACCAGGTCCACCATGTCGCGCTCGGTGCGGTCCAGCTGCAGGTAGTGCTCACCCGCCTCAAAGTCATTGTACTGGGACGAATTGTTATCGAAGATGGCCTGGGACATATCCTGGGGGATATCGTTGTGGCCCTCGCCCGCCATACGGGAGATCACGATGACCGCCGTGTCGGAGTAGGCCTTGGCGTTGTCCATCAGCTCCTGGGTGTAGTTCTCCGCAGGCACTTCGGGCAGGTTCCAGTTCTGGGCCGTGATGGAGACCGCCGCGCGGTTCTCGGCGTAGGCCTTGTAGAAGTCAAACAGCTCCTCGTTGACGGAGAAGCCCGCCTGCTCCAGCCCCTGCCGCAGGCTCACGATGGGGAAGAGGGCGTTGATGCCGCCCGAGCCCGCGCCGCCATAGACCGGGTTGGTGGAGGACCAGCCGAACAGGTTCAGCTTCTCGGTGGTCTCCATGGGCAGGAGATCCTCTTCATTCTGCAGAAGGACGAATCCTTCCCTGGCCACGTCCAGAGCGACCTCCTCGGCCGTGGCCGTGGTCTCCTCAGTGACCTGGCCGGACCCGGTCGCCAGCGTCAGCAGCGTCTCCATGGGACCGAAGCAGATCATATTTACGGTAATGGAAATGCCGGCCAGCGCGGCCAGCCAGGACCCCTTGCGGATCAGGCTCTTCAGCGCCTTGGGCTGCTTATTCACTGCGACAGAGATGACGATGGCCGCGACCAGCATCACCGCCATGGCGATCAGGTAGGGCTTCAGGCCCTGCAGTACGCCAATGAGATCTTCCATCTCAAAAGAAATCATGTTTCCTCCCTTTCCGGGGCTGTTCGCCCCCTCCACATTTTGCTTCCTATGTCTGGAATATAAGGAAAAAGGGAACGAATATCCATGACACTTCGGCAAAAGTGGTATAATCATAGACACATTGTCTGAATATGTTCAGCAATGCTGAAGACACACTTGTCGGGAGGAAACTATGGCTGCAAAGAAAACAGACCCCGCACGGCTGGACCGGCGGGCGCGCTATACCAGGACGGCCATCAAAGACGCACTGCTGAGACTGCTGGAGAGAGAACATTTCGACAGCCTGTCGGTGGCTTCTCTCTGCAGGGAGGCCGATGTGGGCCGCAGCACCTTCTATACCCACTATGACACCCTGATCGACATCGTCGACGAGCTGGCGGACGACGCCATTCTGGCGACGACACGGCCGGAGGGCAACCCCTTCGAGGCGATCAACTCTCTGGCTGACTTTCTCCGGGCCGGCTCTTTCACCGAGGAGGAACTGCAGACACTGATGCTGCGCCTTCCGGTCTGTCAGCGGGTGGCCGACGATCCGAAATACCGTCCCCTCTTCCGGGACCCCTTCATCTCCGATTATCTCCTGATGCAGATCTATCGCCGGGAGCGGACCCACATGCTCCCCTACCTGCAGGCCTACGGCCTCTCGGAGAGGGAAGCCTCCGCCCTCTTCCTCTTCCTGATCACCGGTGCCTTCGCCGTCAACCGGGAATATGACTGGAAGAAAGACGAGGACTGGCTGCGCACCCAGCGGGTCCTGATGACCTTCATCGAAGGCGGCTACAAATCACTGGAGAAACTATGACATCCCTGCTCACACCCTACGAAATTTTCTGGTATTTTCTCATTTATTCCTTTATAGGCTGGTGCGTGGAGGTCATCTACCACGCCGTGGTCAAAGGCAGGATCCTCAACCGCGGCTTCCTCTGCGGTCCCGTCTGCCCGGTATACGGGTTCGGCATGCTGGCGATCTGCACCATGTCCGCGCTGGCAGACATTGAAGCCATGGGCCATGCCGGCGTCCTCGTCCTCTTTCTGGGCGGCATGCTGCTGGCCTCGAGCATTGAACTCCTGGCCGGCTGGCTCCTGCTCAAGCTCTTCCACGCGCGCTGGTGGGATTACCGCACGGAGCCCTTCAACCTGGGCGGCTTCATCTGCCTGCGCTTCAGCCTGATCTGGGGCCTCGGCACCGTGCTGATGATGCGGGTCATCCATCCCATCGTCTCCGACCTCTCCGCCCGCCTGATCCCGCCCCGGATCGGATGGTGGATCCTGGCCTTCTGCTATGCGGGCTGGCTGGCGGACACCATCGTCACCGTCCTCTCGGTCATGGGCCTCAATAAGAAGCTGAAGGAGCTGGAGGAACTCCGCCTCTCCATGCGGACAGTCAGCGATTCCATGAGCCAGGTCCTGGGCGAGCGGAGCCTCCGGGACAAGCAGCGCCTGGATGAGAGCCGCGTGCAGGCGGCTCTGGCAAGAGCGGAACTGCGGGATGCCCGTCTGGAGCTCCAAAAGGATGTGCAGGAAGCCCGGCAGGAATTCCGGAAGGATGTGCAGGAAGCACGGGAAGAACGACGCCGCAGAGCGGCGGAGCGGGCTGCCGCCCTGCGCAGCGAGATCCTGGCCCACAGGCATTTCGGTACAGGCCGCATCCTGCGCGGCGTCCCGGAGCTCTATCACGCCGATTATGAAGACACCCTTCAGGAATTACAGCAGTATCTGTCGGGGGTTCCCCTGGCGGAAGCTTCTTTTGACGCTTCCTTAGACGATATAGAGAAAAAGGAGGACAGACAATGAGCTGCTCACACCATTTCCACTCTCCCCTGGGAGGCATTACGCTGGCCGGCGACGGAGAGGCCATCACCGGCCTCTGGTTCGACGGACAGAAATATTTTGGGACCACACTGGGTGAACGGCCAACAGAAGAGCTCCTCCCTGTCTTCAAAGACGCGGATCGCTGGCTGACGCTCTATTTCCGAGGAGAGGTGCCGGACTTTATGCCCGCTGTCGCTTTTCCCCCGGAGGCTTCTGAATTCAGCCGGGCGGTCTGGGAACTCCTTCTGAAGATCCCCTACGGGAAGACCGTGACCTATGGGGAACTGGCGCGGGACCTTTCGGCGCAGCGCGGCGGTGCCCGGACTTCCGCCCGGGCGGTGGGTAACGCCGTGGCGCACAACCCCATCTCCCTGATCGTCCCCTGCCACCGCGTCCTGGGGGCCGGCGGGAAGCTGACCGGCTACGCCGGCGGTGCAGACAGGAAGGAGTGGCTGCTGCGGCTGGAGAGAGAGCATGCTTAGGATCATCACCGGCGCAGAATTCCCCGAGGGTGGTCTCCCATGCTCCGCTGCTTCACAGAAAGGAATCTTCCATGCCTGCACCCATTCATCTGCAGCTGGCAAGACAGATCGTGGATACCCTGAAATCTGTCTGTGCGCATGATATCAATTACATCGATCTGCGCGGCCGCATCTGCGCGAGCACGGATCCCTCCCGGGTGGATGACTACCACCGGGGCGGTTTCGAGGCCGTCCGGCAGGGCAGAACTGTCATCATCGAGAAGGACGATCAGGAATCCGGCGACCGCCGGGGCATCAACATGCCCATCCTGTACAACGGGGAGATCGTGGCCGTGATCGGCATCACCGGTGACCCGGAGGAGGTGCAGCGCTACGCGGAGATGGCGCAGCGCATCACGATCCTGCTCCTGCGGGAACAGGAGCTGAATCTGCACGAACTCACCGGCAAGGCCCAGGTCCAGTACGTACTGCGGACCATCCTGCGGGAGGAGACGGTCCACCCCGCCGTCCTGCAGGAGGTCCTCGCCTCCAGGGGCATCCCCTCCGCCAGAGGGGACTGGAGAACGGTCGTTTTCCTGCCGGTCCTGACCGCGCCTGACGCGGCCGCTGAACCGGACATGGCCGGTCAGGCATCGCAGGGTCCGGGGTCCGGGGCTGTCGGTTTCTCCGGCCTCTCCGCTTTGGAGCAGGATCTGCTGCAGGTCTTCGAGCGTATCGGTAAGTGCCTGTACCTCAACCGCTTCCCGGAGGAATATGTCCTGACAGCCCCGGCGCACGTGATCGACGGTTCGGTCTCCCTCCTGACAGCATTCGCTGAACGTCACCGGAGGTATCTCAGGATCGGGATCGGCGCCGCGGAGAAACTCCAGCAGCAGAGCCACTCCCGGCAGACGGCGCGCATTGCAGCCATCTCCTCCGGCGGTGCGGTCTCTCCCGACGGTATAGACAGCAGCGTCGTCTGTTACGATGATCTGGATCTGGAGGTCCTGCTGGCCTCCGTGCCGGCTTCAGACAGGGACCTCTATCTGCAGAAAGCTCTCTCCGCACTGGATGAGGAGGACCTGCGGATCCTCGCTGTCTACTATGACTGCGGGATGTCCCTGCAGGCAGCTGCACAGGCGCTATTCATGCACAAAAACACCCTCCAGTACAAACTGAACCGCATCCACAGACGGTGCGGCTATGATCCGCGCACGTTCCGGGATGCGGTCGTTCTCTATACGGCTGTGAAATTGTACGGGCTGAGATCCGGTTCCGCTTAGAACTCGAGCGCCTCGCTCCAGTAGCTCTGCTCGTAGATGTCAGTGAACTTGTAAGTGACGCGGGACTTGCCCTCGCCGAGGATGGTGTCGCTGATGACCATGTTGTCGGTGACTGTCTGCTGTTCGCCCAGCATGTAGGAATCCTGATACTGCCCGTCATAGCTGTAGAAATCGCACAGGAAGTCCAGCTTGTCCCCGGGCACCAGCTCTGTCAGGCTCTTGGCCACCGTCTCGGTCTCGCCTTCCTTGTAGTCGTAGACCGCACCGACGATGGACCCCTTGGGATCGTCGCTGGAGAACTGCAGGATCAGGTTCACGTACTCGCCGTTCAGGAGCGCCGGAACACGTCCGGTGATGACGTAGTACTCGCCGTCGTCCACCGTGTCCAGGTGATAGTAGGCCACCGGCTGTCCGTTGATGGAGACCCAGGTCTCCCCGGTATCTGCGATGAGGTTCCCCTCCTCGTCAAAATCATAGACATTGTCCAGGCCCAGATCCACATATCCCTCGCCGTCGTCGTAGAACAGGTTCATGTCCAGTCCGTGGACCAGCGACCACTGTTCGGGCGTGATCTTGATCTTGTACTGGCCGTTCTCTTCGGTCCAGTACAGCTGGCTGCCGTCAAAATAGTTGTCCGCCAGGTAGGACACCATGTCCTCGTCGCTGAGAGCCCTGTCGGAGAGGAAGCTGCTGCCGCCGCTCAGGCCGCCCAGCGAACTGTAGTCGCCGCCCAGGAAGCTCCCAAGGAGCTGAGCGATGAGCTCGTCGCCGGAACTGTAGCTGCCGTAGGCACTGCCCGCGCCGCTGCCCCCGGAGCCGCTGCCGTAGGAACTGTTGCCTGCGCCGGAGGAACCGTAGCCGGTCATGTAATCGGCATAATTCCCGAACAGGGAACTGTAGGGGCTGGCAACACTGTCGCCGCCCGTCACGGCCTGGCCGGACACCTGCAGGCTGGCGAACTGACGGATGCACTTGGAATAGGAATCGTCGATGCCGATATCGCTGTAGGTCTGGCTGGCCTTGTCCACGTACGCCCGGTTGCGCAGCGGGAAGTAGATGGACAGACCGTAGGCATTGGTCATGTTGGAGGAGGTGCGGTTGTATTTGACCGCTCCGCGGATGGCCTGTGCCAGCGCTTTGCCCTCATCCGTGCCCATGTTCTCCGCCAGATGCACCAGGTCGACCTGGTCGATGCGCGTGGTAGCGGCGAATTCTCTGGTCTGGTTTCTGGCATTGGCGACCTGTTTGTACTGCTTGTCCGTGATCAGCTGTGACACGGAGGTGGAGAAAGCCTTGAAGTGCGGTTTGGCCGTACAGGCCAGTTCCGCCAGGTCCACCACAGAGAGGGTCGTCTTCTGGCCCTGGCATTTTCTCGCGCAGGTACTGACAAAACCGTCCACGATCTTCTGGCCGATCTCCACGGTGGGCATGGACGTATTCTTGCCCAGGGCGGTGAGCCAGTCCGTATAATACCAGCCGACGCCGGGTTCAGTCTCCTCGGAGGCGATGAGATAATCGGCGTACTTGTCCAGCATCAGCGCGTTCTCCATGGTCGCCATGAGACACGCGTCAAAACCGATGAAATCGAACTTCACGCCGCCGTTCTTAAGGGCCGTGTTGATGCCCGACAGGGACATAGCCCCGCTGCTCTTGTACTTCTCGTCATAGCCATAGCCGCTGACACTGCCGCCGCCGTGATCCCAGAGGATCAGTTCATAGCGGTCAGCCGGATAGTTCTTGGCACAGTACTGGATGAAATAGGACAGGTTCGAGGGGTCCGTCATGGCCTTGTTTTTGGCCCCGGTGTCCTTGACCAGAAGATGCAGGTTCCCGTTCTGGAGCTGGTAGATCTGGTTCACGCTGGTGCTGATCCCTCTGATCTTCCATCCCGCGCAGCCGCCGGTATAGATCAGGATATTGATGTTGTCGCCGAAATCGGCCGTCGCCATCTCCTGCATGTCCGAGGTGGCCATGCCGCTGCGGGATTCCAGGTCCGTGCCGCACATGTAGACCATGAGCGTCACCTGATCCTGTCCGTTTCCTTTGATCTGCGTGTATTTCTCACGGGAGCCGGTAGCCACGGAGGTGTCCAGAGCGGTCTGCGCTCCGGTCTGGGTGCTGGTCCCGTCCGTCCAGCCCGTGGACAGACTGCCGTTGCCGCCGAACAGGCTCTGATAGTAGTTGAAGTTGCTGTCGCCGCTGCTCGGGGCATATCCCTCCTGAACGCCCCAGTTCTGGGTCGTCTGTGAGGCGGGCTGGCTGCTCCCCTGGGAATAGCCGCTCCCCGAACCGCTGCCCGTTCCGCCGCCGCCCAGAAGGCTCGAAAGTCCTCCGCCGCCGCCCAGAAGAGCCACCAGAAGGAGCACGATCAGAGGCAGGCCTCCTCTGGTGCCGCCGCTTCTCTGGCCTCCGCCCTGGCCGCGCCCCGAGGACGCACCGCCTCCGCTGCCGCTTCCGACCGGACCTGTCCCCAGTCCCTCTCCGCGCCGGTGAACGCCGGCGCCCTGGCCTGTCACGTTCTTCTCTCTGCCGCGGGGTCTGCTGTTGTCTGCCATCTTCAGATCCTCCCTGAAAACAGTTCGCACTGTCTCTCTCAGCCTGTAAACAAAAGCCTCATGCTTTAGTATAGCACAGTCCGCGCAAGTGGTGTAGGAATAAAGGGTGCCGCATTTTTTCAAATGCGGCTCCCTTTTTCAGAGAGGACGTTTCTATAGCTGCAGCTGCTCACATCAGCTTCCTGAACATGGCCTCGAACTGTTCCAGAGTGGCAGGTCTCGGGTTGCCGGGGGCGCAGGCGTCGGCAGCGGCGGATTCGCAGAGGAAGTGAAGATCCTCTTCTTTCAGTGTCTCCAGCTTGGTGGGGATGCCCACGTCCACGGAGAGCGGCTGAACGGCGTCGATGGCCGCCTTGCGTTAGGCGGGGGCGTCCATACCGGTGGAT
>ODAI011331693.1_pt1 | contig 10473 bp, 4 predicted proteins | sample 1539321 | NCBI WGS metagenome assembly ODAI01 (sample SAMN02144231, study PRJEB22623) | gut metagenome | biome: sheep rumen | host: Ovis aries | place: New Zealand | reverse complement strand
GGGTTTCATCACCGACAAGGAACGCCATCAGCAAGTCATCGAGACATGGACCAAGGTCAATAACAATCTGCAGAAAGTCCTGATGAAGGAGATGACCGAGGCCGACCAGGGCTTCAACGCTGTCTACATGATGCTCGACTCCGGTGCCCGTGGTTCTAAGGGCCAGATTAAGCAGCTCTCCGGTATGCGTGGTCTGATGGCAAAGCCGCAGAAGGCCGGTGCCGAAGGCCAGCAGATCATTGAGAACCCGATTCTTTCGAACTTCAAGGAAGGTATGTCGGTGCTCGAGTACTTCATCTCGTCACACGGTGCCCGTAAGGGTCTTGCCGATACCGCTATGAAGACGGCCGACGCCGGTTATCTGACTCGTCGTCTCGTCGACGTCTCGCACGACGTGATTATCAATGAGGAAGACTGCGGAACGCTCCGCGGCCTGGAGTGCACGGCTCTGAAGCAGGGCGACGAGGTCATTTCGCCTCTTTCCGAGCGCATCCTCGGCCGTGTCTCTGTGCACGACATCATCCATCCCACCACGGGCGAGCTCATCTGTGCTGCCGGTGAGGAGATCACCGAGGAGAAAGCTGCCGCCATCGAGGCCTCTCCCATCGAGATGGTCGAGATTCGTTCGGTGCTCACCTGCGAGTCGAAGAAGGGCGTCTGCATGAAGTGCTATGGCCGCAACCTCGCTACCCAGCGCATGGTGCAGATGGGCGAGGCCGTAGGTGTCATCGCAGCCCAGGCCATTGGTGAGCCGGGTACTCAGCTCACTCTGCGTACGTTCCACGCTGGTGGTGTGGCAGGTAATGCTGCCGCCAACGCCTCAATCGTTGCCAAGAACGATGCCCGCATCGAGTTCGACGAGTTGCGCACTGTGCCCTATGTCGAGAAGCAGGGCGAGCAGGATGTGGAATGCGAGATGGTGGTGAGCCGTCTGGCTGAAATCCGATTCGTCGATCCTAACACCAAGATTGTTCTTTCCACGCTGAATGTTCCCTACGGCTCTTCGCTCTACAAGAAGCAGGGCGACGTCGTGAAGAAGGGCGAACTCATTGCCCGTTGGGACCCGTTCAATGCCGTGATCGTCACCGAATATGCCGGTACGCTTCGTTTCCGCGACGTCATCGAGGGCTCTACCTTCAAGGCTGAGACCGACGAGACCACGGGTCTTACCGAAAAGATCATCACCGACTCGCGCGACCACACGAAGGTGCCTTCCTGCGATGTGCTGGATGCCGACGGCAACGTCATCGGTAGCTACATCTTCCCTGTGGGAGGTCACGTAGTGGTCGACGACGGTGCAGCCATCGAAACCGGTCAGACACTTGTGAAGATTCCGCGTGCCGTGGGTGGTGCTGGTGATATCACCGGTGGTCTGCCTCGTGTCACCGAGCTCTTCGAGGCTCGCAACCCGAGCAACCCCGCTGTAGTCAGCGAAATCGATGGTGAGGTCTCCATGGGTAAGGTGAAGCGTGGTAACCGCGAAATCATCGTCACTTCGAAGACTGGCGACCAGAAGAAGTATCTCGTCTCGCTGTCGAAGCAGATCCTCGTGCAGGAACACGACGCCGTTCGTGCCGGCACACCGCTCTCCGACGGTGTCATCACTCCCAGCGACATCCTTGCCATCAAGGGTCCCACCGCTGTGCAGGAATACATCGTCAACGAGGTGCAGGACGTCTATCGTCTGCAGGGTGTGAAGATCAACGACAAGCACTTCGAAATCATCGTTCGTCAGATGATGCGCAAGGTCCAGATCAACGATCCCGGCGACACCACGTTCCTCGAGGACGCACTCGTCGACAAGCTCGACTTCGCCGAGGAGAACGATCGCATCTGGGGTAAGAAGGTCGTCACCGACGCCGGTGATTCCGAGACCATGAAGCCCGGACAGATTGTCACCGCCCGTCGTCTGCGCGACGAGAACTCCTCGCTGAAGCGCCGCGACCTCCGTCCCGTTCAGGTGCGCGATGCCGTGCCCGCCACGTCCACCCAGATTCTCCAGGGCATCACCCGTGCAGCCCTGCAGACCAAGTCGTTCATGTCGGCTGCGTCGTTCCAGGAAACCACGAAGGTGCTCAACGAGGCTGCCATCCGTGGCAAGCAGGACTTCCTTGAGGGCATGAAGGAGAACGTCATTTGCGGTCACCTCATCCCTGCAGGCACCGGTCTGCGTCAGTGGGAGAAAATCATCGTCGGCTCACGCGAAGAGTACGACCGCATGGAGGCCAACAAGAAGAACGTCATCGACTTTGCCGAGCCCGTCGTGGCTGAATAAGACAAGGAATCGACGAATAACTAAAAAAGCTGCAACCATTTTTGATTTGGTTGCAGCTTTTTTTTGTGGAAAACGAGTTATTTTGTATCTTTGCCGAGTGATAGAAAGAATAGCTGTGAACATGAGACATTTTTTAGTTATAGTGTTGCTTTTGTTGGTGGCATGTGGCCATCGACAGACCGCCGACAGACACTACCGGCAGGGACAACTGTTTGAGCTGCAAGGACGAAAGGGCGATGCCATGCGAGAATATCGGTTGGCGGCGGGGAATGGGCTCGACAACAGCGAGTATGCCCGGAAGGCAGTCAATGCCATCGGTCATCTCTATCTTGCTGCCGGCAATCGTGATGATGCGCTCACGCAGTTCCGCCGTTCCTACGACCTTGCGGCATCGTCAGCCGATACGGTTCTCATGGTGCTCTCGCTGCGCGATATGTCGCGTTGCCTGCGCAGTTCCGAATGGTTGCCGTCGGCTGTGAACTGTTTCCGTCAGGCCGACCGTCTGCTTTCCTTGTCAGATGCTGACAGCCTTCGGCACCAGTTGCTGCCTGAGTGGATGGACGTTCTGATGGAGCAGGGCGACACTGCAGGATTGGCCGAGGTGGTGTCGTCGCATCCCGAGCAGACCGTTCCAGACACGATGGACGGAGGCCCGATGTGGCTGGTCTTGGGCAAGGCCCATCAGATGTTGGGCCATCGTGGGCTGGCGACCGATTACTTCCGTCGGGCTGCGGAGAGCGAAAATCCGAAGACCCATGCCTCGGCGGTGATGTTGCTGTCGCAGAAGGAAGGTGCCGAGGGCTATTACGAGTCGGCCTGGCTGAGTGCCATGGAGTGTGTGGCGATGATGGACAGCGTGAACCGTCAGACCGTGCGCGAGAATGGCGATTTGGTCTCGTCGTTGGAAAACCAGATAGGCGTGGAGCGCGAGAACGGACAGCTGCGGCTGCGTCTGTGGGGTGTGGCCTTGCTGGCACTCCTGGCATTGTGCGCCGTGGTGGCATTCTACCGTTGGCGTATGCGTCGCCTGCAGGCCCAGGTGGTTGCGCAGAGCCGTCGGCAAGAGGAGCAGCGCCTGGCCGCACAGGCTCAGAACCGCTCACAGCAAGACCGTTTGTTGGCAGCCTTCCGCCAGTCGGCGGTCTATGCCGAGTGTGAGCGGTTGGGGCAGGGTGGCAGTGGCGATTTGAGCGCCGACGCCTGGACGGCGTTGCAGGCGTTGCTGAACGAGCAGGCCGATGGCTTCGTGAACCGCCTCGTGGTGTTCTATCCGAAGATGAAGCCTGCCGAGCTGCGTATGTGCTGCCTGATTCGGCTGGGGCTGGGGAACCTGCAGATTTCGAATGTCTTCCACCGCACCCAGCAGGCCACTACCAATGCCCGCAAGCGACTCTTCGCCCGTATGTTCGACAGAGAGGGCACGGCCGAGGAGCTGAACCAGTTCCTGATGTCATTCTGAAGCCCCACCCCAGCCCTCCCCAAAGGGGGAGGAGGGAGCCTGCCGGTAGAAGGCTAACTAGAAAACGCCCTGAAAGGCTACGGGTAGGCGAGCTTGCTCGGGAATGAGGGCAACAGCTGTCAGCCCAGGGCAGCGCCCTGGGTTTGGGAGGTAAGAGGGGTGACTGCGCCCTGTAAGGGCAGCACCTTTAAAACGCTTAGAAATAAAGCTTTTGCCCTTACAGGGCGCCGTTCCCTTGCTGCCCTTTACCCAGGGCGCTGCCCTGGGCTGACAGGTTGCTGGCCTTTCAGGCCGCTGTTCCCCTGCTGGCCCTCGCTAAATGCTATATGCTCTCTAAACAAAATGCCAGTGTGGAAAAGATAGTTCACAAGTCGGCTTTTCTGGGGCTGGGGAGAAGGTTTTTCACCAAAAGTGAAGTTTATGTGAAGTCGAAAACTAGGCTGTTACGACCGAAAAAACTAATTTTGCAGCAGAAATCAAATAAAAATGGAAGCTATGACGAGAAGATTATCCAGACTTTTGATATGGGCATCCGGCTTGCTGTGGTCGGCTGGTGCCCTTGGTGCCTCTGCTGCAGGTTGGCCATCGGTTGCTGATGGCGACCCCGACTCGTTGCTGACCCTGCGCCAGGAGAACTTCGAGCGCTTTGCCCGGCAGAATCCGCAGGAGCGCGTTTATCTGCATTTCGACAACACTTCCTATTATAAAGGCGAGCACATCTGGTTCAAGGCATACGTGGTCGACGGCGCATCGCTGAAGGCGTCCGACCTAAGTCGCATCCTCTATGTGGAACTCGTCAACCCCATCGGCTTCCCCATTGAGACGCAGAAGCTCATGGTCCGGAATGGGCAGGCCAGTGGCTCGTTCCTCCTGAAGGACACGCTGAACGCCGGGTTCTACGAGGTGCGTGCCTACACGGCATGGATGCTGAACTTCACACCTGGCGTGCCACCGTCGGTGAAGAAGAGCGGCGACGCCTACGGCCACGGCTGGGAACGCCTGTCGGGCATCCTTGCCCAGGAGTTCTACGGCGAGCGCTTCCAGGAATACCTGCGGGGCAATGCCGGCATCTTCAGCCGCGTGTTTCCCGTCTACGACAGCGTGGAGAAAGGGCAGTATGGACAGAAGCGCATGCCCCGACTACCCAAGGCCACCGCATCGCTACTCGACAACGAGCGCGACAAGCTGAAGATTGACTTCTATCCCGAGGGCGGCAACATGGTTCGCGGCGTGCCAACGCGTGTAGCCTTCCAAGCCCGTAGCACCGAAGGTCGCACGCTGAACATCGAAGGCCGCCTCCTGCGCAATGGGAAGGAGATAGGCACGTTCAAGACCGACTATGCCGGTCGCGGCATGTTCAGCATGACCAGCGACGAGAGCGATGAGGCCGAGGACGAGCTGTTGCGCGGCTTGAAACTCAGCGTCAGCTACGATGGCCGCGACTACACGTTCCGCCTGCCCCGTGCCCACCGCCGTGGCTACGTGCTGAACGTCTTCTCAACGGGCGACGATGCCCTGCGCGCCAGTGTGGCCCGCAACAGCCAGACCGACGGCTTGCGACTGGGCCTGAGCGTGACCTCGCGCGGCACGACCCTCTTCTACGACGTTCTCGACATGACCGCCACCGAGCGCGCCAGCGTGGTCGTCGACAAGGCCTCGCTGCAGACGGGAGTGAACATCTTTACACTTTTCACCGAGGAAGGCAAGGTGCTGGCCCAGCGCGAAGTGTTCGTGAACAATCACGACATCGACGACCTGCGCCTGCAGGTGAAGATGCCCGAGGAGGGCACGGCGCTGAAGCCTTACGAGCAGGTGACCTTGGACTGCCAGCTTGTCGATGCCGAAGGCAACCCAGTCAGGGAGCGCAACAAGCTCTCGATGGCCATCACCGACGGTCTCTTCCGCGACGGCACCTATGCCGATGGCAATGTGCTTTCCTATCTGCTGCTGGGCAGCGAGGTGAAAGGCTTCATTCCGCATCCAGAATACTACTTCGAAGCCGATGACCACGAGCATCGTGCAGCCCTCGACCTCTTGATGATGGTGCAGGGCTGGACGCGCTACGACTTCGAGCGCATGATGAGCGGCGAGCGCTGGGATCCGCTGATGGCCGTCGAGCGCGGGTTGAACTTTCGCGGCCGCGTGGTCGACGACCATGGCGACTACGAGTACGTGCTGTGGAAAAACCTGAAGAAGCCCATGTGGGTCTTCAACGAACTCATCACCCCCTACGACGGCATCGTGTCGGCCGAAATCAAGACCGATTCGCTCGGCTTCTTCATGTTCAACCTGAACCCCTTCCTGGGCAACGGCCGCATGGCGCTGACGCTGAACGAGAAGAGTGCCGAGGAGATTGGCCAGTACAAGGCTGGCGTGGCGGGTCATAACTTCTCGGTCTACAAGTATCGGCGGCCGGGCTACCTGCTGGGCAAGCACATCATCCCGATGAACGTCTATTCGCCCGTGGCCCGCAACTACGACTACTACGAAACGCGCGCCCTGAACGAGCCCGTCGACCCCAACATCTTCCGCAACGGCTTCATGGCAAGGGCGAATACCGCTGCACCCTTCACCTACTACGACCGCCGCAGCCAGGCCTACGTGCTGCCCGAGGTGACGAAGAGCAAGCGTCGCGGCTGGGCCGACTTCCGCGAGGTGAAGCCCGTGGCGGTCATCGACGTGCGGAACATGATGTCGTATCTCTCGAACATCTTCGGTACCATCAACGATTTCCATTTCAACACCCACCTCTATGAATACCACGACGATGACTTCCGGCTCATCGGACAAGACATGACCAAGGGTGGCTGGTGGCAACCCGACGATGGAAGAGAAGGACTCTACCAGAACAACTTTGCCGACGACCGCTTCTTCACCGACATGGAGCAACACCTTCGCGAGGAGGCAGAGCAGAAGGGACAGAACGCAGGAAAGAAAGCCGCGGCGACCACGGCCGGCCGCAGTGCCCGCCCGATGCGCGACTACAACAAGTGGCACACCTACAAGGACTATAAGTTCGACCAGGCCTTCCAGTCCTACTACAACTTCTACAAGTTGCTCATGCTGATGGGCCTGGACGGCATGAACCTGACGTTCATCGATGCACCGGAGTACGGAAGGCAGACCGTCTTCCGCGAGCCCGGCTACTATGGTCGCAGCGTGAACCTTGCACCGGGCATGCGGTTTTTCCCAGCCGACGTGAACTTCAGCAAGCTGCTGCTCTATGCCGATGCCGACGACCGCCAGCTGATTCATCAGGAAGGTCGCTATCGGGAAGTAATGACACCCTATTTCGCAGAACGGTCGAAGAGCAGTACGTCGCCCCTGACGTCAATCATCAACTTCAAGACCGACCCCCTCTATCCGGCTGGTCTGCCGCAACCCGACTTCTACGGCTATCGCATCGACTTCCAGGGATTCAGCGACCCCGACGAGTTCTATCGCCCGGACTACAGCCTCGACCCACTGCCCGAACAGGGCGACTACCGACGCACGCTCTACTGGAATCCCAGTCTGCTGACCGACAATGACGGCCATGTCCGCGTGACGTTCTGGAACAACGGGTTCACGGAGTCCATCGCCGTGTCGGCAGAAGGTGTCACGCCCAGCGGCTTCATCACAAAGGAGGTGGTGCGATGAAACGACACTTATTTGTCTTCCTGCTGTTTGCGCTGCTCATCATCCTTCCTGCGAGCGCATCTGGTTCCCTTCCCTTTGGGGAGGAGATAGGGGTAGGCTCCATCCACTGGCAGGCACGCATGAACGACTCGCTGACCGTGAGCCTGCGCATGACCTACGACGCGCGGCTGAAGGCTGGCGAGCGGGCACGGTTCAGCGATGCCACCGTCGTGAAGCGCGGACAACTCAGGCGCGAACGCGTCACCTTGCGCAATGTGGAGTGCCACGAGGAGGGTGGGGCAGTGATTGGCCTCTCGTTCTCGTGCGACTTTGAATACCACGGCGTGCGCTACCGGTTGCGAGGCCGCTACACCGACGACCCCGAAAACACTGGCTCGGGCCACCAGAGCATTCAGTGCATCCCCCTCATGCTCGGCCGCGACATCATAGAACAAGGCGGCTACCAGCGATAGCCCTCAACATGAAAGCAACATGAAAAAAAAGAACGAACTCCTCCTCCTGCTCACGCTCCTCCTCTTCCTTCCCCTGAGCAGTGTGCAGGTCTCTGGTTCTCCCCTCTTATTGGAGGGGTCGGGGTCGGCTTCGGGGTCGGCTATCCACATCGATGCCCGCATCATCGACGCGAAGACGGGCGAGCGGCTGCCCTTCGCCTCCATCTACATCAGCGGGCAGAACAGCACCATCTCGAATGCCGAGGGCGAGTTTGCCATCGATGCTGACTCGGCCGACGTGCTGCGCATCTCCTACGTGGGCTACAAGACCGTCCACCTGCGCGCTGTCGACGTTGGCCAGGAGGTGTTGCTCAGCACTGAGGGCGAGATGCTGGGCGAAGTGGTTGTGTTGGGCACCGACTACATCATTCAGAAAGTGCTTGAAGTGCAGAAGAAAGAGTACAAGAAGCACAAGCGCGCGAAGTCGAACTTCTTCTATCGACAGGTGGGCTATTCCGACAGGCAGTGCCGCTCGTTCCTGGAATCGTTCTTTGCATGCAAGTCGGCCTTTCAGCTCATGGACATGTCGTTCATCACCGGGCGTTTTGTCGCCGTGGCAAGCATGCGAACCGTCAGCCCCACCAATTTCTTCACTTTTGCCCAGATTCCCATCTTCTCGAACTCTTGGAACATTTCCAACAACGAACAGCTGGTGCCCTTGCATGTTGGCTACGATGAGGAGTATGAGACCGATGTCGAAATCATCAGCGATGGCGAGCGACGCCTCTATGTGGTCTACTTCATTCCTCGCGACCCAGAGCGATGGGCCATTGAGTGCCGCCTCTATATTGATGCCGAAACTTTCCAGGTGCTGAAGTATCAGGGTGTCGGCAACAGGGAATTTGTCAGCCACATGGTCGGAAACAAAGGGCGTGTGCTGCCTGCCAATCTTTCCTTCGTCATCAACTATCAGCACGATCATGGCTTTACCGAGGTGAGAAGTGTGAACTTCAGGGTTAGCTACAAGGTCGACGACCACACGTTTGACACCACGGGCATGATGTTCAACGTTGCCGACCGCTTTGTAAAAGGCCATGGTACGCTGCGCTTCGAGGACAACCTGCTCGACATTATTGGCAGGAAGGGACTTGACCGTGAGTTCTGGCAGAAGTACGAGATAGTGAAACGCACGCCCATTGAGAAAGAGGCTGTCGAACTGTTCGAGCGCGACAATCTCTTTGGGGTGTTCTGAAACTGCACAGCGTGGTTACAATTCGTAACCACCCCAAAAACGCAAAAATCTACCCTCATTTTGGCCGATTTTTTCACCAACTGCTCGTTCAGACGAGAAAACGCCCAAAATCGCAAAAATCGCAATGCGCTGGTAATCAGCGTGTTGCGATTTTTAGTATTTTTCCGTCCGAATAAACTCAATGCTTTTACTCGATAAAAGCATTGCTTTTATCCATCGAAAGCATGCGTTTTATCGCTCAAAACACATGCTTTTATCGCCGGAATATTGCAAAAATCGGCGAAAATTGTAAAATCCCTTTACTTTTGTCTCATAACTCATCCCTCAAACCTCGTAACTTATCGCCTCCGGCGATTCTATTTCGCGTTTTCAAAATGTCCTGAAAAAATCAAAAGAAATTCTTGTATCTTGACAAAATCCGAAAAACTGCTTACAATCCGAAACCGAACAGAAAGCCCCCCTGCCCCTCAAGCCTAGCCCCAGCCCCTCCCTGAAAGCCTACCCCCAACCCCTCCCTAAAGGGAAGGGGAGCACTGGCAGTGGAAAGAGCCAGCAGGCAAGGGTAACCAGCCTCTCCCCTTAAGGGGAGATTGAGAGGGGATTGTAGGCCTGCAGAATGGTCAATCCCCCCCTTATCCCCACCTCTTTCAGGGGGGGAGATATTCCGGCGAGAGGCCCCTTTCCAAGGGGTGGAGCTTTACCTTGGGGACAAATTCTATATGGTTTCCAAAAGAAATGCCCCCTGAGAGTTGTTCTGGCAACTTTCGGGAGGCACGTCGTTTTTTGTCCGTCTCCGTTTGGCGGGATGGGGTAGGGGGATTAATAGAGGAACACGCGGAAGTCCTTCGCAGAACCGGGAACTCCCTGCTCAGCACGCGGCAGATACTCCAGCGCCGTGACGGTCTGCTCAGAGCCGAGGTCAATGACCAGGAGGTGTGGCATCGATGCTCCGCGCACGGTCTGCCAATAGGTAGACTCTTGCAGGTCGTAGACCTTGTCGAGCGTGTGGTTGCCGTTCTCCTCCTCCGAGTCGGCATACTTAGCCACCCAGGGTTCGCGTGAGAGGCGCTTGCCGTCAGCCCCCTGCAGGTAGAGCTCGGCGATGGCGGTGACGTCCTTGCCATCCTGGTTGGAAGCCACCTCGATAGCGAGGTAGCGTCCCTTCTTCTGACCGTCGAACTTGATGGTCTGCCAGCCGTTGCCGCCCTTGAAGGCTCCTGCGACGACGGGTGTGGCGGAGTTGAGGTCGGGTTTGTCGCCGATGTTGTTGTGCTTATTGCTCTTTTCCAGCTGGAGCTTGTTGAGCTCGGGCTTGTCCTGTCCCCAGACGACGGGCTGCTTCGGGCCTACTACGTCGAGGACGATGATTTCCTTCTTGCCCTTCTTCAGCCAGCAGCCGGGTACGTAGAGTGTCTGC
>ODAI014190980.1_pt1 | contig 10475 bp, 12 predicted proteins | sample 1539321 | NCBI WGS metagenome assembly ODAI01 (sample SAMN02144231, study PRJEB22623) | gut metagenome | biome: sheep rumen | host: Ovis aries | place: New Zealand | reverse complement strand
TTGGAATAGATCCTAATAATATTGCCGAACATATTAAGACTGATACTATTCTCTTCATATTCTTTCTCCTTTTTCTTGTAGTCGTAAAGATTTTGTATTTATGTCTAAATTATATTGCTTGAATATTTCTAGGTGTATACCCAATGCAGCATAATAGATTTCACTAATCTTCCAATTTGGAAAAATAGGCAATTCTACGCATTTCAAGGCGGAATACGTTGACAATACGTATTTACACGTATACTATTGATAATGTCTATAATTTTCCGACATACAACGTTTAAGCCGGATTGGAGGAGTAGGTATGAGCAAATATTTCTATCCTGCAGTTTTTCACAAAGATAAAAAGAAAGGATATTGGATATCTTTCCCGGATTTTCCTGAGTGTCTGACACAGGGTGAGACGCTTGATGAAGCATATGAGATGGCCTCTGATGCCGTTGGATTATGCATCGACGAGAGGTTAAGGAATAAAGAAGACCTTCCATCTGCATCTGCGCCCACGGATGTTACTGTCGAAGGCAATGATTTTGCATGTCTGATTGAATTCGATCTCTCCGAATATAGAAGAAAGCATAATACCAAAGCTGTGAAGAAGACCCTGACAATACCTGAATGGCTTAATGAAATAGCAACTTCCCAGAATATAAACTTCTCTCAGGTACTTCAGGAAGCGCTTATGCAAAAGGTGGGGATGCTTTAACACGTTTCGTGATTATTTCTATTTTACATGGATCCTCCAAAGTGCTATAATCCATTTCATCATTCAGGAATCATCTTGAGCATTCGCTCCCTGTTTCCGAACGAAGACTATAACCAAATACCATATAGGAGGATTGCCTATGGCCAAAGACACTTTTGCCGAAGACTTTTTGTACTCGGAGATTGCGTATGATGACGCTTTCCGAACAATGGAAATGGAGTGTGACGATCTTTTGATTCCGTTTCTGAATTGTCTTCATTTTCCTGCGGTGTTATAATGAATCTGACTTACAAAGTACTACACAAATTAACCATGAAACATAAAACCATACAGCAGAAAGTAGGTGATTTTATGGGTGGAAAGGTAATAGATCTTCCGATCATACATGAGTATCATAGGGGATTGGATGAAGGACAAGCTTCAATAATCAGCAAACTGATTGAAAACGGCAACAGTGAGGAAGATGTATCCAGACTTACCGGTATGCCGGTAGATGAGATAAGACGTCTGATTCGAAAGAATACACCTTCTGAATAAACAGCTATAACAAACGGCGGGGATTTGATCCCCGCCGTTTTACATATCCTAAAAAATTTCTCTTATCTCCTCACCTTAACCGTTCTTATCCCGTTCAGGTCAACATCGTTGGGGATGACGAGCATAGTGTCGCCGCGGAAGATAGCGAAGTGGCTGTGATTCTCAGTGTGGTCATCCTCATCCGTAACTTCGATGATGCGGATGTCGTAGAACGAAGTGATCTCTATGTATATATTTCCGGTGAGTGACACACCCATCCTCTTAATATCTTCACTAAGCGGCTTGGGATCAATAACATAGTCATCGTACTTATTCTGATCATATTTCCATTCACTCGGATCAGGGGTCGCAGCTTCCACATCCAGAGAGTCTATCCTTACAGGGACAGATGCGTAGTTCGGTTCATCACCGTAGGACCACTTCTCATATTTCCTCTTTGAGAGCACGGAAAACTCATTTCCGTCTATGCTGAAATACCCGCGATACGCTGCTACGAAGCCGTTGTCTCTGGCGGCCATGAAGATGTACTCGGGAGCAGATGCCGATGATCCACACGCACTCAGCGCGAACAACATCATCCCTGCGATGACGGGGATCAATACTTTGCGTATAAATCCCTTTCTCATACAGTTTCTCCCTCTTCCCAGCCTTTGCAGACATCGCACCAGCCGATAGCGCCGCTTACTTTCTCGAGTTCATCGGGAGTGAGCTTGACGGAAGTATACTCGGTACCGCCTGCGGGATGAACATATTCGAATCTCTTCATCGAGATGTCCATCCATACCGGTACGCCATCAGGGATACCGAAGGGACATACACCGCCGGGCTTAAATCCGGTGAGTTCCTCAACTCTCTCCCTGGGGATCATGCTCGGCTTGCAGTGAAAGACTGCTTTGAACTTGGAACTGTTCACGCGGCCGTCGCCTGCCATAACGATGATGACGGGCTTATCCTCTACCATAAATGAAAGTGTCTTGGCAATCTCCGCTTCGCTGCAGCCAATCTGCTGCGCCGCATGCTCGACTGTATCTATGATCTCGGCATGTACGGCAAGTCTGTCTCCGTAGCCTCTTTCTTCCAGGTATGACTTAACCGATTCATTAACAGTGCTCATCTTCTCTCCTTATAATCCCACGTGCTCCGCACCGTAAGTGGCTTCCTCTTTGGTGAAGCCTTGGTGTTCCAGTATTTCGATAAGACGTTCCTTCGACGAATTCACATATTCCTTGTAACGCTCTGCGCATTTCACTGCCTGCTCGTACCAGTCGGCTCCGCAATTGTCTGCGACATAGATGGCTTCCTCAGAAGTAAATCCGTCACCTACCAGTGACGAGACTATGCTCTCATGTGAATATTCATAATACTCCAAGTTATTTTTTGCAGTCTCGACTGCGTTTTGCTTTTCCAGAGAAACTTCCGCATATTCAGGCAGACTGTTTTTTTCATCAAATGCTGTATCCGCACCAAGCTTTGCCTGCTCATAAGTAAACTTCTCATATGAGAGCTGGTCGATCAGACCGTTGCGCGAAAAAGGCATAAGATCTACATACGACCGTGCCATCTTGATCGCCTGCTCGTCCCAATCGGCTCCGCAATTATCCGCAGCCCATTTTGCATCCTCGGATGAATAGTGCTCGAACTCCAGCTGCTCGATGAGTCCGTCATGGGAGAAAGGCATAAAGCTAAGGTATGAGACCGCTGTCTCATAAGCCTCTGTCCGTCCACCTGCCTTGGGTTCAGAATCATCATCCCCGTCAGGATCTGTCGTGCCGTTAAACAGACTCGACGGCACATAGGGTATGTAATTGTCGGGATCCGGATCATTTCCAGATCCGCTCACAACAATACTGCCCGACGTATACCCCGACGTATACCCGGATGTGATACCGGACATAACGCTCGCCATCCGCTCGTCTTTTTCTTTCTTATCATGCCAGTACATCATCAAAGGTATCACAAGAAAGATTACAACTACCGCTCCGAGACCAACTATGGCTCCTGCAACCCTTGCCTTACTGTTGCCGGGAGTGGTTTCCGGCAATCCCGGGATGGAAGGAGACTGGTTTTGCTTCGAATACGTATTCTGTGCAGATCCTCCCTGCTCATAATACCTATCGTACGCACCAAAACGAAGGGGCTCCTCCGGTATCGGCTCTGAGCCCCTCGTAATTTCCGCTGCCATATTGCATCCGCAGAAATCGCAATACCTGGATGTATCAGGGATCGCTGTTCCGCATTTTGGACAAATGATCGTTCCCACTACTCTATCTCCTTAAAAATACTAAGAAGCATTATACTACATTTGCCGCCGCAGTTATATCCTTGGCAACCTTCTTCAGATCCTCACGGATACTCAGGTGCTGAGGGCAGGCTGATTCGCATTTACCGCACTGCTTGCAATTGTCGGCCGACTTTCCTTCTTTTACGAGGCCTTCCCACTGCCACTTGACCGCACCGTAATCCCGGTACATATGATATCTGTTCCACACGCTGAAATTGGCGGGGATATCCACTCCGAAGGGGCACGGCATGCAATAGCGGCATCCCGTGCATCCGTTTTGAATACGGCTGTTTATTATCTCTTTTACCTTATCGACAGCCTTGTACTCATCCTCTGTCATGGGTTCAAAGTTCGTAAAGGTATCCAGGTTGTCATCCACCTGCTCCATGGTCGTCATACCGCTCAGGACTGTAAGGATATTGGGCAGGGATGCGACAAATCTGAGAGCGAAAGAAGCTGCGCTCTTGCCGGGTCTCACGCTCTCGAATACATCCATGATATCATCGGAAAACTTAGCAAGCGATCCGCCCTTTACAGGCTCCATTATGGTAAGAGGGATACCCTTTTCCTCTGCGAGCTTATAACCCTTCATGCCGGCCTGGTCCTCTGTATCCATGTAGTTTAACTGGATCTGGCAGAAGTCCCAATCCGTATAGTTTATTATGTCCACGAAAGTATCATAATCATCGTGGAAGGAGAATCCGAGGTATCTGATCTTGCCCTGTGCCTTAAATTCTTTAAGTCTCTCGACGCAACCGATCTCTTTCATCTTGGCCCAGCTGCCCTTATTCATGGCGTGCATGAGATAGAAATCCACATGATCCGTCCGAAGCTTGCCCAGCTGCTCATTAAGGAGTCTGTCCACATCCTCTATCGTATTCACAAACCATACGGGAAGCTTGGTTGCGAGATAGAATGAATCTCTGGGGTACTTCTTAAGCGCCTCCCCTACGAAGAGCTCACTCTCTCCGTCATGATACGGATATGCAGTATCTATGTAATTAACGCCGGCTGCTATAGCCTTATCCAGCATCTTCTCCGCTTCAGGGCGATCGATCTTGCCATCCTTGCGCACAGGAAAACGCATACAGCCAAAACCGAGAAGGGATACATCTATTCCGAGCTTATCAAATCTTCTTTTCTCCATACTACGCCTCACTTTCCATGTAGTGACAGGTGTCTGTGATCATATGGCGTTACTTAACTTCCTTGCCGCCCATAGAAATAAGAGTATCTCTGTCTACGGCAGGACTGTAGAGGTATCCCTGATACAAAAGGCATCCTATCTGCTCGAGAGCTTCCTTCTGCTCGGTGGTCTCTACGAACTCGGCGAGAACCTTAAAGTCAAGCGACTTCGAAAGGTACACGATAGAGTTGATGATCTCCTTCGTACGGTCATTTGAAAGCAGGGACTTCACAAGGTTACCATCCAGCTTAACCAGGTCGAACTGATTGTGCTGGAGATACTGGAGTGAAGTATGTCCCATACTGAAATCATCAAGTGCAAAGGTATATCCGAGCGACCTGATCCTCTTGATGAGTTCTCCGGTCTCCTCGCTCGTAACAAGCTCAGTCTCCTCGGTTATCTCGATACAGATATTCCCCGGCTTAAGCGCATAATGCTCAGCAAGTGTCTGAAGGAAGACTTCAAATCTCTTGTCATAGAGAGTAGTGACAGTCGAATTGACACTAAGTTTGAACTTCTCATCAAAGCATCTCCTAAAGCTCTCCGAATCACGGACTGATCTCTTGAAGATATATGTCTCGAGATCGTAGAGAATGTCGCTTTCCTTGGCAAGACGTATGACAAGGGGCGGGTAGATGATGCCGTATCTGCTGTGGTTCCAGCGAAGGAGAGCCTCCGCGCCGATGCAGTGTCCTGTATTATCAAACTGAGGCTGGTACTTCATCAGCAGAGGATTCTCGGCAGCACCGGAATCCGAAGACGATGCTTTTATCGCTTCCCCGAGGTCACTCGCAAGGAGCTTCGCGAGTCTGCCGGCATTACCTTCAAGATCCGTGAGTACGACTTCTTCTGTCGTCTCCTCGGCTTTCTTGAGTATAGCCACAAGTTCATTCATAGCGGACGAGGATTCGTCTAATGATTTCTTCTCATACATGATAACGAATGGAGCATAGACCGCAACTGCCAAAGCAAGATTGATCACCTGTGCAATCACGCCCCTCACGGATCCGGTTGCGATATATCCGCTTAAGACCGGAGGTGTTGTCCATACGACTTCTTTGGTGACCTGCGGCAAAAATCCAACATATGTCAGGAAATATGCATTGGAATAGGTTACGATCGGAGCGAGTATAAATGGCACAACCAGCAAAGGATTGTATATAACGGGAACGCCGAACACCATCAGTTCTCCGACATTAAAGAGTCCCGGGATAAGCGCCATTCGAGAGAGTTTCTTGGAAGAGCTTCTCTTTCCAAAGATAAAGAGTGCGATGAGCAGTCCCAATGTACATCCCGTTCCGCCCATATTTACAAATGTATCGATGAAACTCTTGGATACTATCTCGCCCGGGATGATCGAAGTGAACATATCCTCGGCGACCTGATTCAGCACATTATTACCATGGATACCGAATGACCACATTATACTGATCAGAGATATGAAAAGCATACCGCTCGAATATGATCTGTGCATTCGCATGAATATTGCGTCCACACCCTTCGTGAAAAGGTGCTGCACGCTCTGCACATCGAAGATCACTGTGATAAGATAGTTTGCGACTGCAAAGGTAAGTGCAACCATAAGGAACGGCAGGATAATATGAAGTGATGTATTAAATACAGAATCCGCTCCGTCGACGAAGATCATCTTCTTGGTCTTAAATACGGATGCAAACTTCTCAAAAAGCATTGATCCGATATATCCTGCAAGCAGAGCGCTGAATACACCCTGTCCGCTAAGAAGAGATGTATCTATCTCTCCGCTAAAAAATCCGACCAGAATAAAGTACCCGGTAACACATCCGAGCATACTTCCGAATCTGTAAACAAGTCTCTGTCCCTCTTCGGCCATGTCCATATAGCTCTGATTGACCGCGATCGTGATATAGAGAGCCAAGATACCAACAGTCGAAGTCATCATGAGCTGGATGATCTTCCTGAGCGCTCCTCCCAGGAATGTATCAATGAAATTCTGATATCCCATGATAGGGAATCCATTCAGAATAACAGTGATACTTCCTATGAAAAGTATCGGGATCATCATAGCGAGACTGTTTTTGATGATATGGGCCAATTTGTGAAACGACTTTTTGATCCTGAATTTCATGATTGTCTTCCTCTATAAACGTAATCAGGTTCGTCAGATATTTGATGAACGCGTATTTACATTATACGAACGAGCCTTTTGTTTTGCAACCAAAGCAGCCACAATGGCAATCGGAAGGAAAAAGGATTATAATGTACTCGTCCCGGCGAGGGGAAGAAGGAGAATAAGGATATGTGGAATCTGATAAAGAAGAGCACCAAAAAGGAATTCGAACATATAAGAGACGGCCTTAAGTTCATATCATCGGATGTCTTTAACGGCATAGGAGCTATCCTTTCACTCCTGACACTTATCTCGGCGATCGCGGTCTTCATTATCCTGCTCGTAAAGAACGCAACCGATGGCGGATATGAAGATATTTTCAAGAACATCTTCTCAATAAGAGGCAACGCCGGAGGTTTCTATTCCATGCCTTATTTCGGATTACTCGGAGCATTGAACATCATGCTCCTGCTCGTATCGTATTTCCTCTTTTTCAAAAATGAAAAGATCGGATTCAAGATACTCGGTGCCGTACCTTTTCTTGTCATAATCGTTTCCTTCGTTACATATTTCATTCTGATGAGAATGTACACCCACGGAAAGTACGACAACACTCCGGAACATAAGAGATTTGTCTACGGACTGATGATCGCTATCCTCGTATCTGCTGCCATAAGCATAATACTCCTGCTCTTCCGCGAAAAGGTCATGTCGAGAAGCTGCCTGCGCATGCTGATACTTTCTTTTGCGATACTTCCCTTCCTGACACTGTGCCTCGAAAATATAGGTCTCCTCATCGCAGCTGTTGTGGTATTTATAATACTGTGCATACTGATAAAGGGAGATACTGCAGAGACTCAGAGTTCCACATCACCGGAACCGGTAAGTTCGCAGGCTTCATCATCGGGCTCCGCTCCTGCAGCCGCTCCGGCTGTTCCTTCATATGAAGCTCAGCAGAAAGCGATATTTGAGATCAATCAGAGATATAAAGACGGCTGCGCCGCAATAGTAAAAGCAAACAATGAAGTCGGCGCATTCACGTTTTCACAAAAGACGCAAAATGAGATCGCGAAGCTCCGCAAAGAGTTAGAGCGTGAAGCAGAGCTCCGCGGTGTAAAAGGAAAAGTAAGTATCTATTGATCTCCTCATACTTCTCATTTTTTGTCCGCATCCGGAAAGCTATTATCTTTTCTGTACAGCAGGAAGTATGCGCTGCAAAAGACTGCAACGGCAAATATATCGAGGATCACTTCGAAAGCAATCGTAGATACGACTAAAATCTCCGAAATATATAACGCAGCGATAAGATCCATGATCGTGTGAAGCGCAATTGCCAAAGGATAAAGCCAGAATTTCTTGCCGACTTTAACCGCGTAAAATACGATAACGGAAAACGCTATGTGAGACAGAACTGCAGATGTTCTTTCCATTATAGCGAGTCCTATATCTGCCATAGTCACAGCAGTCAACTGTTCAGCCAGAGTATAGAGGCTATCTACCTGATCCGGCGCCGTAGCTGCCACCTGGCTAACCACAGCTCCGAAAGTGCCGTTATTTATCATCGAAGCATATACGAGTGAGGTAACATAGTTCAATCCTATCAATAACATGACCTCAAATCCGCCATGTCCGATTCCATATGAGATGGAAGTTTCTCTGTTTTTTCTCTTCTTTAAGACAGTCTTGAATGCTACAAGTCTGCCGGTTTCCTCAAATACTCCCGGGAAAAGTGCTGTAACTATGCACCATACAACAGTATGCTGATTTAAGAATCTGCTGACAGGATGATCGATCGATATGACCAGAGCCTGAATGGGCTTTTCTATCAAAAGTGCAAACAGAAGGAAGGTCGCTGCTCCCACGAGCACGGTTGTAAATTTCTCCTTCTTGGCAAATACCCATATGAGCGCTATGGCAATCGGAACGATAAATGCAAGTCCCATACCCAGCCGTAGTGCCATTAAACTCTCTGCTCCTACTTTGGTAAATTCCATTCTCTCTTCCTCCTATCTGTTAGAAGTACTGTTTCCTACCATTCTCTCTTCATCTTGTCTACAAGAATGCGGTCGGCGGGAAGCCAATCCACGCTGTCCAGTTCTCTCTTAGTCAGCCACTTGGCTGATTCCGCTTCTTTAAGTACGAGCTCTCCGCTGACTACTTCAGCCCAGAAGCAATCCATGGACAGATGAAAGTCAGGATAATCATATTCGAGTGTCTCAATGAGATCATCTACTCTGATCTGTGCGGTAAGCTCTTCCCTGATCTCACGGACAAGTGCTTCCTGAGGAGTCTCTCCGGCTTCAATCTTGCCACCCGGGAATTCCCATCCGCCTTTGTACTCACCGTATCCTCTGGCGGTAGCAAAGATCTTCTCTTCGTCACCGCTGCTGTCACGGATCACCGCTGCCACGACTCGTACGTACTTAAGAGGTTTTCCTTCCGAAGTGAAGATGATCTTCTTACCCTCGCGAAGTCCATGTCTCGCGATTTCGGCTTCTGTGATTTCACAGGTTCTCTCGCCCTCGTTTGTGCTATCATTCTCGCTTGGCGAAAGGATAAGGAGTGCTGTGGGCTCCTTATGCTCTGTCTCCTCGCACCCGAAGTCAGGTTCTGTAATCTTGGTGATGGTGTATATAATTGTATTGTCTCTATTTATCATTTGGAATATTTTGACAAAAGCGGTTTAAGAATCTGATATATTTCTCCACCGTCACTGTACTCCTGCATCAAACTATTGTGAACATCTCTCATAAAAGTTTTCGTTCCATAATGAGAACTCACTATTCCGGCAATGTGATTTATTTCTTTTCCATATTCATGATCTGAAAGAATTCTTTGGACTTCCGAATTCATCTTGGCTTTTGTGTCTGATTTTGATGACGTTTTTTCGTTTTTTTGTGTTTTATTTTCTACCTTTTTTGTATTTTTTCTCTCTGTTTCAGATTTGGGTTCTATCATCTCCGTTCGTACGATTTCTGCCTTCTCGGACCAAAAGTCAATCAGCTTGTCATAATCTTTATCTTTACTGATTATATAGATTCTTATGCTCTTTTCCAGATTCTTTCCAATCAGGAATCCCATATACGATACAATATGCATATCCAACACTTGTTTCCCTGTCGGTACTCTATGTGTCATAAACTCAGCGGAGCCATGATTATTCACAATATCAAGATCAATATTCCTAGCATTCTCGGTATAAAAAACATGCATATGATCAGTCTTTACGAATTCTTTGCAGTTAACTAATTCCTTGCTTTTGACATTTTCATAATCAATCAAATAATATGTTTCCATATAAGTCTCCTGTCAATTGACACCACTTCGCAACACTCTAAACTATTTCAAATCCCATTTCCTTTATACATTCAGCAATGTTCTCTATCCGAACCATCCTTAAGTCAATGTTTGTATATCTTGTTCCCTTAAGAACCTTATCTTCAACATCTTCCATCAACTCTTGAATAAAAAACCATCCCTTTGCGCCAGTCTTTCCAACTATAATTGCGTTTCTTTCCGGACGAACCTCTACAATATTTATGTCAGAGTCATAGTGAATGGTTTTAACCTTATTCCCCTCAGCGCAATAACAAAGCCTTCCCTCAATATGCCTGCTATTGTTCAAAATATCATATACTTTCTTAGTTTTAGGCCTCTGTTCAAAAAAGACTTTGATTTC
>ODAI011343314.1_pt1 | contig 10475 bp, 8 predicted proteins | sample 1539321 | NCBI WGS metagenome assembly ODAI01 (sample SAMN02144231, study PRJEB22623) | gut metagenome | biome: sheep rumen | host: Ovis aries | place: New Zealand | reverse complement strand
TGCCTGATGAACAAGGCCGGTGACGTGCTGATCGAGTTTGCGACGGACGAAACGTCGATGCTGCGCGTGCCGGAGGGCTGCGTTTCGATGTCGCTTCGCTCGGTGGAGTTTATCAACAATTATGATTCAGATCACTGCCCGGTCATGCTCTACATTCCGGAGCATGTACTGTATATCGGGGTCAACGAACGCTCGATCTCAACCTACCATCTTGTGTTCTGTACGGCAAAGGAAGGGGTCAAGGCGTACGCGGAGCAGAACGGCTACCGCTTGATCTCGATGGACGAACCGCTCGAAGGGGAGACAACGATCGACACCGAAAACGGAACGATGACATTCTGGCTGTTTGAAACCTATGCGGCGGTGATTGCGTATGAGGGCACCGACGAGACGCTTCAGGTTCCTGCTGAGGCGGCAGAGCTTCCCGTTACCACGATCGGTGACAGTGAAAACGCCCTCTTTGCCTACGGCAGCCTGGCTTATGATGCGCTGAAAAAAGTCCATCTGCCGGATTCGATCCGCGTCATTCAGGACAAGGCACTTGACGGAACGCAGGTCAGAGTAATCAACCTGCCGGAAGGGCTTACCTATATCGGAGACCGAGCGCTGAACTGCCGCGTGACGATTCAGATGCTCCCGGATTCGATCGAATACCTCGGAGAAGAGTGGCTGAGCGATTGGAATAATTCCTTTACCAAGGGACGAGGGGTGCAGATTCCCTCTCATCTGGGAGAGATCTCCGGCCTCGCGTTTCGGTCGAACCGGCCGTTCCTCGTCGGGGAGGATCATCCTCTCTATACCGTCATCGACGGCATGCTCTGCAGTAAGGACGGGACAACGCTTGTGGCCGGATACTGCGCGGAGTACGGAGGTTCTGTGACGATCCCCGGCGGGATCAAGACCGTGGGAGAGGGAGCGTTTTACCGGGCAAGTCTCGGAGAGTTATTCTTACCGGAAAGCGTTGCCTCGATTGAAACGAAAGCGTTTGCGAACTGTTACCAGCTGCGGAACATTCATTTTAATGAGGGGCTGGAGAACATCGGAGAAAACGCGTTCACCTACTGTAAAGCCAAAAACCTTGTTTTCCCGTCTACCCTGAAAACCATCGGCTACGCAGCATTTAGCTCAAGTGAGGTGATCTGGGCGGAGTTTACCGGCGAGACCGTCTCGATCGGAGGAAATGCTTTCAAATTCTGTGATGATCTGGAGTTTCTGCTCCTTCATGAAGGGCTGAAGGAGATCGGCGTGCAGGCCTTTGATGGGACAGCACTGCGCAAGCTTAAGCTCCCGGAAAGCCTTCAGAAGGTCGAGGACTATGCGTTCGGGTTTGAATATAAGCCGGAAAATGTAAACGGAGAACCGTTTGTCTTACAGCTGGGTCAGAACCTGAAAGAGGTAAGCGCGGTCTCATTTTCGGGGCTGAATCTTTCAGGGTTTGAGGTCTCCCCGCTGAATCCGTACCTTTCCTCGGTGGACGGTCTGTTGATGGATCGGTCGGGGAAAGCGCTCATCGCCTGCCCGAGCGCCTTTGAAGGCGACGTCACGGTACCGGAGGGAACCTACAAGTTCGGAAACGATGCGTTCAGTTACAGTCTCTATGTGACAAGCATCCAGATCCCCGACAGCGTGCAGGTCATCGACCGAGCTTTCGGAAGGAACGGGTTTGACAAGACCGTCATTTTGGTGAAGTGCCACGAGGGATCGACGGCTCAGAGGTGGGCGATCGAGTGCGGCTGGCCTTATGAGATCATTCCGTAAAAAGAAGAGCCGCAGAGGCCCAAAGCGCGTGAAAGAAAAAAGACATGAAAAAAGGGAATCACCTGATCTCCGATGAACGGGGATGGGGTGATTCCCTTTTGAGTTTAAGGTAAGGAAAAGGCTCAGACCTCTCCGAATTTCTGAATCATCAGCTCGCAGTTTCCTTCGAGCATGAGGGTAAGGTCGGCAATGACCGTTTCTGCGGATTCCTGCATATTGAACTGAAGCCAGTGCATCAGGATACCGACAAGCGCAGAAACGTAAAAACAGCCGATCTTAAGGAAATGATCCTGCGGCAGGTGAGCGCCCATGGAGCAGTTCTCAACGTAATCCCGAACCGGCGTCTGCAGAATGTCAAGAAAATGCACGACCAGGATCTTATGGTCGAGTTCTTCAAACAGACGCAGCAGATAAGCCTTCTGATTTTCCATCTCACGGATGAGAGGAGAAAGAGAAACAGGAAGCGGATCCGTCCTTTTGTAATCCGCAAACGCGGTGTCACGCAGCAGATTGAAAGATGTGTCGATCAATTCGTCCAGATCATGAAAATGATAATAGAAAGTCATCCGATTGACTTTACAGACATCGGTGATATCAACGATGTTGATCTTGTCAAGCGGTTTTTGCTGAAGGACCTCCTGAAAGGCCGTAATCAGACGCCTCTTGGTTTGTTTGGCCATGGTTTCCCCCTTAGATGAACCCACAGTGCAAATGCCTTGAATCGTAATACTTCAAACAGAAAACGGAATGTTCCAAGCCTGCCTTGACTTAAGAACACTGCCTCTCCGTTTCCGTTTAAAAGTGGAGATGAGGAGAATCGAACTCCTGTCCGAAAGTCGCTTGACCCCGGGCGGCTACCATCATAGTCGATGTTTTGTTATTCCCTCACCGAATCTCCCGTCGACAGGATAGACAGCTCGGTAGCTTCATGATACCGTCCTACCCGCAAAGCTTAGGGCAGGCCGTTCCCCACATCCGGTTAACACCCCGTATCCGAAGTCGTGGGCACTTCGAGCGGGATGACAGCCTCAGGCTGCGAACGCGTAAGCGTTATTGTTGTTGTTAGCGTTTATATTTAGGTTTGGTTGATGACGCGGCCCAACCCGCGGATGGCTCCCAAAATCTCACAGACCCCCGTCGAAACCGGACATCCCCAGGAATGCATCCTGACGGAATGCGTCTGGCAGGGTACACGCGGCTAACGCTTCGCGCACCAAAGTGCACCGCGTTATCCAACGTGTGTAAACGCGTATATCATTCAAACAACAACGATGAATGTATTATGATATTATATAAAAACTTTGGGAATTGTCAAGAGGACAGGAAAAGCTTATAATGGATTAATATTAACCGTTATAGAAAGAGGCAAGACAAATGCAAGGCTTTTACACGAAGGAGTTTCTGATTTCCACGAGCTTGACGGACGTCAAATCGACTTTATCACCGGACAAGGTGTTTACGATCTTTCAGGACATGGCCTCCGAACACGCGGAGATCCTCGGGATCGGCGGCTATGTGATGATGGACCGCGGCTTATTCTGGATGACCATCCGCACCCGCATCCGCGCTTACCGCCTTCCGAAGCTCATGGAAAAGGTGAAGGCGCTGACCTGGCTCGCACCGTTTAAGGATCGTGATATTCGCTCGAACCGGTATTATCGTCTGTACGCGGGGGAGGAGCTTCTCGCGGAGGGCTGCACCGAGTGGGCGGTCTACAGCTTTGAAAAGAAGACCGTCGTGAGGCTCGAAGAGGCTCACATGCCTCAGATCGAATTCCTGCCGGAGGAAGTGACGGTTTCGAAGTTTTCCCGTTTCCACAATGAACCCGCAGAGACGGATGAAGTCTTCAGCCACAAGGTCGTTTTCTCCGACGTTGATCTCGGCCAGCACATGAACAACTGCGCCTACGTGAGGGCGATGTTCGATACGATCGAGCTTCCGGAGTATAAGAAGCTGACGCCTGCGGAGATGGAGATCTGCTTCCGCGCGCCCTCGCTCCCGGGAGAAACCGTCTCGATCCGCCGCCGGAAGGAGGAGGACGGGTATCTTTTCACGGTCATGAAGCCGGATGGGGCGGAGTCGGCGATCGGCCGCCTGACCCTTTGCGTTCGTTGACAAACCGCAGGGGCTGACTTATAATTTTCTAAAAGAAACACTGGAGGAAACCTAGCGTTTCCCTGGAAAGGAAACTGCCGGATGAAGGGCTTGAACGTGAAAAAAATCAACCTCGGCCGTGAGATCAAATACACGCTGTCTTCCTTGCTGGAGTGGCTGAATTATCTGCCGGGGGCTGATCGGATCGAAACGGCCAACTATCCGGTATGGTCCAAGGAGCTGCCGGAGGCGTTTGACGGACTTCGGATCGCGGTGCTTTCGGACCTGCACGGTCATGTATTCGGAAAGCATCAAAAACGGCTTGAGAAGGCCGTGAGGGAGGCAAAGCCGGACCTGATCTTTGTTGCGGGTGACTGGGTGCGGTTTGACTACCGCGGACGCGATAAAAGGGCGATTCTCGATGCCGTGCGCGCACTGACAAAGATCGCACCGGTTTTCGGCAATTTCGGCAACCATGAAGCTCTCGCTGATCACCGGGAGGCAATGGCGGAGGAGCTGAAGGCGGAAGGCGCGCGGATCCTGGTGGATGAGAGTCTGATCTTGAAGCGCACCGGGAAAGACGGGGAGGTCTCCTCGATCCGCTTAACTGGGCTCGACACTCCGTTTGATTATTATCACGGACACTCCGCGGCAAAGTGCAGAGAAGCCTTCATCGCTCTCGCAGGGGCGATGCGCGGTGCCTTGAGACAGGTGATCGGCAGCTATTCGCTGGATACCAACGCGTGGGACAGCGAGGCACCTGTGCCGGAGAAGGCGCTGTTTTCGATTGCGATCGCGCACCGGCCGGAGCTGCTGAAGGTCTATGCGAAGCTTGGATTTGACCTGGTGCTCTGCGGTCATGCGCACGGCGGACTGATGCGTCTTCCGGGAGGAAAACGCCTTCTCGCGCCGGATCAGGGCCTGTTTCCGGCCTATACGCACGGTATGTTTGTGAAAGGAAAGACGCGGATGCTCATCAGCGAAGGCTTGGGCGGCCCGCGCATTATGATTCGTCCGCAGCTGGCGCTGTTGACACTTTCCCGGGACGTGGAGGAATAAAGATGGCAAAGCTTTGGGGCGGACGGTTTCGAAGTGAAGAAAACCGGGTGATGGAAGATTTCAATTCTTCCTTCCCCTTTGATTACAGACTGTACAAGCAGGATATCACCGGCAGCATCGCGCACGCGCTCATGCTTGGTCATCAGGGGATCATCCCTGAGGATGAGGCTGAGGCGATCGCCAAAACGCTGCGGGAGATCCTTGCGGATATCGAGAGCGGAGCGCTTGAGCTCTCCGCGCGCGCGGAAGACGCGGAGGATATCCATACGTTCGTGGAGGTGGAGCTCACCAAGCGTCTTGGAGACGCAGGAAAGAAGCTTCACACCGGACGAAGCCGCAACGATCAGGTCGCCGTAGACATGCGCATGTACGCAAGAGGATGCGCGGATGAGCTGATCGCTCTCGTGGACGCTCTGGAGAAAGCGCTTGAGAAAAAGGGCGCGGAGTATCCGTGCCTGATGCCGGGATACACCCATCTTCAGCGCGCGCAGGTCGTCACGTTCCCGTATTATATGGGCGCGTACCGCAGCATGCTGAAGCGTGATAAAAAGCGCCTTGAGAACAGCCGCGAGCTGCTGAATGAAAGCCCGCTCGGATGCGGCGCGCTGGCGGGTACCACGCACAAAATCAACCGCGCGGAGACCGCGGAAGCACTCGGCTTCAGCAAGCCGGTCGACAACTTCCTTGACGGTGTCAGCGACCGGGATTACCTCGTGGAACTGCTGAGTGATATGAGCCTCATCATGGTGCATCTCTCGAGGCTCTCCGAGGAGCTGATCCTCTGGTCGAGCGCGGAATTCCGCTTTGTCGAGATCGATGACGCATATGCGACCGGTTCCTCGATCATGCCGCAGAAGAAAAACAATGATGCCTGCGAGCTGGTGAGGGGCAAGAGCGGCCGCGTGTTCGGCGATCTGATGGGCCTTCTGACAGCGATGAAGGGGCTTCCGCTGGCCTACAATAAAGACATGCAGGAAGACAAGGAAGGCTTCTTTGATGCGGTCGATACCGTGAAAGCCTGCCTGTCGATCATGATCGGCGTGATCTCTACGCTGAAGGTAAACGAGAAGGTCATGGCCGCGAGCGTGAAGCGAGGGTTTCTCAACGCGACGGAGGTAGCGGATTACCTTGTCGCGAAGGGCGTCCCGTTCCGCGATGCGCACGGGATCGTCGGGCGGATCGTAATCGCCTGCGAGGACCGCGGCGTTGCGATCGAGGACCTCACGCTTGAGGAACTGAAGGCCTTTGATCCGGTCTTTGACGAAGGGATCTACGATTACCTTGATTATCACCAGATCCTTCAGAAAGGGATCAAGAAGGAGATGCTGGAATGAAACAACGTCCGCTGATCGCTGTGACCGGCGATTATGATACGGAAAGCGGCCGGTATTTCCTGAAGCGGGAATACATGGAAGCGCTTTGGACGGCCGGCTGTGCGCCGGTGATCCTGGAGCCGAAGATCGAGGTTCCGATGAACTGGAGCGGCGATCGGGAAGAATATATCGAACGGATCGAGATCGAGGAGGAGATCCTCGATGCGGTTGATGGGATCCTCTTTACCGGCGGCAATGACGTTGACCCGAACTTCTACGGGGAAACGATCGAGCAGGGCTGCGGGACGCTCATTCCCTACCGCGACGTCTGGGAGATGAAACTGGTTCGGATCGCTTACGAGCGGAACATTCCCTCGCTCGGGCTCTGCCGCGGCATTCAGTCGATGGCAGCGGCGCTCGGCGTTAAGCTGACGCAGGATCTGAGTTCCGGAAAGGATCAGAGTGAGATCCGTCACGGACAGAAGGCTCCGACCTGGTATCCGACCCATCAGGTCGTCACCAAGGAAGGAAGCCTCATGCGCGAGATGGTCGGAGAGAAGTGCTGGGTCAACAGCTTCCACCATCAGGCGATCGCACCCGATCAGGACTATCCGTTCGAGATCACAGCCTGGTCCGAGGATGGGATCATCGAAGGCTTTGAAGCGCCGGATAAGGCTTTCTTTGCGGGGGTGCAGTGGCATCCGGAGCGGATGATGCACGATGAGGTGCAGCGCCATCTGTTCCGCACGTTTGCTCTTGCGGCCTTGAAGGCAAGCGGAGAATAAGCGCTATGGACATTCGTGTCGGTGATATCGTTCGCCTGAAAAAGGAGCATCCCTGCAAGAGCCGCGAATGGCTCGTTGTGAGGCAGGGCGCGGATTTCAAGATCCGCTGCCAGGGCTGCGCTCACGAAGTGATGCTGCCAAGAGAAAAGCTTGAAAAAAACGTCCGCCGGATCATCCGGCAGGGCAAGGAACTGATTCCCTGATCGAGGGCAGTTGGTTTATCTCATAAAGAAAGGAGGCAGGCATGGCACAGGAAAATTCAGAAAACAAAACAGCTGAACGCGGAAGAAGCCCTCAGGCATACCTGCTTTCTCTGATTTTGATCGTTGTCATCATGCTCGTCGACATGATCGGGCGAAACTTCTTCGAGGGCATGCTTGTCTACGTGTTTGACGGCATCTGCCTCGTTGTCATGGTGATCGCCTGCATCGTGATCTACAACCGGATCAGCCGGCGGTTTGAGTACCGCGTCAACGAGCAGGCCGTGCAGATCGGCAATGAGTATCAGCAGTACATGAGCCAGTGGCAGACCCCGTACCTGATGCTCGACAACCATCTGAAGATCGTCTGGTACAACGATTCGCTCCGAAAGATCATCTCGATCGCCAACGCCGAAGGCAAGACGCTCGAGGATATCCGGCTTGACTGGGGCAAGGATAAGCCGGACTGGGATCCGATCCAGAAGGAGATCACACTTGACGGAAGGATCTACAAGGCCCTGATGACGCAGATCCGCCTTCACGAAAAGGATCAGCCGGCCACCGAGTCGAGCTTCACGCAGATGTACAGCCTGAGCCTTCAGGACGTCACGCACGAGCGCCAGCTCGAGCAGGAAAACTTCGACCAGCAGACCGTTGTCGGCCTGTTCTACGTCGATAACTACGACCAGATCATCAGTGCGATGGACGAGATTCAGCGTCCGGTTTTGGAGGCGGCTATCTTCCGCAGACTGACCGACCTTTCCGCGGAGCTTTCGGGCATTATGACAAGGCTTGAGCGCGACCGCTATCTGCTGCAGTTCCCGCGCCGCTCGCTGAAAAAGCTCTGCGATGAAAAGAAATTTGATATTCTCGAAGCGGTGAAGCGGATCGATTCCACGAGCCGTTTCCAGGTCACTCTTTCCATCGGTATCGGCGTGGATCCGGACCTGGCGACCGCCAGACGCTACGCGCGGTCCGGCATCGAGCTGGCCATGGGCCGCGGCGGTGACCAGGCTGTTGTCAAAACCAAGGATGACCAGAAATTCTACGGCGGCATGACCTCGAGCGTCGAAAGCAACACGCGTGTCCGTGCCCGCTTGATCGCGCTGGCGCTGAAGGAGCGAATCGAAGCGTCCGACCGCGTCCTGATCATGGGCCATTCGAACCCGGATCTGGACTGCTTCGGTGCGGCGCTCGGTGTTTACCGCGCGGTTACGGATCTTAAAAAGCCCGCCAACATTATCATGAGCGCGGACAAGCATGCCGCGGTCGATTATCTCTACCGCCGTGTCTCGGAGGATCAGGAGCACCAGCGTGTCCTTGTGGACCGGGATGAAGCGATCCGCCTGTGCGGTAAGAATACGCTGCTCGTGATCGTGGACGTAAACCGCCGTGTCATTATGCAGTACGGCGATATTCTGGATTATGCCGGCGACACGGTCGTCATCGACCATCACCGTCTGGCGGCGGACAGCGTGCAGGGCGCGGCTGTCTGTTACGTAGAACCCTTTGCTTCATCGGCCAGTGAAATGGTCACGGAGCTTCTGCAATACATGGTTGAAAATCCGCAGCTGACCTCGATCGAGGCGGACGGACTTTTCGCGGGTATCGCGCTGGATACCAAGAACTTTACGGTCAAGACCGGCGTGAGAACCTTCGAAGCGGCTGCCTACCTCAGACGCAGAGGAGCGGACAGCGTCCGGGTGCGCAAGATGTTCAAGAATGACATGGAGGATTACAAAGCCAAGGCCGAGATCGTCGGCGAGGCGGAGATCATCTATGACAACATGGCCATCGCGACCTGGAGCTCTCAGCTTCCCAACGCGACAACCGTCGCGGCGCAGGCGGCGGATGAGCTGCTCGACATTCACGGTGTGCTGGCGTCGTTCGTGCTGACCGAGATGGATCATGCACAGGTCAACATCAGCGCGCGCTCCCTCGGTGAGGTGAATGTACAGCTGATCATGGAGGAGCTCGGCGGAGGCGGCCATTTGACCATGGCCGGAGCACAGCTGAAGGATGTCACCCTTGACGAGGCCAAAGACAAGGTCAAGGAAGCCATCGAAGAGGTCGTGCTGAAGAGACGCAAGGGGAATACCAAAATGAATTCACAGGGCGCAGAGACGCCTGTGTAAAAAGGAGGATTTTGAAAATGAAGATCTTATTGACAGAAGATGTCAGAAAGCTCGGCAAAGCCGGCGAAGTCGTGGACGTAGCAGACGGTTACGCACGGAATTTCATCATCCCCAAGAAGCTCGGCGTGGAGGCTACCAAAGCGGGTCTGAACGATTGGGAAACGAAGAAGAAGGCTGACGCGGCGAGAAGAGCCAAGGAAGAAGAGGAAGCGATCGCACTCGCAGCTCAGTACAACGGCAAGTGGATCACGGTCAAGGAAAAGGCCGGCGAGAACGGCAAGCTCTTCGGTTCCGTTACGCCTCAGGACGTCGCGGATGCGATCGAAAAGCAGCTTGGCCTTACGGTGGACAAGAAAAAGGTCGTGGTTCCCGAAGACATCAAGACGGTCGGTGAATATGACGTCACCCTTCGCCTGATGGCATCGGCAGCCGCGAGCATTCATATGAAGGTGGAAGCGGATGCCTGAAGAAACGATGGTGCCCCGCGTCCCACCTCACAGCGATGAGGCGGAACAATCGGTTTTAGGATCGATCTTGATCGACCAGGACGCGGTGGCAGTCGCTGCGGAGAACCTTCGGGCCGATGATTTTTACGATCCGAAACACCGTGAGATCTTCGAGGCGGTCCTTGACCTTTACGGGAGCGGACAGCCGGTCGACCTTGTCACGGTGAAAACCCGGCTGGAATCGCGCGGAACGCTTGAGAACGCGGGCGGCATGAAATATCTGGGACAGATCGCGACCGCAGTCCCGAACTCGGTCTATGTCCGAAACTATATCCGCATCGTCCGTGAGCGTGCGCTTTACCGGCGCTTTATCAAACTCGGCAACAACATCTTAACCGAAAGCTTCTCGACCGAAACGCCGATCGAGGAGCTCTCGGAAAAGGTCGAAAAGGAAGTTTTCGGGATCCTGCAGAACCGCGGCAGTGAAGATTTCGTTCACATCCGCGAGCTCCTTTCACGCTCGTTCGAGACGATCGAACAGGTGTCGAAGAATCAGGGACAGATCCCGGGAATCCCGACAGGCTATGTCGATCTGGACGCGAAGCTCGCAGGTCTGCACAATTCCGACCTGATCCTCATTGGCGCTCGTCCTTCGATGGGTAAGACCGCGCTTGGACTGAACCTG
>ODAI012167532.1_pt1 | contig 10476 bp, 8 predicted proteins | sample 1539321 | NCBI WGS metagenome assembly ODAI01 (sample SAMN02144231, study PRJEB22623) | gut metagenome | biome: sheep rumen | host: Ovis aries | place: New Zealand | reverse complement strand
GAGAAGCAGGCAACATCGAGCCAAGATTGAACGGCCCAAGTGGGTCGTGCAAGCCGTCAGCTGAGTGTGGTTATCCCGATTGATAAGTCGGCTAATGACCGATTTGGGTTAAATAATCGATAATGATTATCACGATTTTCTCTTTCAGGGGAGCAATTTTTAGATGTTACCCTATCTATTATCTTTGTAGGCTATGTAGCGAAAGCCCCTCCAGGCCAATGCGCTATACTGGCATTATGCTTGCCAACCAATCACTCATTAGGTTTTCGCTTTTCTATTGACCGATTTGGGTTAATATGTGCGATGGGTTTGAATTTGTGCTATGGCAACCTCCAATAATTATCCAAATAATACATTGCTTGGTAATGAGAATTCATGGTAATGACATTTAAAAACATGAATTACCGTGTAATGACCATATATTCATGACAATTAATGGTCACCTCCAATAATTAATGTTGAACACGAATTACACTAATCTAACGAATTAATATTCGTGCTATTCGTACTATTCGTGTTCTTCAAAAATGAATAATTAGTGGTTACATAATGATAATTCATGTTTTACCGCAGTGCCGGGAAGTCTCAGCGGACGTCACGCCACGACCCTCTTGGGTCGTTCAATCACGGCTCGATGCTGCCTGCTTCCCGGCTTGTTTTTCGTTATCATTTCGAGGAACGATGCTATAACGATACTTTAACGATGCAGGATTGAACGGCCCCTCTCCGTAGCGAGGGGGAAACGTTGCCGCTCCACGGCGAAGGGCGGGTTACTTTGCGAGAGAGTTTTTTTGCCATGGGTGATAGAGTTGTAGACATTGTTTAGATACAATAGATGGGATAGAATTGATTGCAAAGTTAAAGAGAAAGTCCCTGACCTATGGGGACAGGGGCAGTTGTGGAGGATGGGGAGAGGGTGTCAGCAGATGCCGCCGTGGGCTTGATGGTATTGTTCGATGGGGAGGATGGTGTTTTCGAGGATGGCGCCGTCGAAAATTGTACCGATAGTACAGGCACCTGAGAGGTCGGCATCGGATAGGTCGGCGCCAGTGAGGTTGGCTTCGCGGAGGTCAGCCATGGAGAGGTCGGCACCGTGGAGGTCGGCTTCGCGAAGGTCGAGTCCGATAAGGTTGGCGTAGGCCAGCTCTTCGCCCTCAGGGAGGGTGTAGATTACTTCGCCGTGTATGTTCTTAATCTGGACCATCTCGTTTTATTTTTCGATGCAAAGATACGCATTTTTTCGGACAGTGCCAAATTTATTTTTCAAGGGGCTGAATAATAAATACTTTCGGTTTCCCGATGACCGATTTGTCCGAAAAAGCTTCACCCTTCTTCATTCCATGGCAAAAAGGGGTGCCGCACATGTTTGCACGGCACCCCTTCGATATTTCAGCAGAGGATGGCTCAGCTGTTCATGGTCTGTTCGATTTCGGCGATGGTCTTGGGGATGGGCTTGCCGAGAACACGGCAGCCATTGTCGGGGACGAGGATGTCGTCCTCAATGCGGATGCCGCCGAAGTTTTTCCATTTCTCCAGCTCGTCGAAGTTGATATAGTCCTTGTTGGTTCCCTGCGCATGCCACTGGTCGATGAGGGCGGGGATGAAGTAGCAGCCGGGCTCGTCGGTGATGACAAAGCCGGGTTGCAGACGGCGGCCGCAGCGGAGGCTGCCGAGACCGAACTGACTGCTGGGGCGAGTCTCGTCGTCATAGCCGACGTTAATCTGGCCGTAGTTCTCCATGTCGTGGACGTCGAGTCCCATCATGTGGCCGAGCCCGTGGGGCATGAGGAGGCTGTGGGCACCGTTGGCCACGATGTCGTCGAGATTGCCGCGCAGGATGCCCAGGTCTTTATAGCCCTGAGCCAGCACACGGCTGGCGGCAGTGTGGACTTCCTGATAGGTGATGCCGGGACGGGTGACACGGATGGCCTCGAGGTTGGCGTCGAGGACAATCTGATAGATGGCCTTCTGGCGGTCGTCGAAACGGCCTCCCACAGGTACCGAACGGGTGATGTCGGAGCAGTAGTTCATCGGGGTTTCGCAGCCTGCGTCCATGACAAGCATACGTCCAAGCTCGAGTTTGTGGTTGTGATTATGGTTGTGGAGGGTCTCGCCGTGGATGGTCATGATGACGGGGAAGGAAACGGGGCCGTTGCCCTTCCAGGCCTCGCCCTGCATGAAGCCTGCCAGCTCGTATTCATAACGACCGGGCATGGCCATCTTCATTGCCCCCACATGCATGTTGTAGGCGGTGGCGATGGCCTTTTCGATTTCCTCGATTTCCTCGGCGCTCTTGATGCTGCGCTGCTTGACGCAGGCCAGGATGAGCTCCATGGAGGCGTAGTTCTTCACAGCGTCGAATTTATAGCCGAGCAGCAGACTGAGCTGACGCTGGTTGTCGGCGCGGTAGGGCGGCAGGTAATGGATGCGGCGAGCCTCGCCGATGGTCTTGGTACAAAGGGCCTGGAGGGCGGCGAGATCGCCACTATTCTCCACGCCCACACTGGCGGCAAGTTCTTTAACGCTGGGCAGCGGGCCTGTCCAGATGACATCGTCGATGTCGTAATCGTTGGCAAAAAGATAGTCTTTCCCGTTGTCGCAGTCGAGGACACCAATCAGGTCCTCGCGCTGGAGTCCGAAGAAATAGAGAAATGTACTGTCCTGACGGAACCAATAGGTGTTGTCGGGGTAGTTGCAGGAGGCTTCGTGGTTGCCTTGAATGATGATAAGACCGTGGCCTACGTCCTTGCGTAACTGTTCACGGCGAGCGATATAAGTTTCCTTTTTAAACATAATGAAATTATTTTTGTTTGAGAATGCAAAGATACGAATTTTTTTTGTATCTTTGCAGCCCCAATTGAAAAAAAATTCCAATATGAAACAAGACCAGTTAAAACACAATCCCAACCGCTTGGTGCAGTTTCTGCAGAAACCCATGTGCGAATTCACCAAAGCTGATATCCTCAAGGTCATCGAGGAGTTTGAAATAGAGATGATCAAGTTCCGCTACATGGCGTATGACGGACGGCTGAAAACGCTGAATTTTGTCATCAACAGCATGGAGCACGCCGACGAGATTCTGACCAGCGGCGAGCGTGTGGACGGCAGCAGCCTGTTCCCCTTCCTCGAGGCAGGGAGCAGCGACCTGTATGTCATTCCGCGTTTCCGCACGGCATTTATCGACCCATTTGCCGACATTCCCACTCTCGACATCCTTTGCAATTTCTACACCAAGGACGGCGAGCCGTTCGACATGGCTCCCGAGTACACCCTGGCCAAGGCCGGCAAGGCTTTCCGCGAGACCACCGGCGGCATGGAGTTTGAGGTGATGGGCGAGCTGGAGTATTACGTCATCGCACCCAAGGAGGATCAGTACCTGACCGCCGACCAACGCGGATACCATGCCTCGACACCTTTCTGCAAGTTTGAGAACTTCCGCACCGAAGCCATGAAACTGATTGCCGAATGCGGCGGCCTGATTAAATATGGCCACAGCGAGGTGGGCAACTTCAGCGTGGACGACCTGATGTATGAGCAGAACGAAATCGAGTTCCTGCCCACCACCCTGGAGGATGCCGCCGACCAGCTGGTGATAGCCAAATGGATTATGCGCACACTGGGTTACCAGTACGGCATCACCGTCACCTTCGCCCCGAAGATTACCGTGGGCAAGGCCGGCAGCGGCATGCATATCCACACCCGCATCACCAAGGACGGCAAGAACATGTACATTGGCGAGAACGGACTTACCGAGGTGGCCCACAAGGCCATTGCCGGTATTCTGAATCTGGCTGGTTCGCTCACTGCTTTCGGCGACACCAACCCCACCAGCTATTTCCGTCTGGTGCCTCACCAGGAAGCTCCCACCAACATCTGCTGGGGCGACCGCAACCGCAGCGCCATGGTGCGTGTGCCCCTGGGATGGACCAAGGGCAGCGGCAACATGATGGCCCACTGCAACCCGCTGGAGAAGAACGAGGCTGTGGACTTCAGCTACAAACAGACCATCGAGCTGCGTCCCCCCGACGGCAGCGCCAACGTCTACCTGCTGCTGGCCGGCATGACTGTCGCCGCACGTCATGGCTTTGAGATGGAGAACGCTGTGCAGTATGCCAAAGACCGCTATGTGAGCGTGAACATTTTTGAACACGAGGATGTCCTCAGTCGTCTCGATGTGCTGCCCGACAGCTGCGCAGCGAGCGCCGACATACTGGAGCGCGACCGTGCCATCTACGAGGAGAAGGGCATCTTTGCCCCCGCTCTGATTGACGGCATACTGAAGGAGCTGCGCTCTTACAACGACCGCACCCTCCGCGCTGAAATCGGCACCAACCCGCACAAGATTCTGGAACTCGTTGAATCTTTCATCCACTGCGGTTAATCGTGCCTCGTGAACATTCAAGCACGAACAGAATAATGTCATCCCTCTATCTGCTGATAGGAGGCAACCAGGGCGACCGCAAAGCCCTGTTGCAACAGGCAACAGACCTGATACGGCAACGTGTCGGGTCTGTTGTCGGTTGTTCACAGCTATATGAGACCGCACCCTGGGGGACGTTCGACCAAAAAGACACTCAGCCTTTTCTGAACATGGCCCTGCACGTGGAGACAAGCCTCAGCGCCCATGACTGCCTGCAGGAATGCCTTGCCATCGAAAAGGATCTGGGACGCCAGCGGAAAGGCAACGCCCTCCCTTCCAACACGAAACGGGTGTATTCCAGCCGTCCGATAGATATTGACCTTATCCTGTTTGACGACGAAGTGATTTCCTCACCCGACCTGACCATCCCCCACCCGCGTATGCATCAGCGCCGTTTTGTGCTGCAACCGCTCTGCGACATTGCACCCGACACGGTGCATCCTGTTTTGAAAAAGACCATTTCACAATTATTATCTATATGCGAAGACAATTGTTCTTGTTCTGTCTACTGCTCTGCCCTGTAATGCTGTTGGCGCAACACACCGTCAGCGGCACCGTGACAGACCACACCACTGGCGAAACCTTGATTGGTGCCACCGTGTTCGAATCGGGCAGCGGAAAGGGGACGACCACCGACGCCAACGGCCGGTTCTCGCTGACGCTGAAAGGAAAGGAGGCCTGGCTGAGGGTGTCCTATGTGGGATATGTAACGGTATACGACACCATCCCCCTGAACAGCAACACCAGCCGCAACTATGCACTCCATCCAAGCATCCAACTGAAAGAGGTGGTGGTGAAAGCCCAGCGCATCAACTCGCGCGAGTCGTCGCAGATGAGTGCCATCGAGATTCCCGTGGAGCAAATCAAGTCCGTCCCCGTGCTTTTCGGCGAAGCCGACATCATCAAAGCCATCCAGCTCCTCCCCGGAGTGCAGAGTGGCAATGAAGGCACCGGCGGCATGTATGTGCGCGGCGGCGGCCCCGACGAGAACCTCTTCCTCCTCGACGGCATCCCCCTGTACAATGTGAACCACCTGGGCGGCTTCTTCTCCGCCTTCAATGCCGACGCGGTGAAGAACGTCACGCTGTATAAAGGCAGCTTCCCCTCACGCTTTGGCGGGAGGCTGTCGAGTGTGCTCGACGTGACCACCAACAACGGTAACGACAAGCACATCCACGGCAATGCCTCGATAGGCTTTATCTCCGCCAAGCTCAATGTTGAAGGTCCCATCGTGAAAGAACGCACCACCTTCTGCGTATCGGCACGGCGCACATACGCCGACTTCCTCCTGCAGCCGCTGGTGCGCAAGCTTGCTTTGGATGTGGACGGCAAGTCAAAACTCTCCGCAGGCTATTATTTCTACGACATCAACGGCAAATTGACACACAAGCTGTCCGACCGTAGCCGTCTCTACGCCTCTTTCTACTTGGGCGACGACGACGCCTATACCAAAGTGCGCACCGAGAGCAGCCTGTCGGAAGACCAATATCTCGACTACAAGAACAACTGGGGCAACATCGTAGGAGGACTGCGGTGGAACTACATGCTGACGCCCAAGCTCTTCATGGACCTCACCGCCTCCTATACCCAATACTTCAACAAGATGGTGGTGGGCATAGAGAAGGACGCCATCCTTGCCGACGGCTCGGAACAGGTGTCCACCATCAACGGCAACTATCTCTCCACCGTCAAAGACCTCACCGGACGGCTGGACTTCTCCTACGCTCCCAGCCCCGACCACAATGTAAGCTTCGGCACCTACTACACGCAGCATTGGTTCCAGCCTACCGTAGCCAGCGGCAGCATCGACTACTATGACCAGATTCAGATGAACGATGCTTTCAAGATGGACTCCACCATCAATGAGGACACTGTCCTGGCAGGCGAAATTGTCGCCTTTGTCGAAGATGACTGGAGCATTAACGACATATTCAAGATTAATTACGGACTGCACCTCAGTGGCTTTGCTGTGCAAAACACCTTCTACCCCTCCATTCAGCCACGCGTCTCGGGACGTGCCCTGCTGGGCGAGAATCTCTCCTTCAAGGTAGGATATGCCTATATGTCGCAGTATCTCCACCTGCTCTCCACCACCAGCGTCAGCATGCCCACCGACCTCTGGGTTCCCGCCACCGACCGCATCAAGCCCATGTCGGCCCATCAGTTTGCTGCAGGGGCCTTCTACACCATCCCCCTGGTTGTCGACCTTTCGGTGGAAGGCTACTACAAACGGATGAGCAACCTGATAGAATACCGCGATGGTGCCACCTCCTTCGGCACCTCAGAAGGGTGGGAAGACCTTGTCTACATGGGTGATGGATGGACCTATGGTGTCGAGTTCCTTGCCCAGCGCACCTTTGGCCAGCTCACCGGCTGGGTGGCCTACACATGGAGCCGCACCATGCACCTCTTCAACCGCGAAGGTCAGGTGCTGAACAACGGAAAACCCTTCCCGGCCAAATACGACCGCCGACACGACATCTCCATCGTCCTCACCTATAAGTTCAGCGACCGTTTCGACGTCAGCGCCACCTGGGTTTTCAGCACCGGCAACACCGCAACCCTTGCCATGCAGAAATACCCCGTCGCCTCCGACGACCCCAATACCTACACCGGCAACGCACGCTCCAGCTCACTCTCGCACGTCGACAGCCGCAACAACTTCCGCATGCCCAATTACCACCGCGCCGATGTGAGTGTGAACTTCCACCGTCAGTTCAAACGCAAGCCATTCCACCGTACCATCAACATCAGCGTCTACAATCTCTATAACCACCAGAACCCCTACCTCACTTACACCAGTCGGCAATATTCTTACCAAGGCTACAGCCGCGCCCTTGTCCAACTCTCCATCTTCCCCATTCTCCCCTCGGTGGCCTACACCCTTTATTTCTAACCCAAACAAGAATACAAACACACCAAATCCCATACACATGCCCCGTATCCTGTTCTCCTCAATAATCGTTCTCGCACTCCTGGCCTCCTCGTGCGAGAAAGTCATCGACTTCGATGCCTCCAACACCCGTCCCACTCCCGTCCTCAATGCCATCCCCACTGCAGGACAACAACTTTTCGTCAACTACTCTTACACCCGATTCTTCCTCGACACCGTCAACTCCCACCCCGTAGGCAACGTCAACATGGTCGTCACCGCCAACGGGCAGGAGTACCGTCCCGTCTCCCTCAATGGAAGCAATTACTTCTTCGACTACATCCCTCAGGAAGACGACCAGCTCTCCATCCACATCCTTTCCGACGCGGGCGAAGTGGCTGCGAACACTTATATCCCCCGTATGCCGCGAATCAGTAATCCACGCGTTTTCGTCTGGGACACCGTCTTCAACATGCTGACCATCAACTTCGACATCGACGACCACCCCGACTACCACAATTACTACCGTTTCACCATCTCCCAACGCGACAGCGGCTGCCGCCACATCCCCTATCTCGATAAATACGACACCATCGACACCACCCGCAACACCTTCTTCTTCTGTCAGGACAAAGCCCTCACCGACCCCACCGCCGCCGCCACCGAAGCCTTGGGAGGCTATATCTACACCCAGTTGCTCACCACCGACAAGCTGATTGACGGTCAGCGTCACAACACCACCATCATGATGATACTGCTGCGCGACACCAACGAGGTTGAACCTTTCATCCACGAATATACACTCAATGTCGAATCCGTCACGCCCGAACGCTACCAATACCTTCAGGACATTGAGCAAGCCACCAGCATCATGCAACTCATCACCGAACCCGCTCCCGTTTATAGCAACGTCAACGGTGCCCTTGGCATCTTTGCCGGCAGCTCCAAAGTCACCTTCCCGCTACACTACCAATCCCCTTACACACCCGCCAGATGAACATCTACCTGATAGGCTACATGTACAGCGGCAAGACCACCCTCGGGCACAAACTTGCCGCCAAGCTAGGCTACCAGTGGCTCGACCTCGACCAGACGTTCGAATGCGTCTTCCACACCTCCATTCCCATCTTCTTCAAACGCTATGGCGAAGAGGCCTTCCGCAAGTTGGAACAAAAACAGCTCCACGCCACCGCCGACATCGACAACACCGTCATCTCCACTGGCGGAGGCACACCCTGCTTTTTCGACAACATTCAATGGATTAACCAGCATGGCAAATCGGTCTACTTCGACGTCACGGTGGAGACTATCCTGCGACGGGCAGCCGTCTCGAAAAAGCCGCGTCCCATCCTGGCCGGCATGACCGAGGAGGAACGCGCCCAATACATCCGGCAGCAACTTGATGCCCGGATGCCTTATTATCGTAAAGCCCAGATTATTTTCCCGGCCGACAACCCCGACCTCAACCAACTGGCCGACCTTGTCAATTCCGGCAGTTGATGCGGTGCAGACTGCACGACAGCAAGTCGCCATTGTCGTCATACAGATGCAGACCGTTCCCCTCGCAGTAACGCCACGCCTTACATTTAGCACACTGACCTTTCTTGGCCCATTGGCGGTTGCGATACGGTTCGAAACGGTTCTCCCATACATCCCAGAAACTGTCCTTATAGATATTGCCCTGGTGCATGTTGCTGCGGATACTCGTGCAGCCCGAGATACTGCCGTCACATAGCACCGAAGCCACTTCGATGCCCGCCCGGCAATAGAAATAATTGTCTCTCACCTGTCTCTCGTAGGGGCCCAGATACCCCTCGCAGGCGTAGTTACACACTATGCGGCCTTCCTCTCTGGTACGCTTGGCAAAATCCAGCACACCGGTAAACATCTCATCACTCAGCTGCAGCTCGGGGTCGTTGGCCGCCCGCCCCATCGGGAAGATGGCAAACAGTCTCCAACGTTTCGTTCCCAAAGCAATCAGGTGCTCCTTTATCTGCTCCAGCTGCCCATAGTTGCGAGGGTTGACACATGTCACCACATCCCACAGCACATCGGGTGTCTGTCCCAACAACCCGATGGCGGCACTTGCACGGTCGAAGCTCCCTCGCGTCTGCCGCATCCAGTTATGCTCATCCTCCAGACCGTCGAGACTGATGGCTATTGAGTGCATACCGCTGTTCAACAGCCGTTCCAGACGCTTAGCATCAAGCAGATAGCCATTGCTCACAATCCCCCAGGGATACCCCCTGCGGTATAGTTCAAGACCGCAGGCATCCAAGTCGGGACGCAGCAAGGCCTCGCCTCCTGTGAAGATGACAAACACCTCGTGCGGATTGACATGCGGCGTGATATCGTCTATCACCTTGAAAAAGTCCCCGGCGGGCATATCAGGTGTGGCACTGCTCACCTTGCAGTCGCTCCCGCAGTGACGGCAATGCATGTTGCACCTCAGCGTACACTCCCAAAAAAGCGTCCGCAAAGGATGCAGCTTGGCCTGATTGTGACGATACAACCGCCACACCTCTTGTTTCAAATCCATCTCAGTATAATGAACATCATTCCCCGGCAGCAGGGCGGCCGCCGGACGCATCACTCATGATGGGATGTGGACATTAGTCCTCGTTCACCCGCTTCACCGTGATGTCAACATCCTTGGTACGTGTGCCTTGATACCAACCCTTGCGGGTACCGCTCTGCACACCGTCGGCAAAATTCACCTCTACCATCTGGTCGACAAAGGCGCCGTTCTTCTTCCCGTCCACATCGCGCACAATCACATTCTGCGAATCTTTGGGGAAATCCTTCATGTGGCAACTGAAATAGCCCTCGGCATCGGTCGTGTCGGACGACTCGCGGATATACTCCAGCACATATTTGTTATCAAGATGCATATTGTCGGGCGTAATATCGATGGTGCCGTTGACCAAAATCACCTGCATTCCCTCGACACCCACACCCTTGCTGTCAATCACACGGCCTTTCAGGACAAAGTCCATCGTGGGCACACCGTACATCAGTGCCGCCTCGCTGCGCGGAGCCACCGCAGGCTTGTCGTCCTCGGGCTCCACAGGCTGCTGGGCAACCTCCTTGCTGCTGTGGCAGGCCGTAAGGCCCATCAAGCCCATCACCGTCATCAACAGCCAGTCTTTCAGTTTCAAAAAACGGATTTTCATATAGCTATAGT
>ODAI011890829.1_pt1 | contig 10476 bp, 5 predicted proteins | sample 1539321 | NCBI WGS metagenome assembly ODAI01 (sample SAMN02144231, study PRJEB22623) | gut metagenome | biome: sheep rumen | host: Ovis aries | place: New Zealand | reverse complement strand
TTAGGCAGCCCGGTTTCCTCCGGCTTGTTGTAATCCAAGGCCTTGACCACCTTCTTGCCCGCGAACTCCGCGGGGGGATTCTGACGGAGCTTCTCCATGATGGAGGCCATCTTGTCCATACCCGAAAGTCCCGGGAACTCGAAAGAATCAACCTTGTTGAGGTACCTGCCGTACTGCTTGTAGATTTCCTCAAGACGCTGCTTGATTGAGGAACCTATGGAACGATAGTAGGCCGCCATCTCGCAGATGAGCATGGAGCCGATGATGGCATCCTTGTCGCGGACATAGGGGCCTGCCAGGTAGCCGTAGCTCTCCTCGAAGCCGAAGATGAAGCGGTCGACTTCGCCGGCAGCCTCGAGCTGGGCGATCTGGTCGCCGATCCACTTGAAGCCGGTCAGGGTCTGGCGGAGTTCGACGCCGTAGTGCTCGGCGATCTTCTCGGCCAGAGGGGTGGAGACGATGGACATGACGGCGACGGGCTTCTCGGGCATGGTGCCCTTTTCAATGCGGCCCGCGCAGATGTAGTCGAGCAGCAGGGCGCCCATCTCGTTGCCGGAGACCAGCTCGTAGGAGCCGTCCGGGCACTTCATGGCGATGCCGACGCGGTCAGCGTCGGGGTCGGTCGCCAGCATGAGGTCGGCGCCGACTTCCTTGGCCAGCTCCAGGCCCTTTTCCAGAGCCGCGAAAATCTCGGGATTGGGATAAGGGCAGGTGGTGAAGTAGCCGTTGGGATATTCCTGCTCGGGGACGATGGTGATGTCGGTGATGCCCATGTCGCCCAGGATGTGGGTCACGGGCACGAGGCCGGTGCCGTTGAGCGGGGAGTAGACCAGCTTGAGGCCGGCTGTCCTGCACAGACCCGGGCGGACCTGGCGGGCCTCGATGGCCTCATAGAGGGCGTTTTTGCAGTCCTCGCCGACGAATTTGATCAGGCCTCTCTCGACGCCTTCCGCGAAGGAGATGTAGTTGGCGCCGGTCAGGACGTCGGTCTTCTGGATCGCGTCATAGACGACCGCCGCCGCGTCGTCTGTCATCTGGCAGCCGTCGGGGCCGTAGGCCTTGAAGCCGTTGTATTTGGCGGGGTTGTGGGAGGCGGTGATCATGATGCCGGCGTTGCAGTTGTAATAGCGGGTGGCAAAACTCAGTGCCGGGACGGGCATCAGCTCGTCATAGATGCGGACATTGATGCCGTTGGCCGCGAGGACTCCCGCCGCGTCACGGGCGAAGTTCCAGCCCTTGAGACGGCTGTCATAGGAGATCGCGACTGTCTGCGTGCCGCCCTGGGTCTTGACCCATTCCGCGACACCCTGCGTCGCCTGACGGACGACCCAGATATTCATGCGGTTGGTGCCTGCGCCGAGTGTTCCGCGCAGACCGGCGGTTCCGAAGGAAAGCGCGATCGCGAAGCGCTCCTTGATGGCGTTGTCATCGCCCTCAATGCTCTGCAGCTCCGTGTGGAGGTCACAGTCGATCAGATCAGCTTCCAGCCAGCGTTTGTATTCATCCTGATACATAGTTTGCACCTGCTTTCTTGAAAAAAATGGTCAAAATGCTATACTTTTCGAGAAAAACCGCACGGGAATCCGGCAATTTCTCTAAAGTAAACTATATAGTTTTTTCCCCCTCATGTCAATTGGCATATGGGCGGACGCGCATTGCAGCCGGCTTTTCGGGTCTTGGGGTATCCATTGTGGAAAAGGCGAAAAAATGCTACTCTATAGGGCATGGGAAAAAGCTTTTTCATTTCACCCGCAGGAAATAAGGTATCCCCTGTTCCCGTCAGTCGAGGAGGTTGGTATGGGACATAAGCGACGTTATCATTTAAGTGCTTCATTTTATGCTGTTCTGTTTACGCTGGTCATTGCTCTTTTTCTGACATGGAAGATCGGGCTGTACCCCTTCGGAGACCACTATTTCCGCTATCTGGATGCAGACCAGTATTACGGCTTTTACGGATATCTGCAGAATTCATTCTTTTCAAAAAGCAATCTTTTATACTCATGGGGGATCGGCCTCGGAGACGGCATGCTGAGCACATACGGCTACTATGCCTCGAGCCCCTTTAATCTTCTCCTGGTTTTTTTCCGGAATGATCTGATCCTGGGCATGCAGGTGATCACCCTGCTGAAGGTCCTCTTCATCTCGCTGTCCTTTTGCCTGCTGCTCGATTCCTTTGACCGGGATCATGCAATGGAAAAGGGTCTCTTCTCGACAGCGTATGCCTATACCGGATACGTTGTTTTTTATGCATGGAATCTTTCCTGGCTGGACGGCGCAGGTCTCCTTCCTTTAGTGATACTTGGCCTGAAAAAGCTCTTATATGAGAAAAAAAAGGCCCTCTATATCATTGCGATCGGGCTTGCGATTCTCGCGAATTTTTACACCGGCTATATGATCTGTCTTGCGAGCGGCATCTGCTATGCTGCTTACTGTCTCTACATTGATTCCGCGGAGCCGTTCAGCTTCAGGAGGCTTTTCACTACATTCGGGACCTATCTGGTCTCCTCCCTGTGGGGCGTGGCCCTGTCGGTGGTGCTGTTTGTTCCCACCATCATGGCTCTGCCTGAAAACAGAAAGCAGAGCCTCGTCCAGATGCTGCGCAGTATGAAGATCAATTTCTCCGCCGCGGATTTTGTCTCCACATTTTATACAGCCTCTGTTCTGCCCAGAGACAGCGCAGACAATCTCCCTGTGACTTTTATCGGCATCATCCCCTTTCTCCTGCTGTTTGCGTATTTCCTGAACCGGAAGATCCGCCTGCGGGAAAAGGTTCTGTCCCTGCTTCTGACCGCGGTATTTGTATGCTCTTTTGCGGTCAGCTTTTTCACTATCGTCTGGCATGGATTTTCGGTCAATTTCTGGTTTAACTACAGATATTCCTTCATTTTCAGTTTCCTGCTGCTCCTGATCGCCTATCGGTCTCTGACAGCGCTTTCCCGAAACTGGAGGATCCTCGTGGTCTCGGAGATCCTGTTCCTGCTTCTGTCTTTCCTGGTCTTCGGGATCGACAGGTCAAACAGGCTGCACTTTGACGCGAAAATATTCTACTGCGATATTGCCCTGAGTCTTGCGGGGGCTCTTCTTCTCATTTTTTACTGTACAAAGAAGGCGCTTCCGAAGACTGCGGCAACAGCGGGGCTGGTCCTGCTGGTCCTGCTGAATTCCGGAAGCAACGCCTTTATCCTCCTGCAGTCGCCGCTCCAGAAGACTTCTGTGCAGGCATATTTCTCCAGACTCCACACTTATGAGGCGGTCAAGCAGAACCTCCCGGACCGGACGGTTGCCAGGATCGGAAACGACAATACCTGGGGGCGGTGTGAGGCCTGCCAGTTTGATTACGCGGGGACTGCCGTCTACGCGTCCACCATCGACATGGAGAAGCTGAAAGCGGCCAGAAGGCTTGGGCTTGCCTACAGGGCCCTGTGGTGTGAATATACCCTGCAGGCTCCCAGAAGCACGGACAATCTGCTGGGCTATCATTACCTGCTCTCCGACAATGAATTCTACGGGAAAAAGTTCCGCTCCCTCGGGAAACAGGGGGATCAGTACGTCTATAAAAATAACGACGCGCTTCCTCTTATTTTTTCGGTCGACCACCTGATCGATGCCTGTGAGGATCTGAATGATTTTGAATATCAGAACAAGTTTTTTGAAAGCTTCCTGCCTGAGGACACGGTGCAGGGGAAGATCTTCGAGCCGGTTCCATTTGAGATCGATAAGGACAAGGCTTCCCACAACATAGAATATACCGTTCAGGACTCCGGAGACAGCAAGGTCTATATCCAGCTTCCGATCCAGGAGATGAGTGTCAATGTCAGGAATTCCGGAGGAGAACAGGAAATCAAATATACGACTGCTCAGGAGATCTATCGCGTCGGGGAGCCTGATTCCGACGGCCTTCTGAAGGTGGAATTGAGCGCTGAACACAAGATCCCCTCAAGAGAAGTTTTTCTGTTTAAACAGCGGGAGGAGGTTGTGTCCGACTATGTTCAGCAGATCAGGGAAAGGCAGAACTGTGAGATCACAGAGCTCTCAAGCTCCCATCTGCGGATGGCTCTGAACGATCCGGCTGAAACGGTCTACACAACGACAATTCCTTATGACAGCGCATGGAAAGTGACTGTAGACGGAAAAAAGATCAGCACACAGGAAAATGCAGGATGTTTTCTTGCGTTCACCGTACCGGAAGGCAGTCATTCTGTTGATCTGGTCTATCACCCGAAGGGATTCCGGGCGGGAGCCATGATCTCCGCTGCGGCCCTGCTGCTTCTGATCCTGTCGGAACTCCCTGTTTTCAGGTCAAAACGGAAGTATGCAAAGAAGCAGACTCTGAGGGAAAACAGCTGATCAGACGCCGGATGCTGTTTTGCGGGAATTCAAGAATCCATTGTGGAAAATGTAAAAAAATGCTACTCTATAAGGTATGGAAAAGGACGTCTTAAGATGAGAGACGGATCCGGAAACAAATCAACCACAACTTAGTCAGGAGCAGCATGCCATGAAGGCAAAGTCATATCATGAATGGTTTCTGCGGCACCAGGAGTATCTGACCGCGGAGCTCGCCAAAAAGCACAGTAAGTCCCAGGAGGAAAGCGGGGAGGGCGCCAGCCTTTCCGTCGAGGTGGTGACCTATTCCCATCTGAAAAACTATATCCTGTCGGGGGAGAGCCAGCCGGATATCCTGATCGCCTGTGACGACGACGGTCATCTGACGGACTATGCCGTTCAGCTGATATGTGACTTTTTCCTGGAAAATCCCAGGATCAACATGGTCTACGGAGACGAGGACCAGGTCGCGGACGGGGCCTTTGTCAATCCCTGGTTCAAGGCGGACTGGTCGCCGGATACTTTTTTATCGACCTTCTATTTCGGAAGTATCTTTGCCATCCGGTCCTCCACGCTGGGACTGATCAACCCCGGCAAGCGGACAGCCCAGGAATTCGAATCCGAATCCAGGATCCTGGAGGACGCGGTCGAGGAGCAGGAAGCCAGGCGGAACGAGCCGGACACGGCCCTGCGGTCCTGGATCTACGGCAAGCTCTGCCTCAAGGTGGCCCAGGCGGACGGAGGTTTCTCCAGGCGCCGCGGCGAAGAGCTCCCGGTCGGTCATATAGCGGAGATCCTCTTCCACGCAGACAAAAAGCCGGAGCCCTGGGACGCCGACCTGATCAGGGATTCCCTGACCGGCCGCTACAGCGCCGAGTCGGCCACGACCAGGCTGATCAGCATCATCATCCCCAGTAAGGACAATCCGGCCCTTCTGGAGCGCTGCGTCCGGTCCATTATCCAGCACGCCCATGTCCCCTTCGAGCTGATCATTGTCGACAACGGCAGCAGTGAGGAAAACCGCGCCCGGACACAGGCGCTGGTGGACGAGATCAACAACGGCGATATGGCCGCTTCCTATATTTATAAAAAGATGCCCTTCAATATGGCAGGAATGAACAACCTCGGGGCGGCGGCCGCCAACGGGGAGATGCTGCTCTTCCTCCATGATGATGTCGAGATCCGCAAGTCGGGCTGGCTGTCCCACCTGTCCGAAAAGGCCAAGCTCCCCTATGTGGGGGCGGTCGGCATGAAGCTGCTGTACCCGGATTCCAACCTCATCCAGCACGCCGGGATCATGTCCGTGGAGGACGGGCCGGTCTACAAGCTCCAGTACAAGAGCAATGGAGAGGTCTGGTACCACGGCTTCAACAAGGGTGTGCGCAATGTACTGGCCCTCTCCGGGGCCTGCATCATGGTCCGCCGCGATGTATTTACGGAGGCCGGCGGCTTTGACGAGCAGAATTTCCCGGACGTTTTTACAAATGTGGACTTCTGTTACCGCGTCTATGAGAACGGCTATTACAATGTCGTACGCAACAATATGTATCTGTATTACTTTGACCCGGTCTCTGAGGAAAATCTGGAGACCCTGGAACAGCGTGAAAAAAACAGGCCGGCTGAGCTGGAGGCTCTGGACAGGCTCCATCCGGGCAGAAGGGGAAATGATCCCTTCTACCACAGGTACCTGGCCCGGGAGAGCAGTGAAGTGAGATTTGTGCCCTCGCTGGAGCTGGAAGATTGAAAAATCCTGTCGATACAGGATTTTTCAATCCGGTGCCTGTGCCGCAGGACGGCCCAGGCACCTGTGATCCTTTCGGAGAATTCGCCTTCGCGAAATTCTCCTCAGGGTGCCGCTCTTGCAAGCGGCATGCTGCGGAAGATTGAAAGAACGCTCGATAGCGTTGTTCACTCCGGATGACTATTTTTTACGGACCCACAGACCGGGAGAGCAGTGAGGTACAGCCGTGTCCCCTATAGGTTCGATTCGAAATAAAATTACATCTGCGGGAGAAAAAAGCGCGGAGAAGCTCCGCGCGGCTGCTGTGCGCGCAACAGCCAGAAACGGCAGGGTCTCCTATTCCTACGAGGAACCCCAGCAGGATGTGCTCCTGATGCAGGAGACCGTATCTGAGCGCATGAGGCAGGGGGAGACCCCGTCCTCCGTCCTCGGCTCCTCCGTCTTTCTGCGGGAGGGAGTCACGCCCCCCTTCTTTTCCATTTTCATGACCGTCCGGGAACCTGATCTGCGTCTCTTCCGGGCAAGTCTGACGTCAGTCCTGGACCAGACCTACGGGAACTTTGAACTCTACATTCTGGACCTGGGGATCTCTGACCAGGTCAGGGATGTGATCGCCTGGTACAGGGAGGAGAGACTGCATTATCTGGATGTCTCCGACGGGAGCGGTCTGACAGGCGCCTTCAACCGGGCGGCCGGAATGGCCGGCGGCGACTATATCCTGCGTCTGGAGTGCGGCGACCTGCTGACCAGGGATGCCCTGTTTGAGGCGGCCCTGGCCATTATGCAGACCGACGCGGAGATTCTCTACGCGGATGAGGACCGCAGGGACGCCCGGGGCAGGCATTTCAGCGATCCCTGGTTCAAGCCTGATTTCAGTGTGGATTACCTCTATGCGGTCGACTATGTATCCAGGATCCTCTTTGTGCGCCGGTCCCTCTTTCTGGCCCTGCGCTTCAGGGAGGGCTACGAGGAAGCCCCGGAATACGACCTTATCCTGCGGGCGCCCAAGTCCGGGATCCACCATATCCAGAGGGTCCTCTGCCATGTCTGCCAGAAGAACAGCGGCGCCCAGGAGCCGGCGGAGGCCAGGAAACGGGCCCTGGAGGACTATTTCCGCGTGCGCGGCATCCGGGCAGTGGTCCGTCCCGCCCGCACGGGCCGGATCATGGAGATCGACTACATCCCCGATATCTTCAGCTCCAGGCCTATGGTCGGGATCGTCGGCGGCAAGGTCCTGGATGAGAAGCACCGGATCATAGGCGGCCTGCAGGATGAACGGGGCAATGTTCTCTTCGAGGGCTGGGATGAGGCCGAGGAGGGCCCCCGCCAGATCGCCCAGACCGCCCGCAATGCCTGGGCGGTGGATGTACGCTGCATGAGGATCCGGCCGGAGCTCCACGGGCTCTATGAGGAGATCTTCGGCTGCTCCTACGAGGAACATGTCATGTACAGCAGAGACAATTTCGGGGAACTCAGCCGCAGGTTCTGCAGCCGGGTCCGCGAAATGGGCTATGTCATCATCTGGAATCCGACTCTGAGAAGGGTCGTGCGGGGCTGAGGCAGCCCTGCTGTTTCCTTTTTGAAAAACAGAAATTACGGAAGCTGTCCGTCCTTCGGGCAGCTTTTGTCAGCTTGAGAGGTGATCATGAATAAAGTGACAGCCGTGCTGCCCGTGAGAAACTGCCGGCAGCAGCTCTGGAAATGCCTGAAGGCGCTGGGCGCAGGGAGCCTGGTTCCCGACCTGGTCATCGTGGATGACGGGTCGGAGGACGGGACCGCGCAGATGATAAAAAAACACTGGCCGGAGGCGGTCCTGCTCAGGCTCCCCGGCCACACGGGCTATGCCCACGCGGCGAACGCGGGGTTGAGGCTGGTGCGCACGGATTACGCCTTTCTGATCCGCCCCGGCTTCCAGCCTTCCAGGGCCTGTGTAGAGACCCTTCTGCAAGTCCTGGAGGCGGACGGCGCGGAGGATGTCTTCTGTGCCCTGCCCCGCTTTGAGGAAAAAAGAGGACCCGGCAGTCCCCGTGCGGACGCGCAGGCCGGAAAAAATAAAAAGGGAAAAAAGGATAAAAAAGCCCGCAGGTCCGGCGGAAGGGGCCCGGAGACGGAAGAGGTCATCGCTGTCCGGGACGGGTGCGCCATGTACAGGATGAAGGCCCTGGAGGAGATCGGCTGGTTCGATGAACGCCATTTTGAGGGCCAGGAGGCCTTTGACCTGACTATCCGCGCCGCGCTTTCCGGTTACAGGACAGTGCGGGCCGCGGGTGCCGCAGTCCGGCCCCTGGCAGGAGACGGATCCGGGACTTCGGACACCTTCCGCCGGCAGATGGCTGCGGGCAATGCGGGCTATGTCTTTTATAAAAACCTTCCCGCCCTGCAGAGGGTCCTGGGAAGCCCGGTCTTTGTCCTGGCTGACGCCGCCAGGATCGCGGACTTCGCCCGGCGGGGAGAACTGGACCAGTACAGGATGGCCGCCGTGCGCGGCAGGGCCCTCCGCAGTCTCGAAAAGGAGCGGCGGCAGGCCCTGGACGAGGGCGTTTCCGTCTATCCGGAGACCCTGGCCGACGCCTCTTTTCTCGGCATGGAAGGGGCCGGAGGGAGGATCTACCCGCTCTTTCTGGCGGAAAAGGAGGCCTTTGCAGCGGACAGGCTCCTGGCCCTGTGGAGGATCCAGCGCCTGCTGACGAAGGAATTTCCGCAGCTGGTCCGCCTGATCCGGGAGGGCTGCCTGTGAGAAATTTTCGCGGCCTCCCGGGTTGAACCGGCGGGGCTGCCTGTGAGAAATTTCCTCAGCTGGTCCGCCTGATCCGGCAGGGCTGCCTGTGAGAAATTTCCTCAGCCGGTGCGCCTGATCCGGCAGAAATGCCTGTGAGTTTTTTCCGCGGCCGGCCGGGACAGGGCTTCCTGCTATGGCAGTTTGCTCAAAATGCGAAAAAAAACTTCTAATAATTAGGACTAATGTCTGAAAATGGGAAGTGAGCAGGTTCTGAATTGTAAATGAATCCGGATGATGGTATCATAGGTTTATCCAAAGCGTCAAAATACAACATATTGGGTTCTGAGCAGACCAAAATACAAGGGAACCGGAGCGGGGGATATTTTTCCCGCAGGGGCCTGGCTGCTTTCTGACTGCGCGGTACCCGTGTCATCAGACAGGGGATATGCGCGAAAAAGGAAAATTTGCCTGTTTTCAGGTTTTTTCCCGGAAGCTGTCTGCTGAGATTCTGCATGGGACAGACCCGGCGCGGCGGATACAGGCAATAGGGCGAAAATAGCCGGAGGAGACAGATGCGAAACACGATCCCGATCATGGAGCTGGATAATCCCGATGAGCTGATCCGCGCGAACGGCGCGGCGGAGGCGGCGCAGACTGTCAGGCTCCGCGAGGAAGTCAGTGATTATACGCAGATGATCGAGCAGCTCCGCGATCTGTATGACCGCAACAATGAGCTGGTTCAGAAGCTCCAGTTTATGAACCGGACCCAGACCGACGAGATCCGGAGGCTGATCGAGGAAAACAACGACCGGATCTCCGAAAAGCTCTCCGCCCTGCAGGAATTGGACACGAAGGCCTTCCAGGAGGAGGTCTCCGCGGCTGTCGGGGACTCCCGGGAGGCGGTTCTGGCTGCTCTGCAGCAGACGCAGGATCAGTCTGCCCGTCTGCAGCAGCAGTCCGATGATTTCAACCATAAAGAGAACGTCAGAGTATACAGAAACATTCAGGCTTCCATGATCGCGGAGCTGGGCAAACAGACTCAGGAGCTCAGCGCCCGGCTGGACGCCCTGCAGGAGAGTACCCGGACAGATCCCGCAGATGCTTTTATGCGGAAGATCACCTTCGGCGTCGTGATCGCCATCCTGGCGATCCAGCTGCTGGAAGGAGTCGGGCTCCTTACCCTGCTGCTGTCCCTGCACTGAGGTTCTTTTTTGCGCGTTTTGCGGGCCGGGGGACCGGTTTCCCGCAGACTATAAGGGGTGACGGCATCTATGGCTAGACAGTACTGGCGGCCCTCCAATATGCTGTATCCTGTTCCGCCGGTCATGATCAGCTGTGCGGACGAGGAGGGAAAGAGCAATATTATGACGGCGGCCTGGGCGGGAACGATCTGCAGCGACCCCGTGATGGTCTCGGTATCCATCCGTCCGGAGCGCTATTCCCACGATGTGATCGCCAGGACCGGTGAATTTGTCATCAACCTCACGACCGAGGACCTGGCATATGCGGCGGATTTCTGCGGCGTCCGGTCCGGAAGAGATGTCGACAAATTTGAGTACCTTCACCTGACAAAGATCCCGTCCCGCAAGGTCGGCGCTCCCTCGATCGGGGAGAGCCCCGTCTGCCTTGAGTGCAGGGTCACGGAGATCCGGAAGCTGGGGACCCATGACCTCTTCATAGCCGAGGTCGT
>ODAI011494541.1_pt1 | contig 10476 bp, 6 predicted proteins | sample 1539321 | NCBI WGS metagenome assembly ODAI01 (sample SAMN02144231, study PRJEB22623) | gut metagenome | biome: sheep rumen | host: Ovis aries | place: New Zealand | reverse complement strand
TCAAGTTCTGTTATTCCTTCAAGTTCATCAAGCAATACTAACTTTTCACTATCTGTGGTGACGATTGGTATGAACACATTTAAGAATGATTCAAATGCTCCTGCATCGAGTGATCTTTTCTTTGAGAAATGATAGATTTCATCGAATAATTTTATTTCAGCCTTATCGGCACTTACTGGAAGTCCCATTTGTGCCATAATGGATATTTGTGTTAATGTTTCTAAAAGTGTTGTTTTACCTCCGCTGTTAGCTCCAGTTAAAAGGGCAATGTTTTCGTCTGTTGTTAGCTGATAATCTACTTTTTGGATATGGTCTTTATCCTTTTCAAGTGCTAACTCTAAATGCAGGGCTCCTGTGAGTTTTATTTCATCACTAAACTTTGGTCTGCATAATCCGTATTCATATGCGAAGCTTCCCAGGCTAAATTCATAATCGAACTTGATTGTGTCTTTAACTTCCTGTATCGCTTTTTCTTTTATTGAGTTTAATTCGATTGCTGCACTTTTTTTGATGTCGAATATGTCATTTTCTTTTTTGGATGACTGCTCAAGGGTCACCCTTTCAATTTCAGAATCGTCAATTTGGATTGGATATGTCCTGAGGTATGGGTCAAAACTCAATCCGGTTTTTTCCTTAATAATCTCTTTTCTTTTACTGATAATTTCATCAAATATTTTACTAATCTTTGGAGGGAAGTTATTGTTTAATAGGTTGAGAATTTCATCTCCTTCAAGGTCAACATGTTTGATGGATTTTTCCAATTCATCATCCATCTCATCTTTTAGTGAATAGACAAGTTCTTCAATATCAACTTCTCTTTTATCGATGACATTCAGTTCATCAATGATGGGGATGATTTCTCCTAAAACGCTGTCCTTGTTTCTAATCTTTTGTATTTCATGAACTCTTGAGAATAAATCCTTGTTTTGAATGAAGAAATTTATGATTTTTTCGGGAACGATTTCATAATCGTTTTCCTCGATATTGATCATAATTAGGTTTGGCATTCCTTCAAAATCAAGTATTCCCTGTGAATATACATAAAACACCAAATCGTAATTCATCAATTCTTCCTTAAGCAGTGGAGAATCACTTGCAGTTAGAATAGGATAATAATGGTTTAAACCCAAATCAGTGAGATAAGAATTGTCCTCTTCACTTTCAACAAGTATGACTTTGCTTGGGTCATATTCCGCTTTTGCCTCTTCAACCTCTTTCAGATTTTTCATAAGACCTCTTAATTTGATGATTGGGAGTTGGGAAACATGCTCTTTGGCATTCATTACAAAATCCAAATTAGAATTGATTTTATTAATGTCTTTTGAGGGAGAAAGTAGCAGGATTCTATTTTTGGAGTAGGATGTGTTTGAATAAGCCAAAATCTTGTTTATGATATCTTCATAAAGTTCCATTGCCCTGTCACTTTTGATGAAATCGTATTCAGGATTGTTTAAAAGCTGGTTCATTATTTCAATCGCTTTTCTTTGGCTAATTCCATCCACAGCATATATTTTTTCAACATCTACATTGTCAACTATTTTTTGAAGTTCTTCTTCTCCTCCAACGCTATTTAATATTTTTTCAGAGATTTTATCTCCGATCCCTTTAATATTTTGCAATGTAATTCTTTCTCCTTGCATTTTACCAAACCCTTTTTGTAAACATAATTTAATATTTTAATATATATTCAATCTTGCCGAGAGCATTTGAAAAGTAATGTCAATAGTTTGCAACGGTATTTTTTTGACTGATTTTTTTCAATTCTTTTTTGTCAACACGTCCGTCCAATGCCTCTTTGTAAATATTTACCATTTTGCAGTAGTCATCATCTTTATATCTTCCATCAATCGAGAAATTGCAAAAACCAAGATTTTTAAGATGCCTTATTTCATCTATCAATGAAAGCTCGTTGCTGTCGAATATGATTAACTCTTCACCGGAAATGCTTTTGTGAATAGGGTACCTGCTGTTGTTTCTGTCTATCAGGTAATTTTCATAATCACTTTTTTTCTCATTTCCATACAATAGTGAGTATCTGGTTTTCATCAGTTCAACTGACCCCTGAACCAGTATTTCCACCTTATTTAGATTTTTGCAATATTTGGCTATGTTTTCATAGTCCTGTTTTCTAAGCTCGGGGGATAACGTCATTACCTTATAATTCTTGAGACTGTCTATTGTCTCATTGTTGGTGATGTTCATTGAATAAAATCCGTATTCTCCATTAAAATTGCTGTTCATTATTTCAATATCATAATGCATTTTATTTAATATTCCCTTAACCTTATTCAATGACTTAATTAACTTATCATGTGTAATGTCGGGCCATTTCCAAATCAACTGATAATCTTTGCCGTATGAAATCTCATAGGCCTTTTTGATGAAATTGATCATGTAGTTTAGGTTGTAGTTTTCTTCATCACATGTTAGGGAATCGCTTTGGGGTGGAATCTCCAAATAAACTCGTTTAACTCCATTTAAGTTTTCCAGATGTTTAAGGTTATTTGTGTAAAATGAGATATTGCTTTCAACATCTTTTATTTCGGTTTGGACTTTATCCAGTTTTATTTTCTTATTTTCATGTGCGTATAGTCCAATAACCTCTTCAGTTAGTTTTTCAAATAGGTTTCGTCTAAGCTCGTTGATTTTGCTTATTGGAATGAATAGCGTTCCGTCATAATTGACGTTGATTTGTGTAATCTCAAATGGATAATTGTCAATTTTTGAAAGCTGCTTTTTGATTGTTTCAACGTTGACACTTTTTTTGATAGGTTTTTCAAAGGCTTTGTCTCCAAGGGCTTCCGCCTCGAGGGTATTATGGTTTGCAAGAGTTAATCTTCCTTTAAGATGGGGAAACTTGTTTTTCAGGGAAAATGTAAGTGTCAATTTTGATTTGATGTAACTTGAACCCTTGTTTTCAATCTCTTTTACCTTTTTGTTCAGATTGTTTCTTTTTGTCAGGTATACATCGGATTCATTTAAATTAAATTTGCTTTCCTTGTTTTGCCATACTTTTTTAACAATCATGACCTTGTTTTTACGGGTCAAATCCTTGACAGCCTTGTTTTTGCCTTTATTGAAATGGTTTAAGGTCGTGATGAGGGGATTTTGGGATATTTCAAATCCGTAATAATTGTTGTTTTTTATGATTAGAAGGCCGTCGCCTTTTTCAGGGATTGTTTTGATGTGGTCATGCAATCTTATTGCAATCTGATTTTTGCTGCTTTTTATCACTCGACCAATTTTTAAACCGATATGGCCTGAACGTATGCTTCTTTTTGAAGTGTTTGAGAATTGACCTTCACTGAATCCTCTATTGAATACTAAACTGAGCTCTTCACCATCAGCTGTTTTTCCGCTTTTCAGCTTGTTCAGTGCCTTTCGGTAATTGCTTACAGTGATTGCCAGGTACTCTTTTGAACGCATCCGTCCTTCAATCTTGATGCAGCTTATATTCAGCTCGGAAATTTCCTTCAATTGATTAAATAAACTTAAATCACACGGGGACAGGTAATAATCATGCTTTTTTATTCCTTGGATTTGATATTTTTGTCGGCAAGGCTGTGCGCATGTTCCTCTGTTTCCACTTCTCCCGCCCTTAAAACTGCTCATTAAACATTGTCCTGAATAAGAATAGCATAAAGCTCCATGGGCAAATATTTCAAGTTCCATATTTGTTTTGAGATTCGCTATTTCTTCTTTTCTCATTTCCCTTGGTAGGACCACTCGTTTGATGCCTTTGCTTTCAAGATAATTCAGTTTTACCTGATTTTCACAGGTCATCTGTGTGGAAGCATGTATCTTCAAGTCCGGCAGGTATCTGTTAATAAGTTCCACCAGTCCCATGTCCTGAACAAGAACCGCATCGACTCCGATTGAATATAGCCTTGATAAATAGTTCATTACACTTTCAAGTTCATCTTCCTTAATCAATGTGTTAACAGTAACGTAAACCTTGACGTTGTGCAAGTGGGCAGTCTTTACTGCATCTTCTATTTCATCTATTGTAAAGTTTTGAGCGTACTTTCGCGCCCCATAGTTTTTTCCGGATAGATAAACTGCACTGGCACCTGCATTGATGGCAACTTTCAGGTGTTCCATGGACCCAACCGGTGCAAGTAATTCAGGGATTCTCATTATTTGTCCTCGTGTAGTCTGCCTTCAATATAATTGCCCTTGTTGATGTAGGATTGGGAGAAATCCATTATCTGGTATTTGTATTCGCTTAACTCCTCTTGAGTTTTATTCTTAAGACTTTCAGTATAAATTGACAGTATCTGGGAGGTGTATTTCTCGTTAGAATATCTACAATCCAGAATCAATGAATCAAGACCGAATTCCTTGATCTCATTCATCTCCTCAATCAGGCACAGACAATCCTTGTTGATGATGTGGCTTTGCCTGTTGTAGTCAAAGAAAATCTTATACTTGAATTTCTTACGCTTCTTGTCTTCAAGGGTTGCATAATCCGCATCGTTTGAAATGATGAAATCCTTCCCGTCATTCAGGTTGGTGAAGTCGTCTTTGCTCACGATAACTTCCAGGTTTCCGTTGACAATCATTTCCAAATCAATGTTTCTGTCATGATTTTTTAATAAAAGTTCCTTGATTTCAGATCCTGAAAGTTCACAGGATAAAATCAATGATTTGAAACCAGATTCGTTCAGGTTTCTCACACAAAAGCTATTCCAGACATTCAGATTGTGATTTCCATAAATCGGACAGTCAAATATGTCTTCCATTGCAGGGAAATCTCCCATCACTGATATGATGATTCCCTCATTTTCAAGTTCTTTTACGATTTCATTGCATTTGACTGCATCCTCCTGGGATATGAATGATGACAAGACCCAGACAAACTCTGTAGGTGCTGCCATAAGGCTTCCTTTTTTCAATGTTTCCTTAATGTTTTTGAAGTAATCGTCAGGATTGTTATAATGGCAGTTGCCGTCGAAATAAATTCGTTTCAAATCAAAACCTGAAGCCGCTCTGATTTGGGCGATATCATCAATGAATATTGATAGCTTTGGAGTTTTCCTTTTGATTTTCCCCTTGTCTGATGTGTAGTCCTCAAAGAATTTGGTCAGATCCTTTCTAACCTGCTTCACTGCCTTTTTGGTTGGGGTGTAATGGTTCATCAGGAATTCCGTTGCGGTGTCAAGTATCTCACGCCTGATCTGGTTGATTTCACGGATAGGTATGAAAATGTCTTCAGGCATGTTGTTGAAGCGGATGTTTTCAATGTAAAATGGTGTTCCTCCAGTCTTTTTCAATTGTTTTTCAATGGTTTCTTCTGTAACTGGTTTGTTTTGGGCTTTTTCGAATTTATCTAATGTTTTGTGTCTGAAGTTAATCAGTTCGCCGTCAACATGATACTCCACTTTTGTAAACAGGTTCAAGTTTTCATCCCATGTTAAGGATAAGTTAATGCCGATATTATTTTTGATGGTTTTCTTTTCAAATTGCTTAAGGTATTCGTGGGTGGATTTTGAATAGCTGATGAATACCTCTGTTCCAACCTTAACAAGGCGTGTGGTGTCAATGATGATTTCATTTGCATCCTGCTTTATGATGTTTTCAAGATAAATTCCCTTGATTTTGCCGTTGTATTTGAATGCAATTCCATCTCCAGGTTCGAGAATCACTGGAATTTCATGGTTTTTAATTTCGATTGTAACTTTTGTCCCGTCAATGTCAACAATGTCTCCAATGTATAGTCCTTCATGGCCTGAATGGCCTCTGCCCATCACTTCTCCAGGTTTGTCCCCCATCATGTATCCGTCGGTGAACTGTCTGTTGAAAACAAGGTGCAAGTCTTTTTTGTAATCTCCGGGATTGCCGTCAATGAGGTTGCGATAGCTGTTGACGATTGTTCCGATATAGTCTCCGGATTTCATCCTTCCTTCCAGCTTGAGGGATTTAACTCCGGCATCTGAAATCTCTTGAAGGTGATTGTAGGTAGCCAAGTCATGTGTTGAGAGAAGATATCCGTTTCCGATATTGTATCCTCTGTATTTCAAGCGGTATTCTCTTCTGCAGGGCTGGGCGCATGCTCCACGGTTTCCGCTTCTTCCGCTGTTGTATGAGGACATATAGCATTTTCCACTGACACAATAGCACAGAGCCCCGTGACCGAACACTTCAATGTCCATGTCGATATTGTCTTTTTTAAGCTGCTCTGTTGTCTGGCGGATCTCTTCGATAGTGACTTCCCTTGGAAGCACAACCCTTTTGATATTGTTTTTGGCCGCCCATTTGATTGATGAGTAGTTGTTGAGTCCCATTTGTGTTGACGCATGAACCTCCAAATCTGGAATGAATGTTTTTAAAAGCCAGATTAAACCGAAATCCTGCACGATTACAGCATCCACTCCCATTTTGTATAATTCAAATAAGTATTTGAGAACATCAACAATCTCAAAATTATTTATCAATGTATTGACTGTCACATGGATTTTTGCACCATTCAAGTGAGCATATTCGACGGCATTTTTAATTTCCTCTAAACTGAAGTTTTTAGCATATGCCCGGGCACCATAATTCTGTCCGGCTAGATAAACTGCATCTGCCCCTGCATTGATTGCAATTGTCAACACTTCAGGAGAGCCTGCCGGCGCTAGTAATTCTTCTAAAACCATTTTATTTTTACACCTTGATTAATTATTCATTTATAACTTTGTCATTAATTATATATTAAATTTAAAACATATTCTATCATATGTACATAGTATTTGAAGGAATAGATGGTGCTGGAAAATCAACACAAATTCAGATGTTAAAGGAATGGTTGGAAGCGAATGGATTTCGAGTTGAAACATTGGTTGAACCGACCGATTCCGAAGTCGGAAGGTTAATTCGTAAGATTTTACAACGTCCTGATGCTACAACAGACAGGGTTCAAAAGACATTGGGATTACTGTTTGCTGCCGATAGAATGCTGATTATGGATAAACTGGAAGATGAATCTAAAATTATAATTTCCGACAGGTCATTCATTTCATCATTGGCCTATCAGGAACCTGCCGAATGGATTGAAGTGCTTAACAGATATGCCAAAAAGCCAGATTTATTGTTGTTACTAGATTTGGATGTTAAAACATCAGTTGCAAGGACTTCTAAGGAAGATACCTTTGAAAATGAGGAATTTTTAACAGGGGTTAGGGAAAACTATCTCGAACTGGCTAAAAATTATACTTGTGAAATAATTGATGCAAGCAATGGTATAAACAAGATGTCTTCAGATATTAAAAAGGCTGTTGCACCATATCTTGGAATCTGTCCAGATTGTATTTTATGATTCTTTTTTTTAAAATAAGTTTTAATTTTTTTAAAGCACTGAGCGTGTTTGGGCTCAGTGCTAATTCGGTATTTTTTGGATTAATGTTTAGATTTGTTTTGAACAAATCGTGTAGAGGTTTTAAAGTTAATTAACAATTGATATTATAATAATTTGTTCATAGGGTGAATTTCTACAGGTTCGGTTCCTAATGGTTTTGCAGCTTCGGATATGAACATATCTGTTTGAGCTACTGCAGGAAATGCAATATCTGCATTTTCGATAGGTCCGAATAGGACGAAGTCTCCTGCACACATAACTTGCACGATGTTTGCTCCAATATCACAAACGGTAAATGCAGTTTTGTTTCCTGCTTTTTTGTATTCTCTTAACCAGTCCCATGCGGATGGTACATTGTGAATACCTGATCCTACAGGATATCCCCATTTTGCCTTTTCGGCAAAGGAGGTTCTAGCAGCAATACCTGCACCTTGACCTAAAGGAGTTACAGCAGTATCCATCATGAATTTGTCGATACCACATTCTGCGGCCACTTCAAGCAAACCTTTTTCATATGCACCGTCGTCACCGTTTTCCCACATGTTCATTTTTCCTTCAACTGTAGCATTCATAGGGTTGAATCCTAAGATGATGGAAGCGGAGATGTTTGTTTCGGCTAATGCATCTAATTCAGATTTATCCGCTGCCATGTTGATTGAGTTATAGATTGCTCTTTCGGTCAATCCGGTTTCATCAGCGTACTGTGCACCAGCAACTCTTGCATCTCCGGATGTTGAATCTATGAGGAATGGAGCATCACAGATGTCTCCAACATATTCAATATATTTTGGTAGTGCTTCAACGGTTTGTCCGAAAACTTGTACAATGTAAGGGTTACCTGTAACATCTGAAATAGATGCCATATCATTGATAAGTTGTTCAGCTCGATCTTTGTCGAAGTCCCCAGTTAATTCATCGTTAAGAATATTGTGTCCACCATAAAAGATTGTTCCTGCAAGTACAGTAGGATACTCTCCAGGTTGTCCACCCATTTTGACTCCAGCGAAGTCAAAAACTTCTTGTTCTTTATCAAATTTAAACATTTACTTAAACCTCTTTACTTTAAGACTCAACTTTTTCATTTTTATTTAATAAAAATTCAAGTTAAGTCTAATAAATATATTTTTTTTAATTATATTTAAATGTATCTAAACATTTTAAAATTTTTTAAGAAAATTTGATTATTTGTTTAAAATTATAATTCTATTATTAATAACTGTTTAAATTAAGTAATACTTAAATTTTATAAATATTAATTGAAAACAAGAGCCTATTATTTTTTACTTTAAATTTTAAGCCTAAAACTGTAAAATATTTTATTCGTCATATTTATTCATGATTAATTTGATTATCTCTAAATTTAGGGAGATATTTAAAAAATGAATGTTTTAAATTATTTTTCACATCTGATTATAATGATAATTTGTAAAAAATAAATTTCATCAATTCAAGATGACTTGTTTAAAAAAAAGAAAGTGGTGGATGGTTTTGAAAAATTTTAAAAGTGGAATTATTTTTTTCCTTCTAGTTCTGCTAATCTTTCGCGGATTGCGTTTTCCAAGAATTCTCTTACCTTTACAAGCTCCTCATATTCCCCAATTATTTTTGGGCCAAATTCGGTTTGCTCCAAGGTAATGTCGAATTTTTCAAAGGCATGAGCAAGCATCTGTTCGCCGACACCGTTAGGTATGCCCATTTCGAATTCTTCTTTTTCTTCAACCATTTAATTTTCCTCCATATATTCTCTGACAGGAGCAAAGAATTCAATTAAGAAATCTTTAATTCCATTTTTCAAATCCATAGGATGCAAGTTGCCTTCACTGAAATCCTTGATCAATTCATCATGTGTCAGTTCAATGTCTCCACCGAACTTTTCAGGTCTTTTGATTAACAATTTTTCCTGGTTTGGGAAAACAAAGGTTTCAGCTATTTCAATCATTGGATTTCCTTCAACTTCTCCTTGCGGACAGAAGCTTTTCTTGATTTTTTTGGTGATTTCTTCAACGCTGTCATCTACTGCAATGTAGTTTCCTTTGCTTGAAGACATTTTAGCGTCACCGTCAAGACCGTGCAACAATGGGGTGTGGATACATACAGGAACGTTTTCGCCGATTCTTTCAAGGTTTTCTCTTGCAAGCATTTGGATTTTTCTCTGTTCCATTCCTCCAAGTGCGACATCAACTTCCAAAGCGGCCATGTCCACAGTTTGCATTATTGGATAAATTACGCTAGCTACCTTTGGATTGTCATCGGCACGACTTACCTGATCCATACTTCTTCTTGCTCTTTTTAAGGTGGTCATGGTAGCTAATTGATAAACTTTATCAGTGTAATCTGGGTTTAACTGGAATGATGAACCTAATACATATTCTGTTGTCTCGTCAAGGCCCAATGCCTGGAAACATTTCTTGTTGTATTCTGCGGTTTCAGCAATTTCTTCAACGGTTCCCTTACCATTTAAAAATGCATGGTAATCCGCCAAGAGTATTTTGATTTTAAAGCCTAATTTCTGCAATTGCTTTAACTTTTGAACGGTTACGGCATGTCCCAAATGGATTTTACCTGAAGGTTCATAACCTGTATAAGCTATAGGCTGGTCCTTTTCAAGAACTTCCTTTAATTCTTCGGTGTCTATAACTTCCAGGGTTCCTTCTTCGATTAACTGAATTTTTTCTTCAATATTCATTCTATCACTTAATTCAATAAATAAATGTAGTTGTCAATTTTGATAAGTCTGATTTCATCTCCAATGTTGTATCCTGCAAATTCCTCTTTCATTTCCAAGTCTACGGCTGAATAGTCGCTAGGATCCAATATTTGTATGATGCTTGGAGATTTTGAGATGATTGTTGTGGTTTCTATTTCATCTGACTTTTTAACAAGCTCTATGCTTTCCATGTTCTTCATTGGAATGTTATGCTTTTTGCCTGTTGAGATGTCTGCTCCCACAACGCTGCTTTTACTGATGCCTTTAACCTGCATTACCTTGTCTTCAAATTTGATAAAGTCGTCAATTTCAAATTCAGGGATTCTTACGGAAATCCAGACCCTGTAAAGTCCCTTTCCGGTTGATTTGTCTTCACTGATTAGCCTTGGAGATTCCTTGATTATTCCTCCAAACTCTTCCTTAAGCGCTTCAG
>ODAI010150637.1_pt1 | contig 10476 bp, 7 predicted proteins | sample 1539321 | NCBI WGS metagenome assembly ODAI01 (sample SAMN02144231, study PRJEB22623) | gut metagenome | biome: sheep rumen | host: Ovis aries | place: New Zealand | reverse complement strand
CTTGAAGACATAAACGAAGATGTTTTACCTAATGAGGCTACTGGATTTAAGAATACTAAAATCTGGAACAAGCTTTATAATTTTCAGAAGGATGCTGTTCTTGCAATTATCAATAAGCTTGAAAAGTTTAATGGCTGTATTCTTGCTGATAGTGTCGGTCTTGGTAAAACTTTTACTGCTCTTGCTGTTATAAAATATTATGAGTGCCGCAATAAAAATTGTCTGGTGCTTTGTCCTAAAAAGCTTACTAATAACTGGAATACTTACAAGGATAACTACATAAACAACCCGATAGCAGAAGACCGCATGAATTATACTGTTCTTTATCATACTGACTTAAGCAGAACTTATGGTACTTCTAACGGTATAGATCTGGCTCGTATTCGTTGGGATAACTACGATTTAGTTGTAATTGATGAATCTCATAATTTCCGTAATGGCGGTAAGCTTGAACTTGATGATGAAGAAGACGAAAAGTTCAACCGATATGCTGTTCTTATGCGTAATGTTATTCGTAAAGGTGTTAGAACAAAAGTTCTTATGCTTTCTGCTACTCCTGTAAATAACCGCTTTAATGACCTTAAGAACCAGCTTGCTCTTGCTTATGAAGGAAATGAAAATAACATCAACGATAAATTAAATATTACAAAGCCTTTATCTGATGTTTTTAGAAATGCTCAAAAGGCATTTAATAAATGGAGTGAATATCCTGAAAAAGAAAGAACAACAGAAAATCTTTTGCAAATGCTTGATTTTGACTTCTTTGAAATTTTGGACAGTGTAACAATTGCCCGTTCAAGAAAACATATTCAAAAGTATTATGATACTTCTGCAATTGGAACTTTCCCTAAACGAAACCCGCCGGAATCGGTTTCTACTCCATTAACTGATTTACCAAATGCAGTAACTTACAATGAAATCTTTGACCATTTAATGAAGCTGTATCTTTCTGTTTATACGCCTTCTTTGTATATTTTGCCAAGCAAGCTTTCTAAGTACACTGATATGTTTGATGACGAAATTGCGGTTGGTATTACACAGATTGGTCGTGAACAGGGAATTAAAAGAATTACTGCCATAAGCTTAATGAAGCGAATGGAAAGTTCTATTTATTCTTTTAGATTGACTCTTGAGAGAATAAATGAACAAATAACAGAAACAATCCGCACAATTGAACAATACAAGACTTCTAAGGCAGCTGGCAAAATTGATGTTACTGATATTACTGAATCAATAGATGACTTAGACTCAGAAGATATGAATGATGAAATCTTCTCCATTGGCAGAAAAGTAAGAATCAACCTTGAAGATATGGATTATTTATCGTGGGAAAGCTCTCTGGAACATGATAAAGAAATATTTGACCTTCTGGATTCTCTTGTTCTTGATATTACTCCTGAACATGATTTGAAATTGCAGGAATTAATCAGAAAAATAAAATATAAAATTGAACATCCAATTAATGAAGGAAACAAAAAAGTTATTGTTTTTTCTGCATTCTCTGATACAGCGGAATATCTTTACCAGAATATTTCAGACGTACTCAAGAATGAATACAACGTAAATACTGCACTTATTACAGGAAACGTTGACGGAAAGACTACTATAGAAAAGCTGCCAAGAGATTTGAATACTGTTCTTACATGCTTCTCTCCAATTTCAAAAGACAGAGATATTTTATTTGAAAAGAATCCTGGTGATATTGATGTACTTATTGCAACAGACTGTATTTCCGAAGGTCAGAACTTGCAGGACTGTGATTATCTTATAAACTATGATATTCACTGGAACCCTGTTCGAATTATTCAGCGTTTTGGACGAATTGACCGTATTGGTAGTAAGAACGCAGTTATTCAACTTGTAAACTTCTGGCCTGATATTTCTCTTGATGAATATATCAACCTGAAGGCTCGTGTAGAAACACGAATGAAAATTGTTGATATGACAGCAACTGGTGATGATAACATTATTGATCCAGAGCAGCAGAAAGACATGGAATACAGAAAGGCTCAGCTGCAACGTTTGAAAGATGAAGTTGTAGATATGGAAGATATGACTTCTGGAATTTCAATTATGGACTTAGGTTTAAATGAATTCAGACTGGATTTGCTTCAATATATTAAAGACGGACATTCAGTTGAGCATACTCCATTTGGTCTTCATGCTGTTGTGCAAAAAACAGATGAACTGCCGGAAGGAATTATTTTTGTATTAAAGAATCGTTCAAATTCTGTAAATATAAAGAACCAGAACAGGCTCCATCCTTTCTATATGATTTATATTAGAAATGGTGGCGGAATTGAAATAAATCATCTGGATGCAAAAAAACTTTTGGATACTGTAAGATTGCTTTGTAGAGAAAAATCTGAACCTATAAAGAATCTTTGTGATGCATTTAATAAAGAAACAAAGAACGGCCGCAATATGAAAGACTGTTCCCGCTTACTCAGTGAAGCAATTGATTCGATTATTGAAAATAAAGAAATTAGTGATATCGATTCTTTCTTGAGTGGTAATACAGTGGACTTCAAGCATACACAAATTAATGGCTTGGATGATTTTGAATTAATCTGCTTCTTTGTTGTAAAGGGAGAATAGAATGCTTAATCTTCCGGAAATTACTGAATTACAGAAGGCATTACCTAAAGCCCAGATTTACAGAAAGTTTGAACTAACTAATGCACAGCAGACAAAGTTTGATGCTGACATAAGTCGCATTGATATTGTAAACGAAGTCAGTACCAGAACTATTCCTGCAATACAGGAAGGACAGAAAGTAAAAAGCTTTTATCTTTTGAGCGTTACTCTTAAGACAAAAGACTATGAGCCAAAGAATATTGAGCGAATTGCAAAACTGATTCCGCAGAATCTTATTTTTGCATTACAGTTTGAAGAAGAGATTCAGCTGGCGGTGTTTTGTGAAAAGCTATTCACTACTGAATGGATGCCGGAAACAAAAGCTGCCATTGAACTTTCTGGTTTGAACTTTGATGACGTTTGGGAAAATATCATCAAAAAAATAGAAGGCGGCGAATGGAATAACAAGTTAAGTCTGGAAGAAAATATTGTCCTTAAAGAGCAGAAAAAAAAGCTGCAAAAGGAAATAGATAAATTAGAGAAACTTGCAAGAAAAGAATCTCAACCTAAAAAGAAATTCGAGCTTGTAAGTCAGAAAAGAAAACTGGAAGAAGAACTAAATCTGTTATAATAAATTGAGGAAAATTATGGGAAACATTCACATTAATTCATTGAACATAGAAACATACAGAGGAATTAAGAATCTCAAACTTGATGGTTTTACAGGAATAAATATTCTGACTGGAGATAACAACTGCGGAAAAACGAGTGTTTTGGAATTATTACATACAATTGCAGAACCAACTCAACTACAAGCATGGCTTCCTCATTTAAGAAAGTCAAATGGAAGAAGCGATATTACATATTACGAAGGATTACTAGATTTATTTAACAGAGAAGATACGGAGTCCGCAAAAGTTAAATATGAAATTGTAGATTCTGGAAATAAAAGTCATGTAATTACGGTAACAAACAAGATTATTCCTGGAGCTGTTTCAACAAGAACGGCAAATCAAAAGTCAAAAATAAAATTTTCTACAGAAGAAAAAAATATAATTGCAAACAGACTTTATTTATCTTTTGATTATAATTCTCAAGAAGACAATAATTATGGAATCTATGATTTCCAAGATACATTAGATTTCTTGTTTACAGGAGACAATGTTCCTGTAATATGTACCCCTGTTGTTTATATTTCTCCAACGGCTCATGGCCATAACTTTTTGTATTTAAAAGAAGTGTTGAATGATTCAGAATTGTATCCTGAAATGCTTTCTATTTTGCAAGATTTTGACAGCGATATTATCAGTATAAATCAGTATTCTTTTCCAAATACATCAAATGAATATTGCGGAATTCTAACTAAAAAATTCAAAAATGCTCTCCCATTGAATATGTATGGCGACGGGATGAAAAAAGCAATTCTTCTTATGTCTGCTGTAGTTGCTGCAAAAAACGGCGTTCTTCTTATCGATGAATTTGAAACTGCAATTCATACCTCTGCAATGGATAAAATATTTGCCTGGATTCTTAAAACCTGTAAAAAACTCAATGTCCAGCTCTTTATGACAACTCACAGTAAGGAAGCCTTGCAGAAAGTTCTTGTATTGGATTCTGACCCAGAATTAAAAGACGAAATTACTCTGTTTACTTTATATAGAAGAGAAGGAAAAAATATTGCAAGAAAGCTTAGTGCAGAACGAGCAATAGAAGCTGATGAAAATTTTAATCAGGAGCTTAGATAATGAAGTCAATTATTATTTGTGAAGGCGAAACTGATTTTGTATTTCTTCAGCATTATATGAAAAAAGTAAATGGTTGGACTGATTCAAAGCAAAAGCCTAATCCATCTTTTATATCAAGTGTTAATAATTCATTTAGTCGTGATTTTATAAGAAATTCAGATATGCTTACTATCATTTCTTGTGGTGGATGCGGAAACATAAAAACTGTGTTTGAAGAAGTTATTAGAAAGAATCAGAATGAAATTTTTGATGAAGAAAGATATTCAAAAATTGTTATTCTTACTGATAATGATGAAGAAGGAGTAGAAGCAAGAATTGTTTCCGAATTGAATGCTGCATCAAGAAATTCTACTCAAATAAAAAACAATACTTGGACTGATTTATCTTTTACAGATGCAACACAGAATCAGGTTACTTCTCAACTTTTGCTTCTTATTATTCCTTTTGATGAAAATGGGGCATTAGAAACTTTTTTGCTGAGTTCCATTGCAAAAGCAGATTCCTATGACGCAGAAATTATCAGAAAAGCAAAAGATTTTGTTGATAATGCAGATCCTCAGTCAAAATATCTTAATCAAAGAGGTTTTGTAACAAAGGCGAAATTTTATGCATATTTTGCAATCCGTATTGAACCGAGTGTTAATCAATTCAGACAGCGGCAAGATATTCTAAAATCAGTTCCGTGGGAACAATACGAAAATATTAGAGATTGTTTTAAGGAATTGAAGAATTTATAAAAATAGTATGTCAAAAAGGAGAAGTTTATATGACTGGCACAGAAATAACAAACATCATCAATGTTGTTGCAATTATTGTGATTCCTATTATTGCAGTTGTAATTGGACGGATTTTACAAGATAGAAGTGAAAAACGTAAGGATAAAGTCAATGTTTTTACACACCTTATGTCATATAGAATGTTTGGATATGTAAACCAGTATTCAGTTAATATCCTGAATTCTGTTCCAATTGTGTTTCATGATGATGACAAGGTTATTGAAAATTTCAACAATTATATTAATTCTCTTGCAATACGAAAAGAAGATGTTTCCTTAAAAGAAAAGGAAATTGAAAATAACAAAACAAAAATGCTGGAAGCAATGGCAAAATCTTTGGGCTATAAAAAGATAAACTGGGAACTTATTCAGACTCCTTATGTACCAACAGGTTTAATAGATCAAATCGAAGCGGAAAATACTTTCAAAAAAGGACAGCTTGAAATGGCAAAAATCTTCGCAAATCCAGAGAGGCAGAAAGCAAGTGTTCAGCAATTTGGATTGGAAATCGAAAAGCATTTTGAAGCTGCAAAGAAAGAGAAATAAAATATGATTGAAAAAATAGAAATAAAAGATACTGCAACATATAAGAATGAAACAATAAATAATCTCAGTAAGATAAATTTTATATATGGAAATAATGGAAGCGGTAAAACTACTATTAGTAGAATTATCAGAGATGAAAATAAATATCCAACATGTTTAGTAAAGTGGAAGGATAATACAAAATTAGAAACTCTTGTTTATAATGCAGATTTCGTTGAAGAAAATTTTCAGCCTTCTCAGGAAATTAAAGGTATTTTTACTTTAGGAAAAGAAGAAGCTGATACACAGAAAAAAATAGACATAGAAAAGAAAGATATTGAGAATCTTAATAAAGAATTAACAGAGACAGCGTTAAAACTTGAAAACAATAATCGTAATAAAGAGTCTGTTGTTTCTGAAACAAAAGAAGAATTCTGGAAAATGAAACAAAACCTTGATAAATCTCCTATTAAGAATTCACTTTCTGGAGTTAGAGGGAAGGTGGATGATTTCTTTAATCGAGTTTTGAGAGAATATTCTGAAAATAAAGCTGAATTAAAAACGAAAGAAGAATTGGAAGAAATTGCTCAGAAATGCTATGTAGATTCCAGGACTCCAAAAACTCTTCTTAATACTATTTCTTTTAATGTCATTTCTGAATTAGAGAAAGAAGTCATTCTTGAAAAAGTAATAATAGGAAAAGAAGATTTAGATGTATCAGCTTTGATAAAGGAATTGAATAATTCCGATTGGGTTAAATCTGGAATGAAGTATATTTCATCTCAAAAGGTGAAATGCCCTTTTTGTCAGCAAGATTTACCCAAAGATTTAGAAAATAAACTTAATTTATATTTTGATAAAACATATGAGAATGATAAAAGAGCAGTTGAACTACTTAAGAAAAACTATGAAAGTGAAAGTGCGAGTTTAATTAGAGATTTGAAATCTTTTATCGATTCGCAATTAAAAGAACTTGATACAGAAGTTCTTCGTAGTCATCTCATAGAATTGCAAAAGATAATAAATGCGAATAATAGGCTTCTTGAAAAGAAAGTTGATAATCTAAGTCAGAAATACAAATTAACTTCAATTTCTGAATTTGATGAAAAAATTAATGCAATAATACATGCAGCTAATGCTAAAATTCAGGAGCATAATGATTTCATTAAAAATCTTAATAATGAAAAGAAAAACTTAGAGCCTTTAGTTTGGAAATATATTTGTAATGAATTGGATTCTAATATTACAAAATATAACAATCAAATTGAGAGCCTTAACAAAGAAAAAATTGATTTAGAGGAAGAACAAGTAAAGAAAACTTCTGAATTAGGTAAACACAAAGAAGAACTTAAACAGTTAGAAAAAAAACTAACAAGTGTTCAGCCAACTTTGGACAGTATTAATAAATTACTAAGTGATTTTAATTTTACTGGTTTTAGACTAGCTAAAGGGGATTCCGAGTTCACTTATAAAATTGTGAGATTGGATGGTACTCCTGTAGAAAAAACATTAAGCGAAGGGGAAAAATCATTTGTTACTTTCTTATATTTTTATAACTTACTGAATGGAAGTCAATCTAGTTCTGGAGTTGTAAATAATAGAATTGTAGTTATAGATGATCCTGTTTCAAGTTTAGATAATGATATTCTTTTTATCGTAAGTACTTTAATAAGAATGATGTTTAATGGACTATTTGACGAGTCTCTTTCAATCAAACAATTGTTTATTCTGAGTCATAATTTGTATTTCTTTAAGGAAGTTTCATTCGATTGTGGATGGAATAAAAGTGAAAAGAATAAACTACGATTCTGGACAATAAATAAACTTTCTAATTTATCTCATATAAATTTCTATGAAAAAAATAATCCTATAAAAACTTCATATGAACTATTGTGGGATATAATTCGTCAAACGGAAGAAGATAAGACAAAGTATGATTGTATTTACTTGCAGAATACAATGAGAAGAATTCTTGAATATTATTTTAAAATGCTTGGTAATAATCCAATTCGTACACAGATAGATGAATTTGAGATTGAAGAAAGACCTATATATAAAGCCTTAATATCATGGATAAATATAGGTTCTCATAGTCAGATGGAAGAAATATTTTATAATGAGCGAACTGTAACAAATACAGAAATCTTTTTATCTGTTTTTAAAAAAATATTTGAAAAAACTAATCAGATTGATCATTACAATATGATGATGAAAATAGAAGGAGCAAACTAATATGGAACACTTAAAAATGCACTCACTTGACAAAATTGACGAAAACATAAGCAAAATTGCTGCTCTTTTTCCAAACTGCGTGACGGAAGCAAAAGACGATAATGGCGAAATCGTACACAAGATAGACTTTGACATGCTCAAACAGGAACTTTCCAGCGTGCTTGTGGAAGGACGGGAAGAACGCTACCAGTTTACCTGGCCGGACAAAAAGCAGGCGATTCTTACGGCGAACGCTCCCATAAACAAGACCCTGCGCCCCTGCCGAGAGGAGAGCGTGAACTTTGACGAAACAGAAAACCTTTACATTGAAGGCGACAACCTTGAAGTCTTAAAACTTTTGCAGGAAACCTACCTCGGCAAAATCAAGATGATTTACATTGACCCGCCATATAATACAGGAAACGATTTTGTGTATGAGGACGACTTTGCGCAGGATGCCGCCGACTACATAGCAAACAGCGGGCAGACCGACGAAGAAGGCAACCGCCTTGTAGCGAACACCGAAAGTAACGGAAGATTCCATACTGACTGGCTAAACATGATGTATCCGCGCTTGAAACTTGCAAGGGATTTGTTGAGTGATGACGGGGTGATTTTTATTTCAATTGATGATAATGAAGTGGCTAGTGTACAGTGTTTAGTAAAGGAGATTTTCGGAGAGAAAAACTTTGTAGCGCAGTTTCCGTGGAGAAAAAGAACCGCAAAATCTGATGTACCGTTCGGAGTATCTCAGGATTACGAATGGATTATTTGCTGTGCAAAGTCGGAGATTTTTAAGGCAAGCATAGAGGGCGGAGAAAGAAAATATTACGAAACACCCGATTTTCCTGGTAGACCGTGGAGAGTGCACGATTTGACCAAACAAACAACAGCAAGTGAGAGACCAAATAGCTTTTTTACAATGGTGAATCCCAAAACACGAGAAGAATATCCCGCTAATCCAAATAGAACTTGGGCTATTACACAAGAGACATTTGAACAATATATGAAAGAAGATAAAATTGTGTTTCCAGGAGATTATGATTTCTTGAAAATTACAAAACCTGCTTTTCGTTATTGGAAAGAAGATGACATTAAAAAAGCTGGTGATAATTTTGGGAAAATAGCGGTCTCCACAAAACTCCCTGACAACATCGGAATGTCGCAAGATGGTACAAAGGAAATTACAGAGTTAATGGGAACAAAGGCTTTTCCTTTTCCAAAATCTGTAGATTTAATAAAACATCTTGTAAAGATTTCAACTAATAACTATTCACTGTCATCTGATAACTACCCACTAATCCTCGATTTCTTCTCCGGCTCTGCCACAACAGCCCACGCAGTCATGCAGCTCAACGCGGAGGATGGTGGCAAACGCAAGTTCATCATGGTTCAGTTGCCGGAAGTGACAGACGAAAAATCCGAAGCCTACAAGGCAGGCTACAAGACTATCTGCGAAATCGGCAAAGAACGCATCCGGCGTGCGGGAAGAAAAATAGTGGAAACTACTATACAAACGGGGGGGGGGGGTATGGAAGACTCAACGCCTGGCTTAGACATCGGCTTCCGCGTCCTCAAATGCGACACATCAAATATGGAAGATGTTTACTATACTCCAGACCACATTGACACAAATGACCTCTTCAAAAATAACATTAAATCCGACCGAACAGGCGAAGATTTGCTTTTCCAGACAATGCTTGACCTTGGCATTATGCTTTCAAGCAAAATTGAAACAAAGAAAATTAATGGCAAAGAAGTATTCTGTGTAGAAGGCAACTACCTTATGGCTTGTTTTGACGATTCCGTAGATGAAAAAACAATTACAGAAATTGCAAAAGAAAAGCCATATTACTTTGTAATGCGTGACCCAGCAAACTCAAAGGATGGTGACAGTCTTATCACTAACTTTGAGCAAATATTTACAACTTATAGTCCTGATACAGTTCGTAAAATACTGTAAACAGGTTTATTTTTATATCGAAGTATGGGATAATATCGATATGAAACTAAACTTCGGAAGGTAGCGACATGGACGAGAAAATAATGGAGACTGCAAAACAGAACGGAAATCTCATAACCACGGCACAAGTTCGTACCATCGGACTGTCTAATACCATGCTGTCAAAATATGTGGACTCTGGCTCTTTAATCCGTGTGTGTCATGGAATTTACGCTTTGCCTGATAGTGTAATAGATGATATGTACGTTTTGAACCTCAGAAGTCAGAAAATTGTATTTTCCCATGAAAGTGCGCTTTTTCTTAATGGCATCTCGGACAGGATACCTTTTTCTGCAACGGTAACTATCCCTTCCAATGCGGCTGTTTCTGCTGATATAAAAAGTGAATGTACTTGTTTTTACATTCAGCCGGATTTATATGAACTTGGACTTGAAGAACGAAAGACGACATTCGGAAATTCTGTCCGCTGCTATAATGCAGAAAGAACAGTCTGTGACATTTTGCGGAGCCGTTCCCGCATGGACGAAGAGACTGTTGTTTCCGCTGTAAAAAACTATGTGCTGTCAAAAGACAAAGATTTTTTTCGCCTTTATGAATATGCGCAGAAGTTCAAGGTTTCTGAGCAGGTCAGAAAATACATGGAGGTGCTTGTATGAAACAAACAACGGCCTTGCTGTTAT
>ODAI013873413.1_pt1 | contig 10477 bp, 10 predicted proteins | sample 1539321 | NCBI WGS metagenome assembly ODAI01 (sample SAMN02144231, study PRJEB22623) | gut metagenome | biome: sheep rumen | host: Ovis aries | place: New Zealand | reverse complement strand
CGGTTTCGGCTGCCAGTGCTATGGTATCATGCACATGAATTTTCGCGGTCTTGGAAAATTCCGGGAATGATTTCATTTCCAGAATTCTATCATCGGCGTTCTGGAATATGTTCACTGTGTTTTCAAATGTCAGCAGGCCCGGCAGGCCTGCTTCTTTCTTATCGACTGCGCGTTGCTCCCGGTACTGCTTGCATATTTCATTCACGCGCTTATAGGCATATATAATACCCGCATATTCTAATATGGCTTGTTCCAGTTCCGATACTTCAATCTCGCTTTCCCGTTCATAGATTTTTTTATATATCGGGTCTTCCGGGTTCGTGATCTGATCTGCCGATAAAGAAGAGATTTCCTGCTTGATTTCTTCTATCGCCTTCTTGCCGCCGTCTACATCGTCCAGCGCGGCCCGGATCGCGGCAGCAAATGCGGCCCTGTCTGCCCGGATCGCGTCGTTGGCGTCTTTCTGGTCGCCGCTTATATTCCGCGTTATATAATTCGCGCCCAGTTCGATTAATCCCTTTTGCAGTTCTTCCGTTGCCTTCCTGCCGCTGTCGTCATTATCCAATGACAGGATAAGCGTTGCCTGTGTCGGCTTTTCTTTCAGCTTCTGCAGCAGCGTCCCTGTGTTGCTGGTAGAATTTAGCGCGATAGCCGCAGCGCCACATTCAATAACCGATAGTGCATCAAATGCGCCTTCTGTAATAAAAATCTCTTGTACATCGTCATTGTAAAGCACACGCGCGTTAAATATTCCCGGCTCTGTCGCGCCCAGCTTTTTACTTGGATTCATCGCGCGCAGGCCCTTTGCTGTTTTTGGGTCTATGCTGCGCGCCACATAATGCCCTTTAGTCGTCGGAATGATAATGCGCGGGCAGGGATAAGGCTTGTTTTCATTTCCCATTGCTCCGGGCGCGTTTGCCGGGTCTGCTTCAGGATCGAATCCAACATAGTTATTCAAGGCCGTTTCAACACTGATCCCGCGTGACTGCAAATAGTCCACTGCTGCCGGGTCTGTGATCCGCTGTACACATGCCTTGTAATATTCCCTATAGTCTGCCGTTGCTCCTGTGGCGCTCTCTGTTGCCGCCTGCTGCACTTTAGGTTCTTCTGTAGGTTTTTCATCGGCTGCAGCTTCAGGCGCGGCCTGCGGGCCTTCTGTGGCGCTTATTTCGTCGTCCCAATCCATCGCGCCGCCCTTGCCCTTGTGTTGATTCCATCCCGCGTCTATGTCCGCAGTGTATTCCCGCTGTGCTATTTCGACGCCCAGACGTTCGGCGGCGTGCTGCAGTGCTTCGTTGTAATCGCACTTATAATACCATTGCATACAGTCCAGAACGTCAAATTTATGCCCCTTCTTGCCAGCGTCCGGGCAGGCGTGGCAGCTGCATGTGTTGGTTTCTTTGTAGTATTTTACCGCGCCGGTCTTGTTCGGCCCGGTTCCACTGCCGCAGTAAATACATACATAGCCGCCGTGTTCTGCCTTTTGCAGATAGTCTGTGCATGGTATTTCAATAAGTGCGTGGTTCTTCACCTCTTCCCGGCTTATCTTCGGATACATTCTCATAAATTCCTCTACTTTCTGCCCGAATCTGTGTTATACTGGCAGGGTCGAGCGGCCCTGCTGGTTGCTCGGTATGTCTTGTTCTGGCAGCTGCGTCCTTGCCCGGTTTCGCAGCTGCCTTTTTATGCCGGTAAAAGAAAGGGCCTTACTGCCGTGTCGGCCTTTACCACACCCCCCCCCTGTAAAATTCCCCGCGCATTTTTTCAAGTATGGCCTGCGGTTCGTGATTTCAGAAAATAACCGGGTAGGATAGGGGGGACTGCAGCGTGTGCACATCACGCGCCATGCCCTCTTATTCGCCCCATATTCGCCGCTTACCGCTTCAGCCCTGCAATTCCTCACACCTTCCCATTCAAGGCAAATTTGGACAAAATAACGCGCCCTCGCGCGCCTTTTTTATCATGTCGACGTTTTTCCCTGTTACCTGTGCCGCCCTGATCCGCTGCAATACCCCTGCGCCGGGTCTGCCTGATCGGCCCGCGCCGGTCTTCTGCCGGTAAAAAAGAAGGCCCTTTTCTGTCATGCAAGAAGGTTTCCTGCTTGCAGGATCGGCGGCGGCCTTCCGATATCCTGCCAGATTCCCGGATGCAAGAAGTTTTCCTTCATGCTTTTTTTCGGAATGCCTGCCGTTTCTGGCCTTCCGTTGGGTTGCAAGAAGTTTTCCTTCATGCCATTTTCGCGGCTGCCTTCCGATTCCCTGCCGGTTTTCGGGCTGCCTGCCTGATTCCTTCTTGCAGGTTTTCGGAAGTCTTGCCTATTTAAAGGCCATTTAGGCCGCCTTTGCTGGCAGGCTGCCTGCCTGATCGGCTGCGCGTGATACACGGGCGTATCTTGCAGCGTCGTTGCCGCTGGATATCTTGCCGGTAAAAGAAAAGGCTTTCCTTCTACCTGCCGCCCCCCGTCCTGATCCGTCGCGCCGTCTGCCTGATCCTGTTAGCCCTTTTCCATTAGGTTCCGCAGGTCGCTTTTAAGCTGTGGAATAATACCATCTGCAAATTCACAGTAATGATTGTAAAAATCATCACCGTTTGCAGATTCATCTTTCCCCCATAACGCGGCCTTATACAAATATTCATGATGCAGCAACACAATGATTTCATCCAATAATTTATCTGTCATCTTCAAACCACCTCATAAAAGTCTACGAATACAAGTATCTTCTCAAAAGGTAGCGCCGCGCCTGATCCGTCACCCCCTCGCCGGTCGCTCGCCGCCCGCGTGTTTCTTTGCCAGTAAAAAGAAAGATTCCCTGCCGCCCGGTTCAGGTTGTCGGCGAGTCTTTTTCTTTATCGGCAGAATAGCCGCTCTGCCCTGCCCATGTCAAGGCAGGGCATGTGCGGAAAGTATAAATACTTATATATACTTATAGCAATTTGAAAATTTCGGACAAAATCGGATTTTTCAGTACGGGCCTGCAGGTTTGAAAATCACTGTAAAATAAGGCGTTCCCGTCATTTTAAAGCCTTCTTTTTTACTGGCAAAATGCCATTTCTATTATACAAAGATTGCACCCCTCTATTATACAAAGATTGCACCCCTATTATACAAAGATTGCACCCCTATTATACAAAGATTGCACCCCCCCTCACCCCGATATTTGTATAATACTGTTACTTATTGCAAGTTAATCACTACTGCGTCTACCCCTCTTCCCTTTGTCCTTTTTTTGTAGTCGGCTATTCGCTTCGTTGCCTTCCAGAAGTCCAGCACGTCGAATGAGAATTTCTTTGCGCGGGTTTTCTGCGTGGCGTCCGTTATTCCTATCGCGGAAAACAGTGTATCAAAAAGAATAATAGGCTTTTGGTGCCGAAAGTCTGAAACGTGCTTTTCTGGCAATTCCCCGCCGCCCCTGCCCTTGCGCCGGTTCTGATATTTCCTGTATGCGTCTATTGCCTTCGCTTCATCGTCTTCCATAACCTTAATACGGCGCAGCAGATAATTCCTGATCGCTATACGACTTTCTGTTAATGGCACAGACACTGCAGTAACGCGCCCCTTTTTAACTTCTTTTATGTCTAGCAGTTTGCCGTTTACCGTGAAAAGCTGCCCGGTTAATTTCGCGTATTTCAGTAAGATAGGTTCATTCAACTGATACGCGTCTTTTTTCTGCCCGCCAGCCGTTACCGTTAATCGGGTAGCTGATAACATAGCGCCGTCCATTTTAAAGCTTGTGACTGGCTTCCCGTCCACCATAACCTTCCTGCTTTTCATCTCGTCGCTGCAATCGGCCTTTATGTAAATATGGCGCATTTTTTCAATGCTTTTTGTAACCGCGCCTTTCTGCTGCGGGCTTACGCCTTCCGCGTCTTCCCTGTGCGCTACAGTACGGAATATCATATCTGCCGTTACTATCGGCGCGAGTCCATGCTTTACGCGGTCTTCGTAAAGGCTGGCTACAGCGTCGTGAATTGCGCGGTCGTATTCCGTCCATGGTTTGCCGGTAATTGTGATCCCGTCCGAGTCGTCAATACTTGCGCTAACGCAAATAGTAACTTCGCGGTCTGTGTTCTTGTTCAGTACGGGAATATCCATTTCCCCGCCGCCTATAACCTCGCCCTTGCCGTCTAGCGCCTGCAGCGCATTTGTGAGTGTTGTGTTTGGTGATAAGAAGTTTTTAGGCGTTCCAGTGCTTTGTAACATTGGAAACGCGTTCATGGCAGCTTCTGCCGCTTCCACAGCCTGCATAAATAAGCTGCCCTTTATTTTACCGGCGGCCCTTGCTTCGCTCCACAGTTCCTCGACACTTAATCCCTTGTATTCTGGCTTTCTTAATTCTGCCTGCAGGTATGGCGTTAGTTCGGATTTTTCAAACACAACACGGGAAAAGTTTACCCATGCAAGCATACCTTCAAGAGTTTTCGCCCATGACTCAATACTTCCCTGCCACACTTGCCCGCCTATTACTCCCGTGATTGTTGGCGCTGCTATGTCTGTCCAGAATTGCAAAGTATCCTGTAATTCGTCAATTATCTGCTGTGATTGCTCGTTATATATCGGCTGTAGGCTTTTGGAAAATACTTCCTGTACTCTTTCCATTGTTTCAATTAACCCCTGCCGCGCTTCCGCTGTCACTTCTGCCCATTTATCCATATTGAATTCCGGGCTTTCCGGGTCTAGTTCCGGGTCGTATTCTGGCAGCTTTACTTTGACGTCCTGATCCGTGCCGCCGCGCTTGCCAGATTCCTTTTTACTCATAAAAGGCCCCCTTTCTTTACAGGCTGTTTATGAATTCCTGCGCGCGCTGGTAAACGTCCATGTGATCCTGCATGTGCTGTTCCAATACCAGATTGACAAAATCGGTCATGGTTTCCCCGCGCACCCGGCTCATATAGGTAATGTAATCGTACACGGAAGGCGAAAACGCCATATTAATGCGCGGCAGTTTTACGTCTTTCCTGCCGCTGGTCTGTCGGGCCTGCAGTGCTTCTTCTGCTTCCCGTGATGTGTATGTTTTGCGCGGTTTGCGCTTTTTTACAACCTCTTGTGCGTCGTGTGCTTCCTGTGGCTCTGCTGTGGCGTCCGCAATCGCGCTGTATACGCGCCCTGTGTTTACCTGTGAAAAGTCTTTCTTTGCCATTGGTTTTATCTCCCTTCCGTGATCCTTTTATATAGTTCCATATAGTCCTGCGCCGGTTTGCTCTTTGGCGCGTACTCAAATAATGACTGCTGCAGGGCCGCTGCCTCTTTTACGGCAACTGCCGCCCTGATCGCCCCTAAATAAGGAACGCCCATAGCTGCCGCGTTCCGTTCTATGGTTTCTTTCATCTGCCGCGCAAGAAGGCTGCGCCCATCGTACATGGTCAGGATAAATCCTAGAATCTGCAGCGCCGGGTTGCTGGCCTGTATCTGCTGCACCGTGTCAACAATTTGAAAAAGCGACTGCAGACAGAATATATCTGCCGTTAAAGGAATGACTGCCCCTGTGGCGGCCTGCAGTGCGTTATATTGCAGTTCGCCGGGCGTCGGCGGCGTATCTATCACGATAAGGCTATACCTCTTTTTTACCGGCTCTAGGGCCTTCTGCAGCCGCCTTGCGCTGCCCCTGCTGCTTGTGATCGTTGACAGCGCCCAGCCTGCCGGTATAACATCTATAGCCGCCCCTGTGGCCTGTATAACGTCACTGGCGGCAGCTGCCCCCGTCAGTAGGTCATAGCTGCCCGCCCCGCTGGTATCCGCGCCCAGTGTGAACGATAGCTGCCCCTGTGGGTCTAGGTCAATAGCAAGCACCCTTTTTCCATGATACGCCGCAGCCTGCGCCAGTGCTGCCGCCGTGCTGGTCTTGCCCGTGCCGCCCTTTTGAATAGCCGTTGTTATGATTCTCATTTTTAATAATCCCCCTGTGTGTGGGTCTGTTCTTCGCGGTTATTTAAGACTGCCGTTCAGTAATCGCAAGGTCTGTTCAATTTCTTTGACTGTGCGCCCCTGCTTATAGTCTTCTTTGCACTCCCGGATTAACTCCCGCCCCTGATCGGCTGTTATAATGCCGCTGTGGTACATTCGCCCGATTTGTTCCGCTATGCCCTGCCGCCTGATAGTCCCGCGCGACGTTACGAAAAAACCGTCCTGCCTGCCTTCTGCCAGTTCATCAATAGCTAACATAGCATACAGCGTATTAGCTGCCGCCCGCTGCCCTTTCTCTGGCAGTACTATTTCTCCCGCTGTTCTCGCCCAGCCTTTGGGCCTGCCGCGTTTATTTTTGGTAGCCGCTTCCATAATTCCCCCTTTTTCACCTGTTTATCGCCTGTTTACCGCCTGCAAATTTCTGATTTTCTCGTTGTTGGCTCGGTGCTTATCATTACAAAGATTTCTTTGTAATGATCCGCTTTAACCTTACAAAGATTTCTTGGTAAGGTTCATTCAGGAAAAATTTCCTGAAGGTTTCCCGGCTCGATGTGGTAAACTTTCCACCTCGACAATTTCAACCGCTGCACAACCGCTGGAAAGTGATTTTTCACCGCTTCACCACCGCTTTCCACCGGCGTTCCACCTGCGTTCCCGGTTTTCTCTTGGCTTGCTCTTGGCTTAGCCTTTGCCGATAAAGAAGGAAGGCCCTGCTATAACCTCTCTTCTTTATAGGCAATTTCAAGCAATCTCCCCATTTCCGCGTGGCGTTTGGCTTCTATCGCGTCTGCCGTCTGCCCTGAACTAAAATCATCGTGGTAAATATGCAGGCATTCATGGAGAAAAGAAGCTGCTTTTATGTCCTCGCTGTCTTTGCTATTAAGAAGGATAGAATACTGTACAGGCCCATGCTGCGCCACAAGGCCGTGTAAACCGTTCGGCATATCGTCCATTTCTGCCATTCTGATTTGTATTTCCCTCACTGATCCGCGCCCCCTTCCCTGAATTCCCGCAGCGCTGTTTCGTCTTTCTTCCGCAGCTTGGCCCCTACTGCTTCCTTCGCCAGATAGTCGGCAATTTCGTTTCCTGCAATGCCGGTATGCCCGGCTACTTTGATATAGTTCACCTTCACATCATGGCCCAGAAGGTCGGCGGCCTGCCGGTAATATATCGCAAGCGGCGTTTTTGGCTGCCACTCCCCGTTTAGATATGATGCAATGCCCGCATAGTCAAAATACATGTTTATTTCTGGTATGCCTAGTTTTACGGCTGCCTGCATAGCCTGCAGCGCGCCCAGCAATTCCCCTGCTATGTTTCGTTCGGGTAAATAGTCCGGGTTGCTGCCTGATCCCTGCAGGATATGCCGCCCGTTGTGTTCTATAAAACCGCCCCACCCGTAGCACGCGCCCTTTTTACTGAATGATCCGTCGATATAGGCGGCAGGGATATCCTTTTTTATTGGCACAGGTTCTTCCTGCTGCGCTATATATGCTTCAGCTGCCGCGCGGTCTTCAAATGATTTGTGTTTCGCGCCGCTGTATTTCTCGACTTGTTCCCGGCATTCGCTCCATGTTTCATATATTCCCGGTTGTCGCCCGACTCTTACCGCGTAGTATTTCATTCAACGCCCCCTTTTTTGTTCATTTTGTCTTCTGTACCCCTTCAGGCCCGCCCGGATCGCGCCCGGCTGCAGCTGCCCGAATATACAGAATGCATAAAACTATTGCTAGTCTGTTCAATCTACAGCCGCCCTGCTGTTCTACTTTTCAATAGCAATTTGCCGGGCCTTGTCGTCACTGGTTTTTGTTCGGGTCAGTGCGTTATACCCCGCCACACCGCTGCCCGCCCGCGCAAAACATCTGCCGCAGCTAACATAATAAAAACGGCCTGCCGGTTGCCCCCATACTTTACCCTCGCTTTCTACGATATGCAGCCGCCGCAGGTCGTGCGGTTCTGTGCTGCTGTTTCCGCAGAATGGACAAGGCAATAAATTTTCCATATCCTACACCACTTTTGTTACGTCGTAGCTGTCGCCGGGTCAAGCCGGTTTGTCTGTTAAGTCCTGATAGCTGCCCGGCTCATGCGCCGCCCGGTAGTCGTCCAGAATAACGAACGTTGCTTGCCAGACTGTAACAAGACTGTTCTGCAGCATCTTTGCAAGCTGCCCGCCGGTCACAAGTGCCGGTTGCTGGTCGGTATAGTCTGAAAAAATACTATCCTTCTGTGAGTAGGTCACAATATAACCGCTGGTTAACCGCTGTTTCATATTTTCGCCCCCTTTTTTGCCCTGTTTTTCGCTCATGTGTTCTAAAACGCTTTACTGCGGTTTCATCTATTGGAAAAATGCGTGTTTGTCGTATACATCGCGTAAATTATGCACAAGAGATTTTTAAAAATCGCTCTGTATGCCGTTTTTAGCCCTGTTTTGCGTGGAAAAGTACCCCTATAACGCCCTTCCGGTTGTAACATTTCTGTAACAAATTCCCTTTTTGTGCAAATTGTCCTATTTCTATTTCTATTGTACTATTTCGGCCCGTTTTTCGCAAGTGTAGATTGCTTTTTCTGTCGTGATAAAATCCCTTGTGCATCTTGTGCGGCCCTTATCTTTACAGGCAAGAAAAAAGGGCTGCCCGTCATGGCTGCCCCTGATCCGATGTTATGCCGATAAAAGAGAAGGCCCACCGCTGCCGACGTCACCCGCCGCCCTGATCCGCAGCCGCTATTTGCCGCAGAATGTTTACAAGGGCCTGCCTTGTCTTGAATATCTCCACTGCCCGATATTTCAGCCGGTCACAGTATGCCGCTAACTCTTCCGCATCTGCTGCCAGATAATACCCGGCAGGATCGCCACAGGTCGCACATATCGGCTGCCCGTCGCGTCGTTCCTTCTCCACCTGATTTGTAATATCCCGAATACTGCAGCCGAAAAGCTGCGCAAGTTCCCTGCCCGTTACCGCGCTGTCCTTCCCGGCCCCTAACACTTCATTTATCATAAATACTTCCCCGCTGGTCTACTTTGTTGCCTTGTTCTGGTTACTGCGCCCGCCGGTCAGCTTCCGCAGCCGCCGCCGCTTCTGCCTTCCGTTTCCAGTATCTTTCTGTTGCTGCCTTTACCTTGTCCGGGTTCTTTCGGTTCCATTCCCTGTGATAAAGCCGCCGCAGTTCCCTTGCTTTTTCGTCCATCTGTCGCGCCCCCTGTCTGATTCTGCTTTAATAGTTCCTTCCAGCGCTCAAAACTCATGTGTTCACCCCCTGCGCGCTGTTTCTATTGTGCGTCTGGTTTATATAGTTTCCCTTGTGCATATTATACCATAGAATCATAAATAGTACAATAAACACGGGCGCGGCTTTCCCCATGTTTAAAGGCTTTTTGCCGATAAAGAAAAGGGCTTGCCGCTGGTCTGCGGGTCGCCCTCTTCCTGATCGTGATCGGTTACTATCCCCTTCTTTTTCGTTCTGGTTTTTCTTCCTGTTTGTCAAATGGTTCATTGTCAGCAGGCGTCAATTTAATAAAGCCGGTATACTCCACTTCCGCGTCAATCCCCGCAGGGTCTACCGTCTTCCCGTCGATACTACAGCCGCCGAATTCTTTAATCCACCCTTTGACTGTTGCGGTCGTCACATCGGCAGCTTCTGCCATTGCCCGCAGCGTCGGATTCCCGAATGTTTCTATGTTGGCCTTTTCCCATGCCGCCGCCAGCTTCTGGCGTGTCTTCTCGCGCTTGCTGGTCTTGGCTGCTGTCGGCTCTGATCGCGTGGCGGCCTGCTGGTCTTTCGCTTCGCTATACCTCTGCGTTTTTTTCCAATAGTTCAGCGTGAATTCGCCGCATTCCCCGTGCCGGTTCTTGGTAATTATCAATTTCTTTCGCTTGTCCGTCGGATCGTACCAAAGGAAACAAATACACGTTGAGTCGTTTTCCCAGCTTCCACTTTCTTTCAGGCTGCTATTCTTTGGGCGCTCTTCTTCTTCGGCCTTGCCCGCCCGGTTCTGCTGCAGCAACACGAATATGATAACATTGTAGCGCAGGGCCATTTTCCGCAGCCCTTCCGAAACTTGCGTGAATCGGTCATAGCGTCCATAGCTGCCGCCCTCTACGTCAACTAATAAACTATGGTCTATAAAAATAATCGTCGTTTCTTCCCTGCCCGCTGTAGCCTGCTTTATAATTGCCTCTATTATTTCGATGCTATAGCCTTCCTGAATAACTTGTAGTGGCTTCCGCGTCGTGATCTTCTGTAGTTCTATATTCACGCTTGCCGCCGTTGTTTCGTCCTTCTTGTAACCGGCTATGCGGTCTAGTTCCATTCCGCTGCTGATTGATACAATGCGGCGCAGCACGTCTATAATATCCATTTCCAGATTAAAGTAAATGCACGGGTAGTTTTCGTTCAGGTCGTTCAAAAAATTGATCGCAAGCGACGATTTCCCGCCGCCGGTTTCGGCTGCCAGTGCTATGGTATCATGCACATGAATTTTCGCGGTCTTGGAAAATTCCGGGAATGATTTCATTTCCAGAATTCTATCATCGGCGTTCTGGAATATGTTCACTGTGTTTTCAAATGTCAGCAGGCCCG